>Ga0114967_10002888_pt1 | contig 14279 bp, 10 predicted proteins | sample M_130628_MF_Meta_FD_92639 | JGI IMG/M metagenome (GOLD analysis project Ga0114967, IMG submission 92639) | Freshwater microbial communities from Lake Montjoie, Canada to study carbon cycling - M_130628_MF_MetaG | ecosystem: Environmental > Aquatic > Freshwater > Lake | place: Lake Montjoie... | reverse complement strand
GACGATGGCTCGCGGATCGTGCGTGCCATGCGCGATGAGGCACTGTTTGGTCCCATGGGCCAAACGGTGCCCGAAGACACAGACAACCGCTGGCTGGCCCGGGCCCGCAGCAACCTGCAGGTGATGTATCGCACCGCCCTGGCGGTCAGCCACACACTCGACATCGACGAACTGCTCAACCGCATCCTGCAACTGGTGTTTGAATGGGTCGAAGCGGATCGCGGCTGCATCATGCTCTTCGATCCCGAGACCCGCACGCTCCATTCGAAGGCCCGGCGCGACCGCAACGCCGGGGCCACGACGGCGATGGCCATCAGTCGCACAATCCTCGACTACGTTCTGGAACGCGGGGAGGGAGTGCTCACCAGCGATGCGCAGGACGACGATCGCTTCAGCTCCGGCCACAGCGTGCTGCGCACCGGCGTGCGGGAGGCGATCTGCGTGCCGATGCAGGGCCGCTACGGCACCGTGGGGATCATTTATGTCGACACCCTGACGCCGCTGGCTGAGGCGGTGGGGGCCGGGCAGAGGCGGTTCAGCGAAGAACACCTGAAACTCCTGATCGCCATCGGGCATCAGGCGGCGCTGGCCGTGGAAGACACACCTACTACTCCGCCATGGTGCAGTCGGAACGCATGGCGGCGGTCGGCCACACAATCGCCACGCTCTCGCACCACATCAAGAACATCCTGCAGGGCATCCGCGGCGGCAGTTATCTGGTGGAAATGGGGCTTGAAAATGACGATATGGCAGTCCTCCAGAAGGGCTGGAATATTGTCTCCCGCAACCAGAACAAGATCTCCTCGCTGGTGATGGACATGCTCTCGTTCAGCAAGGAGCGGGAGCCCGATCCAGTGGCCACCGATCTGGTGGCCCTGGTGGCCGACATCGTGGAGACGGTCCACCACCGGGCGGATGAGGCAGGCACGCAGATTCGCTGGACGCCCCCCCCCGATCTGCCCAGGCTGCTCTTTGACCCCGAGGGAATTTCCCGGGCCGTGCTCAACGTGGTCAGCAACGCCCTGGATGCCGTGGAGGAGCGGCCTGATGCCACGGTGGAGATAGCGGTGGAGGCCGATCCCGAAAAGAAATTGGTGCGGGTTATTGTCAGCGACAACGGCGCAGGCATGAAACCGGAAACAGTGGCCGAGATTTTCGACCTGTTCGTCTCCACGAAAGGTTCGCGGGGCACGGGCCTCGGCCTCACCGTGAGCCGCAAGATCCTGCGGGAGCATGGCGGCGACATTCGGGCCGAGAGCGAACTGGGACGGGGGAGCCGATTCGTGCTCGAATTTCCCCTGACTCTGGCCTCCGACACCTCCCCCGCAAAACTCCCCGCCGACGCCGGCCCCACGCCGCTCGACTCCCCTGCCCCGGCTGGCCCGGCTGTCCAGGCTGGCGCTGACCCCCGGCCCACGCCGCCGCCGGCCCATCAGCCATGATGACCGCCGGCTCACTGCCCATCTCCGCAGCGATCATCTCGCATAACTCCGCTCCCCATCTGCAGCAGGCGCTCGCCTCAGTCGATTTCTGTCAGGAGCGGCTGGTGCTCGACTCCGGCTCCACCGATGGCGCGATCGATCTGGCCCTTCAGGCTGGCGCCCGCGTGGAACACCAGCACTTTCTGGGCTATGGCCCGCAAAAACAGGCTGCCGTCGCTCTGGCCAGCCACGACTGGATTCTCTCGCTCGACACCGACGAGCGTCTCGATGAAGAAGCCCGCGCTGCGATCCAAAGGCTTGATCTCTCCGATCCGCGTGCCTGCTACGCGCTGCGGCGGCGGACATTCATCGGCGCGCGGGAGATGCGTCACGGTCCGTGGGCACGCGAACGATTACTGCGCCTGTTCAATCGCACAACCGCGAATTTCTCGCCGCTGGAGGTTCACGAACAGGTCCTCTCGCAGCAGCGGCCGACGCTCCTGCCGGGATCGATCCTGCATGCGAGTTTCTCCGACTGCTCCGATGTAATCCGTCGCTCACTACGCTATGCGCCCCTGAAGGCGCGAATCCTCCGCCGACAGCAGGAAACTGCAGCCGCCTGGACGCTCCCGCTGCGGGGCGGAGCGATGTTCCTCAAGAGCTATCTGCTGCAGGGTGGCTGGCGCGACGGGGCCGGAGGATTTGTGGTGGCGGTGGGACGGGCGCTCGATTCCACACTGCCGCGGGCCATGGTTCTCCTCGATGAGGATCGGGGGGAAAACCCCGGCGAAATCATCTCCCCCTGAGCAGCGCCAAGAGCTGTTCCATGTCGGCCGGCAGCGGCGCTTCAAGCCGCAACCGTTCGCCGGTGCGGGGGTGATCGATCGAAATCTGCTGGGCATGCAGCGCCTGCCGCTGGATCACGGGGGGCCCCGGCGGCAGTCCGAGGAGAGCCGGCTCGATCACGCTCCGTCCGCTGTAGAGCGCATCGCACAGCACCGGGCAGCCGATCGCCGCCATGTGAACGCGGATCTGGTGGGTGCGGCCGGTTTTCGGGGCCAGACGCACCAGCGCCGCCCCGCGAAATCGTTCGACCACCTCAAATCTCGTCACCGCATCGCGGCTGGTCGAATGATCGGCCCGCACCGCCATCTTTTCTCGCTGATAGGGATGGATCCCGATCGGCAGATTGATCTCATCCCGGTCGAATTGCGGCTGCCCCTGCGTGATCGCCAGATAGGCTTTCTCCACCGTGCGGCGTTCAAACTGCGCCGCCAGTTTCTGATGTGCCTCCTCCGAACGGGCCACCACAATCACACCGCTGGTGTCGCGATCGAGGCGGTGAACGATACCAGGCCGGGTAGGACCACCCACCGTCGATAAGCCCGATCCTGTCTCCTGCTCCCGCTTCTCCAGATGCCACTTCAGAGCGCCGGCGAGCGTTCCCTTCCAGTTGCCCTTGGCTGGGTGCACGACCATGCCGGCCGGCTTGTTGACCGCTGCCATCAACTCATCCACATAGAGAAAATCGAGCGGGATCTCCTCTGCCTCAGGCCCACTGCGGGGTGGCTGGGGCACGGTGTAGAGCACCAGCGATCCCGCCTTCAGCGGCAGGGACGCGCGGGCCACCACACCATCCACACGCACTGCCCCCTTCTCGATCGCCCGGGCGAGATAGGAGCGGCTCAGGCCCCCCGCATGACGCACCAAAAACTGGTCCAGACGCATGCCGGCCAGATCGGCCTCTACTACAAACGAAGACACGCTGCCGGCAACACCGCTGTTCGCCTCGGCTCCGTCGGGAAAACCCTGATCCGGTAGATCGTCAGACAATTCGTCCAGACGTCACTCCTGCGTGGCGGGGGGGGCTGGAGCGGCCGGGCTGACAGCATCGAGCGTCCCGGTGGCCGCTGGTGGCGGCGTGAACTTCTGGGCTGCAAACCAATCGTACCACGGCTGTGCGCCGGCGGCACGCAGCGCGGCGGCGCGGTTTCTGGCGATATCGGCCATGGCGCTGGTGGGGAAGTCGCTCGTAAGCGATTCATACCCTTGGCGTGCCTTGTCGAGCTGACCCAAGCACTCATTGGCCTTCGCCAGTCCGAACGTGGCCCGTTCCGCGAGCATTCCCTGCGGACGTTGCGTCAGGATATCGGCATAGACTTCGGCAGCGGCCTGCAACTTGGGCTGAGCCAGTTCCCGCGACTGAAACTGCAGCTCAACACCTTCCGCCAGGGCGATCTCCGCCGTCATCAGTTGCGACCAGTCGCTGGCCTGCGAGCCGGGATAGCGGTTCATGACCTCGCTGAAGCGGGCTCCCTCCCCCGTGGCGACCGCAGAGAGGTAGGCATCCCAACTCGCAGCGCGGCTCGCCTCGCGCTGCCCCGATACGACGATCCATGTCACCATGGCCAGCAGGGCCCCTGCCAGCGCCAGCAGAATCGCGCGGAAGTGCGGACGCACCGTATCGAGCCATTCCCCCGCCTTCTCGGCGAGGAAATTGTCTTCGATGGCCAGTTCCTCGGCGTGGTCCACACCGGCGCGAGCCAGCGGCAGCGGCCCTCCGCGGCCCGATTCAGCCGTATCGTCGAAAGTGTCCTGGCCTCCGAATTGCCGACCGGAGCGACGAGGCGATTTTTTATTCATGCTTTTCTTCTCCTGTGCGCCTGCTGCGGCGCTGCCCTGCACCGGCGACTCCCACCGGCGATCGGGCCTCCCACTTCGGCGCAACGACGGCACAGTCGGTGGGCTGATGGGGTGCTCCACCGCCGCAGGGTGAGCCACCCAATAGAAACTTCCCCGCCTTGGGCGTCAAGGCGATCCCGACTGTCTCGTTCCCTGCGGCACTCCGGTTCAGCCTGCCAACGTCTGTGGTACATTCCTCCGCCGGTCCGCCATCCGCTGCCCGCCGGACCAACCCCCGCGGAGAGTCTCCACCGTTGGACAGCCCCTCCTCACCCCCGCCCAGCCCGCTTGGCCCCGATGATCCGGCACCAAATCTGGCTTCGCTATCGGCGCGGAGCGCTCCGGCAGCGCCAGCCCGCCCGGTTTCCAAGGGGCTCAACCCCGCTCAGCTGCAGGCGGTTCAGGCACCGATCGGCCCGCTGCTGGTGCTCGCCGGCGCCGGCACAGGCAAGACGCGCGTTGTGATTGCCCGCATCGGCCACCTGGTGTGGCGGGGCACCCGGCCGTCGCGCATTCTGGCCGTGACGTTCACCAACAAAGCGGCCCGCGAGATGCTTGCTCGGGCAGCCGGGGCACTGGGGCCGAAGGTGAAGGAGAAGCCGGAGATCTCCACGATCCATGCGCTCTGCGCGAGGGTGCTGCGCCGCCATGCCGCCGTGATGGGCTATCCAGAGCGGTTTGCGATCATCGATCGCGGTGAGCAGGAGGCGACGGCCCGCAAGGTTCTCAAAGAACTGAAAGTGCCCGACACCACGCTGGCCCCTGGCGAACTGATCGATCGGGTCAGCCGCTGGAAAAGCCAGGCCATCCGCCCCGATCAGGCCTTCGATACGATCGCCCCGGATGCCAACGAATCATGGACGCTGGCGGCCGCCGGCTACAGACGCTATCAGCAGGCCCTCCGGCTCGCCGGGGCGGTCGACTTTGACGACCTGCTGCTGGTGGTCGAGGAGCTCTTTTCCAACCACGAAGCGGTGCGGCTCGCTGAAGCTGGCCGCTTCGACCACATCCTCGTCGACGAATATCAAGACACCAGCGGGATCCAGGAGCGAATCCTCACCGCCCTGGCCCGCGATCACCAAAGCCTGTGCGTGGTGGGGGACGACGATCAGTCGATCTATGCCTGGCGGGGAGCCCAGATTTCGCACATTCTGGAATTCGCCCGCCGCTGGCCCAAGGCGGTGACGGTGCGTCTGGAGGAGAACTACCGCTCGACTCCCGAGATCATCCATGCCGCCAATCTGCTTATCGCCTGCAATACGCGCCGCCACGGCAAGACGCTGATTTCGACCGCCAACTCGGGCCCCCCGCCGGTGATCGTGCAGGCCCAGGACGAGATCGACGAATCGCGCCGCATCGTGGGGGATGTGGAGAGCCGGATGCGCGAAGGAGAGGTGCTGCCGAGCGAGACGGTGATTCTCGTGCGCACCGGCGATCAGACGCGCGTGTTCGAGCAGGAATTGCGACGCCGCAGCATTCCCTATGAGATCGTGGGGAGCCGATCGTTCTTCGACCGCCGCGAAGTGAAAGATGCGATGGCCTTCCTGCGGGTGCTCGTCGATCCCGACGATGATCTGGCCCTCTCACGCGTCGCCAACGTGCCTCCCCGCGGCCTCTCCCCGCAGACGATTCTCGCGGCCCGGGCCACCGGCACCACCGCCGGCCACAGCCTCTGGCAACAGTTGCGGCTGGCTCGCGATGCCGGCACGCTCTCCCCGGCCGCCTGCGGCGGCGTGGCGGCGCTTGAGCGCCTGATCGCGCTGCGCCCGACTGAAACGACAGCCGATGCCGCCACAACACTCCGCACGCTTCTCGAGACGGCGGGCTACCGTTCGTTCCTGGAAAAGGAATACGACGACGTCGCCGAGCAGCAGGCCCGCTGGGATTGCATCGAGCAGGTGGCCAACTCGCTGGCCGAACATCAGGCCGAGCACAGATCTGAGCGCGACTTTGGCCGGCTCGTGCGGCAGTTCCTCGACGATCTCGTGTTGGAGGTACGAGAGACGGAGCGTTTCCGCGACGACAAGCCCCGCGGCAAGGCACTGCGTTTGATGACGCTCCACTCCGCCAAGGGGCTGGAGTTTGACTGCGTTTGGATGGTGGGGATGGAGGAGGGCCTGCTGCCCCACCATCGCTCGCTGAACGACGGCCTGCAGGCGATCGCTGAGGAGCGGCGGCTGTGCTATGTGGGCGTGACGCGAGCGAAAAAGCGACTGACGCTGTCGCTCTGTCTGACACGGATGAAATGGGGCAAGAGCAAGCCGGCCCGCCCCAGTCGGTTTCTCTACGAACTGACCGGCCAGGCGGAGAAATTCAATCCCGAACCGCCACCCTCTGCCGCGCCGGCCACAGCCCCCGCCCCCCGCGGCCGCGGCAAGCGCGCCAGCCGGGGCAAACGCTAACAGGCTGTGGATAAAGTGCCGCATCGCTGGATGCGATGCCCGTCGACTGTGGAAAACCTCGGCTTTTCCACCAGTTGACCGAGTGGAAAAAGTGCATGGAGGACTTTTTCCACGGGCAGCTCAGTTTGGCTGCCTGTGCTCCGGCAGTGTCTTGCCGTCGTCTTCAAGGCCCTGCCGCCCTGAATCCCATGGGGTTCATTTCAGTTTTCTTGGTCTTCGCGGGCTCAGTGCCTTCCAAGGCTCAGCTCTCTTCATAACCGTGTGGCTGATTGATTTCAGTCTTTATGAAAGTTTAGACTTCGTTATCACGGCGGCGTAAGGACCTTCCATGAATTCGGGTAGCCATTTGCCACCGTTCCGCCCCTCTCCTGATAGCCGTGGAACCTGGTGGATCGATCCGGGCCGTTGGAACGTGCCGAGCCCGCTGGCGGTCGGTGCGGTGGGGTTGCTTACCGTGGCCGCAGCAGCAACGTGGTGGTGCATGCGACAGCCCCCCCAGATCGGCCTGCCGGCACTGATATTCGTCCTGTTTTCAGAACTGGTAGTTGTTCTGGGGCTGGGCGCCGCCCGGGCCAGAGCGGTGGTTTGGGAATGTTTGGCGCGGATTTCAAGGCTTGAGAGCGTTTTGCAAGATCTTCGGAGGAACGATCCTCTCCGTCCGGAACTGCACGTTGGCCCCCAAGCGCCGGCGCCGGAGTATGGAGCGGTCTCTGAGGCGATCCGCCGCGACATGGCTCTGCTCGAGGAGCGTCTGGGTGAATCTGTGGCGCGGGCTCGTTACGACATCGAGGACAACAAACTTCTCCTCGTCGATCTTCTCGGTCGTAGCAACGGCGCGGCGGCCAACCGGAGCGAATCAGTCTGATGGGAACCAAGCCGTTTGTGCACCTGCTGATCTCTCTCTGGGATTGCCCCGATCCCGTCCGCCGCGGGGAATTGCTGGCGTGCCTCCAGCGGAATCGGGCGAACCCCCGGATCGCGCGAATCCATGTGTTTCTCGAGACTGGATGCGATTCCTGGCACAACGAACTGCAGGGGGAGCGGATCGAGATCGTCCACCACGAAGGCTATCCGTCCTTCGCGACGTTCATCGACTATGCCAACCGAAGTCTCGCCGGTGAGATCGTGGCCATCGCCAACACCGACATCTATTTCGATGCATCGCTCGAACTCCTCCGCGAACAGACTCTCGACGGGGAGTTGTTTGCCCTGACCCGCCACAACGAACATCCCTTCATGTCCTGGAATGGCAGATGCTGGGAACGCAACTACGGCTCGCAGGACGTCTGGATTTTCCGCGCACCGCTCCCTCCTGTTTCCACGGAGGCCCGGCCCGGGTGGTTTGGGTGCGACGGGCTTCTGGCCCGCGATCTTCAGGTGGCAGGTATCCGGGTTCGCAATCCGTCACCTGACATCAAGGCATGGCACGTCCATGCGCAGCGGCCACGGGTGACCGACCTGTTTGCCCATCCGAAGAGCCACTACCACGGCAACGTCGATCCAAAAACACGGCACCAGTTTGGTTTCCGTTTTCTGCCAATCGAGCCGCTGGGGAAGTGGAAACTCTACACGGTCTACAGTGAGTCCCACGAGATGCTTTTTCAGAAGTGGTTTCTGGGGACGATGCAGGACGACTTTGAAGTGATCTCCCGCAGGATCGACCAGAATTGCCGGGCAGCCAGCTACATGACGGAGGGTTGGGACACGGCGGTGTTACAAAAAATTCCGCTGATTCTCGAAGCTATCGACGCCCACACCGAGAACGGTTTTTTCATCTTCTCTGACGTTGATGTGCAGTGGCTCGGGCCTGTCGCGGGACGCCTGCGGCGACATTTGGCAGAACATCCCGGTGTCGACATTTTTTTCCAAAGCGATGCCAAAAAAGACCCCGGTGGGCATGGCGACATCTGCACCGGATTTTTTGTCTGCAAGGGCAACATCCGCACCCGCGCGTTCTGGACGCTGGTGGGAGAACGCATGCGGCGCCACGGCCAGGGGGATCAAATCACCTCCCAGCAGATCATCCGCAGCAATACCGTCTGCGGCCTGAATGTCGGCACCTTGCCGGAAGATTTTTGGGGCCCGGGAAGTGGGCTCATCGCCCCCTTGCGCTGGAAGCCCGGCATGTTTCTCGATCCGCCTCCCAATCTCCTTGTCCACCACGCCAACTGGACGGTGGGAGTGGCCAACAAAGCCGCCCAGCTTGAGTACATCGCACGCAAGGTGCGGCTGTGGAAGAGGCGACGAACGCTGTCTGCCGACCCCGCGCCACCCCCGATCGACCACTGGATCGAAACGCGTGGGTCTTCCCCTCCTTCCCCCCCTGCGGCTGTCCCTCAGAACGACAGCGCCCTTTCAGCCGATCCACTGCTGACTATCCCCCTGTCTCCCCGGAAGCTACCCGGAGAGGTTTGGGGTGTCTGTGTCATTCCCACGGTAGCCAATGCTGTAGAGAGCCACCGCTGGCGGACATTCGTGCAGTCAGCTCGGAGCCAGGGTCTGAAGATCGCGGCTGTTGATCTGTCTGGACCGGAAGGGCTCACGCATGAGGCTGAGCCCGCCGCCGATAGAATCATTCGGTTGGCTCCCGCGCTTACGGGCAAGCGTCCCGAAAGGGCCACCATCCTCGCGGCGGCCCTGCAGGAGATCCCCGAAACGTGCGACAAAATCGCCTGGCTTGAAACTGCCGAGCAACTCGAGGGCGACTGGAGTGTGAAAGCCGTCTCCCTACTGGAACGTTACGAATTTGTCCCGTTCCGTGCTGCCGAGAGTGCCGAGATGCCGGGGGCGGAATCTGCCACTTCGGGTGTGCGTTTCAAGGAGGCTGTCTTTGGGGCGGCAGAGATCAGACGCGATCTGGCCCTCCCAAACCCCACTGGCCTCGCTTGGGCGGCTCGACGCGAGTCCCTCGAGGCGGCCACATTCGCCCAATCGCCCGCTGTCGCACAACTGCCGCATTGAGCCGCTTGCCTTCCAGACGACTGCCTGTTCACCAGAACCATCGACAAACCGGCTCAGAAGTTCATGACAACGAGTATTTCAATCTATGGCGTGGGCAGATCGGGCACGAAGCTCACGCAACTCGTGACCTGCATGGCGCTGGCGAGGCAGTATCACACGTGCGACCTCTCCTACGAGCCTTTCTACTGGGCCAATCGGCACTGTACCCAGATGTCGCTTCCGGGGATCCGGGAGCATGGCCGGTTGCCGCTATTTCTCACCGAGGCCGCGGCGGAGACGCTCGACAGCCCCTACCTGCGGGCGAAAACTCGCCGCCGGGATGGCGTTCCGCTGGTGACCAAGTTCATCCGCGGGAACGGACGCATCCGGCTGATCGACCGCCTCGCCGCTCCTGACGTCAGTGTGTTTGTCTTCCGTCCGGTCGTTTCTGTGCTCGATTCGATTCGCCGCTGTCGGTTCGATCTGCTCGGTGAGAGGCAGGAGTATCCATCAGATCAACCGCGGCTGGTGGAGGAGATCCGGCACAATTCCGAACTCGAAGTGAGCGCCTCTTTCCTCGACCGCTGCATTTCTACCGAAGATTTGAACGCCCTGTGGTGGCTTGCGATGAACGAGGCAGCCCTGAGGGCATTCGCCGAGATCCACGCCGCCGGTCGGCCCGTGCTCCTGATCGACCAGCGGTGGTTTGTCGCACATCCGCTCGACGGCGCGCAGCGTCTTCTCGCGAGTGCCGGTGTGGCCGCCATCGATATCGCCGTGGGGGATCTCCATGATGCTTGGATGCGCCAAGAGACAGTCTTACAGACGGTCGCCGCAGCCACTTCGCCGTTGGGTTACGTTGAGACGGACGAACTTCCCTTTCGCGATCGCGTCTCCTGCCATCCTGCAGAGAAGACGTCGGCCCAGCACGCGTTCGTGCCAATGCCCCCTGATCCGGCGTTGGCGGTGCATCCGTTGTATCGGGAGATCAACGAGGCCTTCTTCGGGATGCTCCGCCAATTCGATCCCGCGGTCGTTTGTGCCCCCAGCATGCCGGGCCAAGAATAAGCATCTCAGCCTGTCGTTCCGTCGAGAAAACCGCCGTTCGCGTTACTGGTCGATCGCTTGAGGCCCTCGCATCAATGCCGCAGTTCCTGACCATATCCTGCGGACCGACCGCGTTCAAACCATCCACGGAGAGTTGCCTGCCGGCAAGTGCGTGCGCCAGAGAGAGGAAATCCCGGATCGCATGGTAGTGGTTGCGGAAGACCTTGGCGTCGGGTAACGCCACGCTGGCGCAATCATGGTCTAAAACATGCAGTTCATTTCTTATTGAGGCAATACGTTTTCCAGGAGTCGCAAGATGACTCGACTACTATTTTACGGCAACTGCCAGGTCGATGCCGTGGAACAAACATTGAATTTGGATCCGGAGGTTTTCGTCACCCATAGCGTGGAATGTTGGACAACAACGATTGCGAAAGAGGAGTTCACGGCTTTGGTGGCGAAGGCTGACATTCTTGTGATGCAACCGATCGCCGATGGTTACCGTGGCCTGGATTATCTTTCAACGTCATACATCCTCCGGCATCGCAAGAAGGCATCGAAAGTGTTTTTATTCGACAGCTGCTATTTCCGTTTTTATTATTGTGACATGCGGTACAGGGAATGGAACGGCATGCGTTTGAGTCGGCCGATATCCTATCATTACGACACGATGGTGGAGTGCTACTTGGGCCGCAAGACGATTGACGAGTATTTGGAGGAGTTTGCGTTCGATCCGGACTTCAAAAGCAGCACGCAACTCGACGAAATCGCGGCGGAAAGTCTTCGTCGTCTAAAGACGAAGTACGCTGACAACCTTGAGAAATACAGCGGCAATGGGGTCCGCGTTCTCTCAACCCACGATTTCACCCGCGATAACTACAAGCAAAAGCTTCTGTATTATTCGATGAATCATCCCTCAAAGTACTTGGTTCAGTTTGTTTGTGAAGAACTTGTTCGTTTTGCCGGCCTGCCAAACTCGATCGATTATTCGATCGATGTGTTGGCGATGGTTCAATGTCTGTTGTATTCGTGCGTTCAGAAGAACGTCCATTTCCCGCTTACCAATCATGGGCCGCTCCTTCAGGACAAAGTGGACGTGCGTGACATTGTCCAGCTCTACTATGATGCGTATGCGAAGATCGGCTTTTGCTGAGAGGCAAACTGCGGCTATCGACCTCGGCGAGCGTTTTGCGGCGGGAGCGGCTGATCACTCCCTCCTATTTGCCGATGCAGTGCCGGGAAAAAACCCGGTCGATGATATCGGTGCCGATTTCAGCACCGGTCACCTCTCCGAGGCTCTCGATCGCCCGTAGCAGCGCACTGGCCACCAGCACCTCGTCGGCGGCCCCCGCAGATGCTCCTTGCGCCACCAGGCACCGCGCTTCCACCACCCCCTCAAGCGCCGCTGCCACTCCCACCTGCAGACGCAGCGTCGCCGGTGAGCCACGGGAAGGAAGCCTGTCGAGGGCCCGCTGCACTGCCTGATGGAGTTCCTGAATTCCCGTCTGGCGCAGGCTGCTGGTGGCAATCGCGCCGGCCGGTGCCGACGCTGGTGCGGCGTGCGGCAGATCAGCCCGGGTAATGCATTCGATCCGCGGGCACTGTGCCGGCAGCAGCGAGCCTGCCTCCGGCAAGCGCTCCCCGCTGGCATCGCAGCAGAGAATTCCCACATCGGCCCGCAGCATCTCAACAAGCGCGGCCGCTGTGGCCTGATCGCCTGCAGAGCCGATGCCGGCCACGTCGACCAGCAGGCAGCGGGGAGGCCCTCCGGCGGGATCGGGCAGCGGCCCTTCGATCCAATCGCGGGTGGTTCCCGCCTCATCGGCCACCAGCGCCGCCGCTCGCCCCAGCAACGCGTTAAAGAGGCTGCTCTTGCCGATGTTGGGCGGCCCCACAAACACCACGCGCGGCAGCTGCCCGTGGGCACTGGCGTTGCGCGTTTCCAGCCGCCCAGCCGCGGCCGAAAGTTCACCCGCCGTCGCCGCGAGGTTCGCGTCGAGGCGGCTCCAAAACGCCGCCGCCAGCGGAATCGCCTCGGGGCCGGTTTCATCAGAGAAATCGATCACGGCGTTGAGGTCGGCAATCTGATCGAGCAGCCCGCCACGCACCAGCTCCAACTGCCGCCCCACGCCACCAGCCATCCGATCGAGCGCTGCCGAAAGTTCGGTTGGGCTGCGGGCCTCAACCACCGCTAAAACTGCCTCCGCCTGCAACAGGTCGAGGCGACCGGCGAGAAACGCCCGTAGGGAAAACTCTCCGCCCCGGGCCAAGCGGGCCCCCTGCCCACAGGCGGCTGCCACCACCGCCTCCACGAGCAAGGGGGAGCCGGGCAATTGCACCTCGGCCAGCGGTCCACCGGTCGGTCCAGCCGGCCCCGGCCAATAGATAATCCCCACCGGCACTGCGCCCCAGTCCTGCAGCAGCGAATCGGGGGCCAGTACAGCCTCCAGCAGTCCGCCCCCTGCGGCGGAGTCGGCGAGGCCCCGGCCGGCCACGCGAAAGAGCCGCTCGAGTAAGCCGGCCAGCCCCATTCCAGAGAGCCTTACAATCCCCCGCGCAGCCCCCCGGCCCACGGTGGCGGGCGCGACGATGAGGTCGTCTGGATTCCACATCGCTATTCACCCTCCACCGCCGAGGGGCATTCAGCGCTTTTTGCGTGCCTGCCGCTTCCGCCGCAAGTCATCGGCAACGTGCGTGCCGTTGCGGTCCGCTGCCGCAAAGGGATTCTCGAAGAAGCTCTTCGCTTTGGTCGGCTCCGGACCGGACGGCACGCCAGCCAGCGCCACAGGCGCCGTCGGCAGCATCAGCCGCTCGGCAATTCCCCACAGGCTTGAAGCAATAAAATAGAGACAGAGGCCGCACGGCACCTTGAAGAACATCAGCGCCATGAAAAACATCATGTACTTCATCACCTGCTGCTGCACCTTCGCCTGTTCATCCACCGCCGGCGGCATGAACAGGTGCTGCTGCCAGAGAAACAGCCCGATCGTGGCCAACGGAAAGAGATTGAGGAAGGGGCCGAGCCAGCCTTCGGGGGCGGTGAGGAATGGCGGCAGCAGTTGCGACCAATCGTAGAACATGTCGGGGGCGGCAAGATTCGAGCACCAGCGCATGGCCGAACTGAAGAGTGGCGCCTGCCGCAGCTCCACATCGGTGGCCAGCGACCGATAGAGTCCCATGAAAATCGGAATCTGGAGAAACACGAGCAAACAACCGCCGGCGGGATTGTAGTCGTGCTTCCGCCACAACTCCTGCGTGGCCTTGGTGCGTTTCTCGGCGTCGTCTTTATATTTCTCGGCGATTGCCTTCATCTCAGGCTGCAACACCTGCATCTTCTGAGCGGAGACCGCCTGCTTGCGACTCACTGGATACATCGCCCCGCGCACCGCTACGGTGAGCAGGAGGATCGCAATCCCATAGTTGCCGATCACGGCATGGAAAGCATGCAGGATGGCGATCATTGGCCGGGCCACCCACCCAAACCAGCCGTAATAAACCAGATCGTCCATCGTGGCGCCCGTGGCCCCAAACCGGGCCAACAGATCGGGCTTTTTTGGACCGGCAAATATTTCGTAGCGGTGGGTGATCGGCGTACCCGGCACCAGATCGAGCGGTCGCGACACCAGCCGGCAGGAAACATTCACCAGCTTGCGGCGGGCCGCCTCTGGCACATCCCCCACCACCAACGGCCGCACCTCGGCCAGGGCGGGAACATTCTCGCCGGTCGTCGCCGGGAGCAGCGCCGCGGCGAAGTAGAGGGCATCGACGCCGGCAAAGGAGAGCGGCT
>Ga0114967_10002887_pt1 | contig 14285 bp, 24 predicted proteins | sample M_130628_MF_Meta_FD_92639 | JGI IMG/M metagenome (GOLD analysis project Ga0114967, IMG submission 92639) | Freshwater microbial communities from Lake Montjoie, Canada to study carbon cycling - M_130628_MF_MetaG | ecosystem: Environmental > Aquatic > Freshwater > Lake | place: Lake Montjoie... | reverse complement strand
TGGACCGTAGATAGCGGTCAGAGCGGCGCGTTCGCCTTGGAGGCGGTCCCGGATGTGCTTGACTTGCTCATGCGTCGATTCCGGCTGCAGGACCTCGTCGAGCATCTCGGCGGTGGCTTGCAGCAGGCGCACAAAGGGGCTGCGCGTGCCAAGCCGGTTGGCCATGACGTTCGCAGCATTAACCAGTTCGTGCACCGCGCGATAGCCGATCAACAAATCGTCGATGTCCAGGCCGATGGCGAACGGATCAGGGTTTGGTTTGCTCATGTTGATTTCCTCATGGCCCGGGATGGGCCGACCCGCTGGGCGGGTTTCAGTGCGGTCAGCAGCCGCGGAAGTCCGTGGCCGAGCCGGCCCGGATATCTCTCGCGCGCTGGACCCAGTGGAGGGCTGAGGCGAGCGTCTTTCTGTGCCCGCCGTTCATCCCGTCGTGCCAGGGGGCCCAACCGTCAAATTCGTAGCGGGACTCGCTCGCGGACCGCCAAAGGATGGCAGTATTGCCGTCCAGGCCGATTATGTCCCTCGGGACACCGACGTTGCCGACGGTTTCGGGCCGAAAGCACATGACTCGCAGGTTCATCATGCCCAGGAGCGTAAGGTCGTCTCGCGTCACGATCGGGGCGTCTTCCGGCGGTGGTGCCGCCTTCCCGCGTGCGCTGGCAGTCGTTTTCATCATGTTGATTTCCTCATCCTGGAAGGAGTCCAGGGACCCGGATCAACCGGGTTTCGGGTTCAGGCTGCGGCGCGTTCGTTGAGATCATCTCCGAAATGGCCGATGCCCTGCTTTTCCTCATAGTCGTACGGGAGAAACGGGTAGTAGACGCGGGGGTTTACGCCCCGCTTCCAGCAAAGCCGGATGACCTCCCGCATCTCTATGCGGGGCTTCATCATGGCAGCGGCCCAACCGTCGGGGGTCGTGTTCACGAACACGTCGTAGGACATGTACGTCTGCGGCCAGCTCCCCGTTGTAGTGAGATACACCCGGGATTTGACCTCAGCTGACAGGCCAACGAAGCGCGCGTCATCGGCGATGGATTCCGCCATACCGCTCGCGTATTTGTTGGCGCCGGAGCCCTGGCTGCCGAAATCTGTCCCCGATATGGTCCGGGCACAGAAAGGCTCCTCGGTCTTGGGGATTTCGGCTGGACCGGCCAGGATCTTCAACAGGGCGTCAAACTCATCCAGTTTTTGCTGCCGGTCCTCCCGCCACTTCTCGAACCTTAATTCGAGTGGTGCCTTGATGGCGGCGTAGACCTCCGGGGGCAGGACGTTCTGGGCCTTTATCCACCCATCGCGTCCCGTGCCGATCCGACGTTTTGGAAAACGCCTTTTGGCTTCGGAGATCGCGTCATCGAACAGCAGCAATTCAAGCTTGCCGCCGATCTCCCATGACGCCTCTGAGAATTCCGTCTTTCGCCGCAGGGTTGCGGCGAACTGGTCGAACAAACTCATTGTAATTTCCTCATTGCGGGCGGGATGCCCGCAGACCCGCCAGGGCGGGTTTCGGTAGTCAGGCGGCGACGTCATTCTCGGCCTTCGCCAGCTTGTCCGCCTGCTTGGCCGCCTGCTTGGCCGCCTGTGCCGCATGGTGCTGTGCGATCCACTGCCGCAGTTGCGGCTCGAAGTCGTCGCCGCGCCATCTGGCTTTTACCAAGCCGAGAGCTGCGAGGGTCGCATCCAGCACTGCCAGGTGGCCGGTGCAGGGGTGGACCTCGGCTGCGTCGTGTTCGTTGCTTTCGAACACGGTGGCGACCATGTTGATCGGCTTTCGGAGGCCGCTGCGCCAAGTGAACGCGACGGCCCAGAATCCCTCGCCCGCCACGCCGTTGCGGTGGTAAGCCAGGGCTGTCAGCTTCATGCCTTGCATGATGGTTTCCAGTTTTCAGGCCCGCTGGATTGCGAGCAACCCGGGCTGGCCGGGTTTCGTGGCTACACACTATAATGTGGTGATTCACATCGAATGCGTCAAGCCGTGGCGAACAGGTCCGTCGCGGCTTGTGGTGCCGTCTGGGCCGGTTTCCCGGACCGTTCGCGGCTCTTGGCCTCGGCCACCACCTTGTTGCGGATCGAGCCGGCGATTTGCCGGTATTCGTCGCACCAGGGGTGCTTGTTCAGCACATCGTCCTCGGTAAGCCGCCGGGGTCCGCCGCTGCTTTCCTTGGCGTAGGGGTAGACCTGACCGGACTTGTGTTCGATCGCGGCCCGCGCGGCCCACATGTAGAGTTCGGAAAGGGCAGGCTCCAAGGGAGCTTCGAACGTCGCTTCGTGCATGACGGCCATCAGCTCGGCCGGCCCCACGGTTAAGGGGGACAGGCCCAGCGCGATGTCGAGCCGCTCTTCCATGATCTGGTCGCGGAATTGAACGGCGACGTGGTGGCTCTTGTCGACCTCATCACGGCTGTGCACGATAATCGCCCCGTTCAGGTAGCGCATCGTGTCGACCGGCAGCTTGGACAGACCGTGCTTGGCAAGGACGTCGTTGGTGATCGTGCCAAGGTTGGGCATCAGGCGCCTTCCCATTTCATTGAAGTCGGGGAAGGCCATTTCCATCAAGCGCGTGACCTTGTCGCCAATGGCGATTATCGGCAGGGCGGCCAATACCTCGGCCTTGACCTGCTCGACGAGGGCGCGCGTCTCGTTTGCTGTGTTCATTGTGATTTCCTAAGGCTGGCGTCATGCCAGCTACCCGGCGAACCGGGTTTCAGGAGTCAGGCGGCTTATGTCGCTTGCCGGCTCTCCAGGATTACCCTGGGAGGCCGGGGCGCATCGATCTGGCCCAGGTCGACATCGTGCTCAGCGAGCATGGATGCCCGCTGGGCCAAGGTGTGCTGACGCCACCAGGTGGCGTCAGCCTCATCGATGCCGCGTCGGTGGAGGCGGTACGCCCACAGGCCCGTGATGTGGGCCGGTGTCGGCCAAGCTTCCCGGATATCCAGCGTCAGGGAGTTCCCCAGGTGGATGATCGCCGGAATGCCGAGCAGGGCGGCCTGGACGTAGGACATGTGCACGCAGCGCGGATCGACATCGACCGCCATGACGTGCAGCTGTTCCTGGAAGTTCACCGCCTCGTCCATGCAGGCATGGGCCATGGCGACAATCATGCCGCCAGCACCGCAGGCCGGTTCGGCCGCGGTGATGAACCCGCCCGGCTCCTGCAAGGCTGGATGGCCCTTCAGGTCGTGCATGGTCATCTTGGCCATCATGTAGGACACGTGGTAGGGCGTGAAGAACTGGCCTGTGTATTTGTTGCCCAGTTCCAGGTCGTGGAACACGGCCCCGAGGACATCCTCGGGGCCCGCCTCCATAGCCGCGATCAGCTCTCCCATCATTCTTCGGAAGGCTTTCACGTCCTTGCGCTCGTATTTGCCTTCGATATCCAGGTAGCGTCGCTCTCTGGCGTCTCGATTGGCAAAGTCGCAGGTGTTGCGCAAGGCTAAGGCTGCCATCTCCACGAAGTCGTTGAAGACCTGATAGATGGTATGCCGACCGCTGACCTTTCTCATCTCGTCGGCGATTGCCTTTTGATGATTGGTCGGTGCTTTCTGTTTCATTTTGATTTACTCATGCCGCGCGGGATTGCGGGCAACCCGGATCAACCGGGTTTCTCGAACACGTCGTGGTTGCGGCGCCCCGAGAAGGGGGTGAACTCCAGCTCGGGGCCATGTTCCTGCTGGAACGCAAGACCATCGGCCGGGGCGATGAAGCCCGACACCGTCTTGCCCGAGACCTGCACATAGGCAGGCACGGAGAAGGCGGTGTCGGGATGCAGGCCCTTGCTGTAGATCGTGGATCTGGCCCGAACGGTTCGGGTCTTCCCGTCCGGGCATTTCACCCCCGCGACGGGTCGATAGATAATTTCTCGCATGTGCGTGGTCCTCATGCCGGCGTAATGCCAGCGACCCGGACCAGCCGGGTTTCATTCAGTCGCGCGGACCAAGCGTGTCACGCCCAGCACACGACGGCGCGCATCCCCAGAGCGCACCGCTTTCTCGTCTGGTGCTGATCCGGGGTAGACCACGTCGTCTCGCTCCGGGAGCTGCCGGGCAATTTCCATGGCAGCGATCTTGGACACCACAATCACGGTCCCGTCCCGCTTGGGAGGCAGGTTGGTGATGCCGGTGATCCGGGACGGCGCATGGATCGGCACGCCTGAAGCCACACCCACAGCGGGTCCGGCCTCGGTCTCGATACGAACCGCTGGCCCGACCTGCTCATAGGTGCGGGGGCGGCCCTCGGAGTCGATCAGTGTGACGCCGTGAGGGCAGCGGTTCACGATTTCGATTTGCATCGATTGGATGGTTCCTTTCATTCAGGCCCGCGTGGTGCGGGCGACCCGCCGGAGCGGGTTTCAGATAGACTGATATGTCATGCCTTTCTTGTAGTCGGCTTCCGGGATCACTTTGATGAGTGCCGTTTTGCCGTCGTCCAGGATCAGGCAGAGCGGGGCGACTTTCGTTCGACCCGCGATGAGCCGGAGGAAGGCGAAGGCGCTCGGCAGATCGCAGCGCCGCAGCAGTTGGCCGACCTTTCGATCGTCCAGGCAGTTGTCTCCGCTTTCCTCCCAGAGGGCGTGGTATTCGGTTGCCATTGAGGCCTCTGTTTCAGACCTGCGGAATTGCAGGTGACCCCCTTGGGGGTTTCACTCGTGTCGCTCTTGCAGGAACGGCATTACGACGTCGGGCGGGTCAGATTTGACCACCAAGCCGATGTCGCCATCGGCCAGCATCAGCAGATCGACCCGTTCGGAGAAGTCGGCTTCGAACCAGTCGTCCCGGCACGCCTCGTCCAACGATTTGAGATATTTAGCGGGGTCGAGATCGTTGCCAGCCGCGATGAACTCAACAAGCAGTTGAGCCGTCTTGATGGCTGTATCACACTCCGGGTCAACCAGAACGACGAAGGAACCGCAGTCCGTGTAGTATATGCAGGAACTATACGTTTCCTTGTCGTTCAGGCTTTTGACCAAGGCGTGTGCGTTGCATTCTTCCCGGATCGAGCCGAAGTCGGCCGAATAGACGACAAGCCATTCCTCGTAGAAATGGCTCTCATCTTCGTTCGCGTCGATGTCGAAGCCTGACCGGCAGAGCGGGTCAAAACCGTGCTTTGACATTGTGGTTTCTCACGCCCGGCGGGATTGCCAGGCAACCCGCCGGAGCGGGTTTCAGGTTCAGGCCGGGGCCAGCTTGGCAGATCCCCGGGAAGGGGTCTTGCCCGAAAGCTTGCTCGCTTTCGCTGGGCCGGGCTTGGGGATCGCGAGCGCTATCATGCTCGCAGTTACCGACATTCGGAGCGGTCCGGTCGCCTCTCGAAGAACTTTTTGGAACGAAGTTGCGTCAATTGTTTCGACGCCATCGTCTCCTCCAAACGAACGCTGTTTTATGTCCCACCAGTCGTCGAATGCCATCCGATCCGGATTGCATTCGTTGGCGTAGACGATGAACTGTCGTTCGGGGCTCTCCGGGTCCTCCGCGCTCAGGCCGGGCTTGCCGTTGGACATCAGGTAAATGCCCTGATCCCCCACAAGCCATAGGCTGGGCTTGGGCTTGCCGGTTGTGTCGAAAGTTCGGTTGTGCTCTTTTGCTTCAAGCGTGTGAGCCAGCATTTTCTCAACGCCGGCGCGGTTGAATGTAAGGATCATTTTGTTGTCCTCTGGCCTGTGGGATACAGGCAACCCGCCGGAGCGGGTTTCAGATACGTCCAGCGACCTCCATCAAAAGCATGGTGTTTCCGAACGTAGATACGATGGCTGGACCCTGCATCGCAATTGCGATGCTGTCGTCATCACCTTCCTCGTAGGAGCCGAGAATTTCGATCCGTTGCGAAAGTGTCAGGCCGGCCCAGCGGCGTGTCGCGAATACCTGGGCGGCTCGGAACTGTTCCGGTCCGGCCAGGCAATCAGACCCGCCGCAGTTGCAGTGCATCAATGCCGAGTTGAAAGACTCGATCATGTCGCAGCACGCTTCGGCGAGGTCGGGGTGGACCACGAGGTAGCGATTACCTTCGCCGTCGCGGGCCACTCGGTGCAGTTTCTTGCCGTGCTGGTATTCCTCTTCCTGCACAGTTTGCAGGGCGCAGATCCAGCAGCCGACATCCAGGGTTTGCGCCTCCTTCAGGTAGGACAGGACGTTGAACCACCCGGGGGGTGGGGCAGGGGTCAGGCCATCCTCGGGACGACACAGGGTCGGCATGGGCAGCGTGGCGTCGTCCGCACTCTCGTACGGATCGTCGCAGAAGGGCAGGTTGGACTGCATTTCGGGGTCCTCTGGCCCGCGGGATGCGGGCGACCCGCCGGAGCGGGTTTCATGGCGGACTGCCTATCCGTGGTAGGAGTCGTGGCAGTCCTTGTCGCAGAACAGGCCCTTGTGGGGGTTTGTCCTGCCGCCATCTGTCTCGGTCTGGTATTGGAACAGCTTTTTGCCGGACCGGCGCTTACCGCCGCACCAGTCGCAACCCTTCGTGGTTTCGACCAAGACGCGGTGTAGCTCCTGCCGGGCAAATGGATCGCGGCTGATCAATGTCATGGCGATGTCTTTCAGGCCCGCGTCATTGCGGGGCGACCCGCTCACGCGGGTTTCCATAGCTTCGTCTCCTTGCAAGGATGGAAGAACGTCGGCGTCTCGTAGAACAGACCAGTGAACAGGCCGTGTTCGTTGACATGATCGGCATGGATATGGAACTCGCCGGTTCCGTGGACGCCCTTGTGAACTTCGTTGATCAGGGCGTCGATGCGGCGGTTCGCTTTGTCCTGATCGAGATGCTTATCCTCGACCCGGATAATGCCATACCGAAAAAGTCGGGTTCGGATCATGGTTTCCTCATCCCGGCGAAATGCCGGGGACCCGCCGGAGCGGGTTTCAGAAGAACAGTTTCCTGACGACTATCCATGTTATTATCGCTACGGAAAGTGACAAGAACCCATAGACGACAAATTGCACGACGGTCAGAAGCAGATATGCTCCGACCACGACACCAATCGCCTCAAGGATGAAGGTCAACACGGCGGTCTCCGCTTGCGCGAAGATAGCGGGTAGGCGCGTCTCGTGCTTTGGTGTGTCTCATAGTATGTACTCATGCCTGCGACATGCAGGCAACCCCGTTGCTCGGGGTTTCGCGGCTGTGCCGCGTTGCTCATGCCGCCATATTGTCAGGACGAAGCGTAGTGGCGTTCCGTCTTGCCAGACGTATGTTCAGAACGATCGGAGCGATCGTCTGCCAGGCCGGTCGTTCTGGCATGCCCGCCAACGATGCTGCCGGCGGTGTGCCGGGTCGCGTTGACAGAGTTACATGGACCAGTTTGCCGTCCGGCCTGTGTCTTTGGTGGCGAACAGGGCCGTTGTTAACCCAGCCGATCAGGACGTCTGCGTCATCCCCCCGGTAAATCCCATCCAGGCCGAGTTCGATCTCCCCACGAGGGAAGCCAAACCCAAGAGAGACCCGATAGGCCCAGGTAAACTGCATGCAGTAGACCTGGGTGAATGCCGGGGTGACGCGGGACAGTATCTCGGCCCGCTGGTGCGGGGTAAGAACCGCCGATACGGCGAGTATCTTTGCCATTTCAGTATTTCCAGTATAATGGGCGTGATTGCCCATAGTCTATATGGTGATTTCTGAAATTATTTCAAGTATTGCCCGCCCGACACGCGCGCCTCGTTAGGTGGGTCCGCATCGTGCTTCGCCGCGCCGGCCCTGGGTCGGGTCTGACACCCACGGTTGTTGCAAACCACCCTGCGGTGTGTCAGGGTCCCAAAACACGAACCCCCCGGCCGTGTCGCGGCCGAGGGGCAAGTCAGAACCGGAGGGCAACCCGGTTGTGACCCGGTGATGCTGTGCATCGTAGCACCGTATTGGTCTGGGCTCAACACTGGAATGGCCTCCATAGCGAGTGGATGGCTGAAAATGTCGAAAATATCACGAAGTGACTTGGGCATGATCGCGGAAAGCGGACCCGATACCCATGCTGTCTTGATCAGTCGCGACGTCTGGAAAAGCCCAGTCTTCCGCAATGGCCTTGAGGCGAGTCTGTTCGTCTGGATGATGACGGCCGCAGCCCCGGTGCCCGGTACAGTGACGACGCAGTGGGGGGATGTGCCACTCAAGACGGGGGAAGTCCTCACGTCCGAACGCGAGTTGTCGAAGGAATTCGAGATGCACCCGGACGCGGTCCGGAACCTGTTTGGAAGGATGGTCCAGGCCGGGTTGGTCGGCAGGTCCCAGCATCAGCCCAACCAGCAAGCTGGGACAGTCTGGGCTGTCAACATGTCGAAATTCTCGCTTGGAGCGCCCCAATCATGAGCGGGGCGGCGAACTCGGACATCGGCTACATCAAGCTTTACCGGAAGGTCTGGGGCCATCCGGTTTTCGCCGACGGGCATGAGGCGGCCCTGTTCGCCTTCATGCTGTCAGTGGCGGCATGGCGTCCTTGCACGATGAGGACCCGCTGGGGACAGGTGGCCTTAAAGACGGGGCAGTTGGTGGCGTCCGAACGGCTGCTGTCTGAGAGCATCGCGATGCACCGGAACAAGGTCCGAAAGGTGCTGCGAAACATGATTCGCGAGGGCATGATCAGCGAGTCGCAAACCCAGAACGATGCGAGAGTCGGGACCACATGGACGATAAACAATTACGTCTTATATCAATTGGCTCCGGATGATGCTTCAGGTGACAGGGACCGCACAGGGACCGAACAGGGACGGCACAGGGACGGCACAGGGACCAAGATAAAAGAAGTTAAAGAATCTAAGAAAGGGAAGAAGGGAAGAAAGGAAGATTCTCTCGTCGCCGAACCGGCTTTGCCGTTCGCTTCGCCCATCCTGGCGGATGAGCGAGCGGGCGAGCAGGATATCCCTGCGGTTGGGCTGCATGCGGGGGATGCCAAACCTCCCATCGCCGTAGAGCCGGTCTCGGTTCCAGCGGCGCCTCCGGGGCCAGCCCCTGCGCCCGCCATGGCCGCGCCTGCCAGCGGGGCGCCCCTCACCATCGACGCAGCCCCCCCGGCGCAGGAGCCGTGCCCAGGCCCGGCCCTCGCCGATCCTCCAGCACCACCAAAGCGCATCCGGCAGGGCACGACCCGGCTCAAGCGGCCCACCGGGATGGACGAGGCGATGGAGGGCGAATTCGAGACTTGGTTCGCCTCCTATGGCCGCCTGGAGCGCAAGGCCGAGGCCCGCGCCGCCTACCTCAAGGTCCGACAGCAAGGCGTGGATCCCATGATCCTGCTGAACGCAGCCAGGACCCAGGCCCTGCATCGGCAGGTCCAACTGCGCCGGCAGGCCTGTGTCTGGCTCAAGGCGTGCCAGTGGGAGGACGTGATCGTGGCGGACCAGCCTTTGCGGCCCCCGGCGAGCAACGACCGATTGTCCTGGCTCCGCGAGATCGAAGACCAGGAGGAGGCCGCCCGGGTCGCCCTGGGCGAAGCAGCAACCACGGGACCAATCATCGACGGATACGTCGAAGCAGAACTGGAGACAGTGCATTGAACGAATTAGCAAAACGGGTGACGCAGGGACGTGACGGGCACGATGTCCCGGCGCGATCCTCCGCCCCGGGCGTGCCGATCCTGGCGCCCTGGCTGGAGGAAGAGGTTGGGAAGTGGATCAACCCGGAGATGCGGCCCTACCGGCAGCCGTTGACGGACGGGCAGAGCGAAGCCGCCGGCGCTGCCGCACGCGATTATGCCGCCGCTCTACGGCTGAAGATCACCAGGGATGCCCTGGACCGCTGGTTACGACCCCTGACGAAAGCCGTGGGAAATCCTCCGGACAGGCCCCTCTACGATGGTCGCCTCGATGCGGTCATGGCGGCCTCGGCTGGCCTGCCCATGCTGGTGCTTAACCCCAAGACCTATGCCGATCTGGTCAAGGTGAGCGACTTCTGGCCCTCGGCTGCGAAGCTGATCGGCGTGCTGGAGGTGGAGGCCAACCAGCTGATCAAGCAGATGGAGGCGCTGGAGGCTATTGCCAGGGTCGCCGTGCCGTCACTGCACGCCGACATCCCGAAGCCGCGCGACCCGGCCACGCCGGCCGAGCGGTCCGCGGTCCGCGACATGGTGGCAGCCTTCGAGATGGACGCGGCGCGACAACGAGCGTCCCATCCAGAGGCCCGAGAGTTGCCAGCGCAGAGCAGGGAGCCGCGCTTCCTGACGCCAGACCAGCTCAGGGCTGCCTACGAGGAACAGGCCAGATCGCCGGATCCCGGCGTAGCTGATCTGGCCCGGATGCGCCTGAGAGCCATGGCCGGGGCAGGGGCCGCATTGCCTCGGGAACCGACCTCGTCCGTTGGGAAGGCACCAGCAACCCCGACGACGGAGTGACCCGCAGTGCCCACCATCCCGATGAAGGCCCCGACCCAGGCCGCCTATACCCAGGTGTATGGCATGCCGACGGGTATCATTTACCTACCAACCGCAAGCGGCTACGTACAGGCCGACACCCGCGACGTTCCGGCATTCCTCGCCATGGGGTACACACCGTCCGCGCGCCGCGACAACGTCGCCGCCACGACCGACCCGGCGGCGTCCAACGACTCGACCCAGGACTACGCGGTCGGCTCGCTGTGGGTCAACGTGACGTTTGGCGGCACGTACATGTGTGTCGACGCCACGGCAGCCGCGGCGAAATGGGTGTCGCTGGATCGCGGCCTTCTCGGGCGTCTGATCGGCGCCAACATGAACGTCACGACCGACCAGGCCATCTCGATGTTCGTGGGGAATTCGGCGTTCCGTGTCACCAAGATCAGCGTGAAGAATGCCTCGATCTCGCTTACCACGGCCGCCGGCGGCATCTATTCCGCGGCGTCGAAGGGGGGTGATGCGATCGTGGCCGCGGGCCAGGCCTATTCGGCCCTGACCACCGCAGCCCTGGTGACCAACCTGACTGTGGCCGCGACCCCGGGCAACACGGTCTACGCCAAGACCATCGTGCCGACGTTGTCGCTGACCACCGCGCAGGGCGCCGCCGCGACGGCCGATGTCTACGTGTGGGGCGACCTGTTCACTTCGGGCTGATCCGGCGCTTTCGCCTGAACCTCGTCGGGATCACCAGTCCCGGCGGGGGCGGCGGCATCTCTACCTGGACCGGGAACATCGACACGATCCGGAGCGGGACCTGCTTCTCGACCAGGACGCGCTGATAGTCCTCGACCGATTCGAGCAGACGGTAGTTATGGCCCAGCGCGGTCACTGCGCGCCGGTAAGCCTTCTGCTCGTCTGAGGATCGCCCGGCGGCGTGCATCTCGTTCTCCGGGACCTTCACTTCCAGCAGCATGACTTCGGCCAGGCGCAGGAGCAGTACGAGATCGTTCACACCGGGCAGCACGCCGAGGCCGGCCGGACGCATCAGCTCGGCGTCGCTCAACTTCGGTAGCCCAGGGATCTTGCGCCGTCTCCCGCTCAACATACCGGCCGTGGCGGGGTCGCGCAGCTCGCCGTTCGGCACGGCGAAGAGTATGGCGTCGAGGGGGTTGACCAGGCAGGTCGCGTGGAACTGCACGATGGCCTTCTGAAGGCGCCGTTCCCACTGGACGGGTTTGCGGCGATATGGCGCCGTGGGTGATCCTCCTGGCGCCGTCATTGAGGTGTGATCAAAATTATGTTGACGAACATTCCGGTGTGGAGGCAGATTGCCTCTCGGTCACCTGCTCGGACGCTCCAGGGACATCACAAGTAGCCAGGAAGCCGGTCAGCTTCCTAAGGGTGGTGAGGGACGGATTCCAGCGATCGCTCCCCATCAACCTCAGCGTGTTGGTATGAAGTTTGGCGCGCTTCGCCAATCTGATCTTGCTCAGACCACAAGTCGTGGCTCGCATTCTGATCTGGGCGACAAGCTGGTCTACGGAATCAGGATTCATAATGCATATAAACACATTCTTATGTTTGGCGCAACTCCAGTGTTATGTGTTCGAGAAATCGGAATGTCAGGCTACTCTTATGAATGACGACACAGTTTCAGATAGCGAAACTCGCTATAGGCCAGATGGCGTTCATACCTGGTCGACCGCCGTTGGCCTGGATGGTCGGGGATGATCGCTACATCGTAGCAGCGGTGGTTGTCCTTGCCATCGTGCCGGCGCCGTGAGGTTACAGGAGACTGGCGCTGACCGCCTGAACCGGTACAGGCTGGCTCTTGCGGAACGCCATGGCCAACCCGGTCAGCCCTTTCGGAGTGATCCTGACCTGGGTCACGGCCTTCTCGCTGCCATCCGATCGGCTGACCGTGGTGGTCTTGTGCTCCAGTCGCCCGGCGTTGATGTGCTCCTGGTAGCCGATCTCCGACCCGCCCGCTCGGCTGTAGACCCAACCGTTGGAGCGCAAGTACCGGAACAGTTCGCGCGGCGGCACCTGAAGCGTCTTGGCCGCGTCCGTGATGCAAAGGCTGCCATCGGTGGTGGCGATGCGATCCAGCGCCTCGGCCTTCGGGGCCAGCGTGGACACCTGGACTTCGAGGGTCTTTACCTTGCCGGAATAGCTCAGGAGCAGGCTACGCAGCGTGTCGGGATCGTCCAGCGCCTCCATCGGGTCGCGCTGTGTGCCATACCCGCCCGTCTTGCGGATCGAGGGGAGGACTTCGGCCGTGACCCACTTCTTGAACCGCTTCGCCTCGGGCTTACGGCTGCGGAGGATCAGGGAATAAAGGCCGGACTCATTGATGATCCACGCCTCATTGTTGCCTTCACCCGCCCCTAAGTCATTGATGTTGGCGCCGTCACTAATAGTGACCCCCCAGGTTTCTGGGGACATGTCCAATTTCCGACGCTCGTCATCGTCCAGCTTGGAGGCGACCTGGCGAGAGTTGCCGATCTCCAGCACCCGGCACACGTCGGCCAGGACGAACCACGGCGCACCGTTCTCGTCTCTGATGATCCGGACACGCTTACGCTCGAAATCGAAGGGGATGATGTTGCTCGGCATGGCATGGCGTCCCGTGACAGGAGGAAGAGAAAACCCACAACAAGCTTCGTGAGAACATAACTATGTGTGAACCGGACCCCAGAGTCGAGTCTTGCCGTCAGGCGGCGGTCAGCATTCGCGCCAGGTCTGAGACCATGCCGACCAGCAGGTTCTGATCGGTCGACCCGCCGGCGATCCCAAGGACATCGAAGTCGATCTCCCCGCCGTGGCACCAGGCCAACGCTCGGGCCTTTACCCGTAGACCTTCGAATGTCTGCGCCCGGGCCGACTGGATGTTGCTGGCGCGGGTTAGGAGTGGCGGGGGTCGGTCATGCTCGGTTCCATGCGTGTCGACGGCGTTTGGTGTAACGGCGATCAACTCCGGCTTGCCTGCCCTGTATCCACGACTCGGCAAGCTGCTCGGGATCGAACAAAGCCCCGACGGAATAGGGGTTCGCGAAAGGCGGGAGACCCGCCTTGCCAGCCTGATACCCCTCATACCAGGCTTTCTCGCGGGCTGGTGTCGTCAGCAATTCCACGGGCATGGATCGGTCTCCTGCTCTGGGTTAGGCCGGGCGGGGTGTTGGTAGCGCCCCGTTCGGCTGGCATGTAATTACATGCACCCTTGCATCATGTCAACACATCATATACATGAACCCCATGGCATTGACCCATGATAAGATTTTCCAGATGCGGGCGACGGAGGAGTTCCTACGTCGGATTGATGACTGGCGCCGAGAGCAACCCCAATTCCCATCCCGTGCCGAAGCGATCCGCCGTCTGATCGAACGAAGCTTGCAGGCTGAGAAAGCGGAGGTGGCTGCGTCGGACCGGGGGCCGGAATCGAACCGGCGACCCTGACGTCGCACGCCGTGAAGGCGGACCCCTCGCTCTACCGCTGAGCTACCCCGGGGCATCCCTGCGCCCTGTTGCTGAGGCGTCGCCGATCCCGTGTCCAGCCCCGGAAACGACGAAAGCCCTCCGAGTCGGGTGACTCGAAGGGCTTTGGTATCGTTCAGGCGGCCGCCGCATCGACGAAGTCGTCGGCGGCGACCGTGGGGCCGGGCTTGTTCATGTCCGGCTGGGGGTTCCGACGAAAGGCGCCCCGCAAGCGGGATGCCAGATGATCGGCGGTGTCGGCCACTGCTGCCGCGCCGGATCGGGCGAGGCGGTAGAGACCAGGTGCGGCGAGAACCGCGACCGTGGCGACCGCGGCGCCGGCAACGATGCCGGCCACCAGGGGATTGCGTTCGATCGCGGCGGCCACAGCGTCGGTGACCGCGTTCTCGGGGATGGAGATGTTCATGGATTTCATCCTCTGTTTCGGCCCGGTGTTCTCGTGACGGGCGCACGCGCAGATATGTTCATCAGCCACAGGGATTGCGCCTGTGGAACCCGCCGC
>Ga0114967_10002885_pt1 | contig 14294 bp, 6 predicted proteins | sample M_130628_MF_Meta_FD_92639 | JGI IMG/M metagenome (GOLD analysis project Ga0114967, IMG submission 92639) | Freshwater microbial communities from Lake Montjoie, Canada to study carbon cycling - M_130628_MF_MetaG | ecosystem: Environmental > Aquatic > Freshwater > Lake | place: Lake Montjoie... | reverse complement strand
GCTTCTGCTGCAAATACAGACAATGCTGTTAAAGGTATTAATGTGGTATCTGGAGATGCTACAAAAAATTTAATTTACAACAATACCATTTATTTAGGAGGAGGCTCTACAATTACCTCTACGGGTACCAATTTTGGTGTGTCGGGTGTATGTTTTTCTGTAGGCGTAACCATTAAAAACAATATCATAAACATTGCTGCTACCCCAAATGGAACAGGGAGAGTGGCCGCTATTCGTTCTTTATTAGCTGGGACAGCAGGTGTAATTTCTGCTAACTTTGGATCGAACAGTTCAAACAATATTTTATTTGCTCTCAATGCAACCAACTCCTTTTTATATGCCGAAAGTGCGATAGGCATTGCGCCAGTCGTATTTTATAATTTAACGAATGATCCTAATTTTAATACTTCTTGTAGTATCTTTAAATCTGTTGCAGGAGCAAGGGGTACAAACACATATTCTGGAAATAACTTAGCTTTAGTATCTACAGGAGTATATGCACCCACGGGAACCAGTTTAGCAGAAAGCAATGCTGTACCATTGGCATCGGTAACAACAGATATTTTTGGAACCACAAGACCTTCAACTCCAGACTGTGGTGCTCTTGAGTTTGCGGGAACTCCGAGTGATTTCTCAGGTCCAACGATTACCTATACTAAATTAGATAATACCACATTTTGTACTACATTACCTGTGTTAACTGCTACTATTACAGATGCTTCAGGAGTCAATGTTGCTGCAGGAACCAAACCAAGAATGTATTTCAAAAAATCTACAGACAATGATGCGTATACGGGAAATACCAATGCAAATAATGGTTGGAAATTTGTAGAAGCTAGTAATGCAGTATCCCCTTTTCAATTTCAAATAAATAGTGCCTTATTGATGTCTCCTGTTGCTGTTAATGATACGATTCAGTATTTTGTTGTTGCACAAGATTTAGTAAGCACTCCAAATATAGGAACTAATCAAGGCTCATATGCTGCTGGATACTGTCCTTCAAGTGTCAATTTATTGGCAGGTGCATTTCCTTTACAGGCATCACCTACAGTAAATAATTTTATTATTTTATCTCCTAATATTACTTTAAGTGCCACTGCTACTCCGAGTGTTATTTGTATTAATACGTCATCCACACTGAACGTAGTAGATACATTAACCAAAATGGGTGTATTTCCAACAGGATATACAGGACCGTTTGTAACGGGCGTGGATGACCATGAAATTAGAAGAGTACAAATTGTAGGGACTAGTTTGAACAACAGTTCAACTTGTACTACAACTGGTGGAGGTGCTGCCAATGGATTGCCAGCCTCTACTTTGAATAGATATTCGAATTATACATCAACTATTCCTGCTATTACTTTAACCAATGGAACAACCTATACGGTTAATGTAGATGGATCTGTTTGTGGAGTTGGTACTGGATTTACCATGGGGATTTCGGCCTTTATCGATTTAAACAGAAATGGTGTTTTTGATATGCCAGCTGAAAGAGTATATGGATCACCATCTTTAGATGCTGTTTCTATTAATCCAGCAGTGACTACAAAAACATTTACGTTCACCATTCCTACTACAGGCGTAGTGAATGGTCCTACGTTAATGCGTTTTCATTTAAATGGATATGTTGCAGGGAATGCACATACTCCATCAACAACAACCAATTTTGGTGAGGTAGAAGATTATCAAGTGTATTTAAACACGAGTATGGCTCCTACGCTCAATTCATTACCAAATACTGTGTTTTCATGGTCTCCAGCATTAAACGTTGCTCCTAATCCAGAAAGAACAGTAGTTGCATCAAATATTTCAACCAATACTGTTTATACAGTAACTGCAACAGATGGTGGTGGATGTACCTATACCAAAACAACTTCAGTGGATATTGCGCCTGGTGTATTAGCAACAGGAGCAACCGGTACAAAAACTATTTGTGCATCTACAGGAACTACTACATTAACAGCTACTACAACCAGTGGTGTGGCACCTTTTGCTGCAACTTGGTCTGGTGGTCCAATAGTATCTACTGCAGGCATGAGTGCAACATTAAACCCACCGGTAGGAACTACTACCTATACAATTACGGTTTCTGATGTTTGTGGTTTCACATCTTCAACTACAGTAGATGTTACCGTTTTACCAAATCCTACAGCGATAGTATCTCCTGGAAATACAAATGTGTGTATAGGAAGTTCTCTTACACAAACTGCTACAGGTTCAAGTCCTACATCAGTATATACATGGATGCCAGGTTCATTAGTTGGGGCAACTCAATCGCTCAGTGTGAATTCAAATACTACTTTTACCATAACAGCCACTGACGGAATATGTTCATCAACTGCTACTTTTACACATTCAGTTAAATCGTTGCCTGCGTTTATCAGTAATACCGTTGTGCCTTCCGGTTTAGTTTGTGCAGGCGATTCAGTACAGCTTACAGCAACTGCAGTTTCTGGTGTGAACGAATATTCATTGACTTCTAAACCATATGCTCCTATTACCCCAACGGGTATTCCAACGATAATTTGTGATGCAGGGGTAGCAGCCGTTCCACAAGCAGTTGTGGGATTAGACAATGGAACTTGGACAAATTTACCTATAGGATTTAATTTTGATTATTATGGTAATAATTATTCTACTTTTCATCTTTCTACCAATGGCTTTATGACATTTGGTTCACCATTAAATATTGCAGGCTGTTGCAGTGGTCAAGTAATTCCTAGCAATATTGCCCCAAATAATTTAATTGCATTGGCTTGGGAAGATTTAGATTTAACTGCAGCGGGTAAAATTGATTATTTTGTGGAAGGGGTGTCTCCAAACAGAAAATTAATTGTTCGATATATCAATGTTCCTCGAGTGGGCGGTGCCAGTGGAAATGTTACAGGACAAATTATCCTGCATGAAACAACCAATGCTATTGAATTACAAATTCAATCTGTGGTAACTGCAGCGGGTGATTTGACTACAATGGGAATAGAAAATATTACAGGAACTACTGCTACTGTAGTTTCAGGTAGAAATGGTACCGATTCTTGGTCTGCAACTAATGAAGGATGGATCTTTACAAAATCACCTGTTACAGGCTATACTTGGTCATCTAATCAATATATTAATAATGTGAATATTAATAATCCAAAAGTTGCGCCTAATTATACAACAAACTATACAGTTACTGCATCCAATGTTTACGGATGTACAAGAACTAGTGTTGCAACGGTAACAGTTAGAGATTTAACAATAGGAACATTAACCCCAACAGCAGATACGATTTGTGTAGGAAACGCAACCACTCTTGCTGGAAATGTGCCAGTAGTTTGCCCAGGTTCAACGAATAATTTTCAAGGATATTATGCCCCTTCAAACTGGACATTAACGAGTTCAAATGCAAACCCAAATGGATATGTAAGTACTGGTTCTGTTCCAGCAAATATTGTAATCGTTTCTGGTACCAATCAAAATGCAAACTATGATGATGGGTACACAAATTATTCTAAAACCATAGGATGTGATGGAGTCGTATCTTTTAACTGGTCATATTTTACAAATGATTATGCCCAAAATGATGTACCATATTATTCTATCAATGGAGGTACCCCAATTATGTTACCAACTTTTAATGTGAATGCTATAACAACTCCTAATACGCAAACAGGAGTCATCTCGATTCCAGTTTCTGCAGGTGATGTGTTAACATTAAGTATGTATACTTTAGATAATGATGCTACTCCAGGAAATTTAACTATTTCAAATTTTGTGGCACCTGCGGCTCCTATATTTGGAAGTGTGAGCTTTTGGAATGCTGTTACAGGCGGAACAAATTTAGGTTCAACTTCAATTACGGTATCCCCAACAAATACAACTACTTATTATGCACAATATACAGATGTAGCATATGGTTGTGTGAATCCATTTAGAGATTCGGTAAAAGTAGTGGTGAATCCATTGCCAGTTATAACAACCAATGCACTTCCTAATGATTCTGTTTGTACTGGTAATCCTGTAACACTAACTGCTTCGGGTGCACTCAGTTATACTTGGAATGGGAATGCTACTTTAACAAGCGACAGTACATTAACGCCAGCCATTGCAGGGGTTTATCAAGTAGTAGGTACCGATACCAATGGTTGTGTTAACTCAGCCTCACAAACAATATATTTAAATCCATTACCGAATGTAACAGCATCAGTTAATTCTCCAATTTGTATTGGAAAATCTGCCTTATTCCAAGGTGGAGGTGCTGGTGCAAATGCTACTTATAATTGGACGAGTGGTGTAATTGATAATCATGCATACTATCCTTCTGCTGTAGGAAATGCTACGTATACTGTAGTAGGAACTGATGCGAATGGTTGTTCAGAAACTTCTTCAGTAAACTTGTTGGTAAATGCATTGCCAATAATCACTGCATCCGCTTCTGCTACGCCAATTTGTTTCGGTACGTCTACAGTATTGACTGGAAATGGAGCTGGCGTATCTGGAACCTATACTTGGACCGACGGAACGAATACGCCTACAGACAATGTAGCCTATACGCCTACAACATCGGGTAATACTAATTATATCGTTACGGGGACGGATGCCAACACTTGTTCGGCAACTTCATCCGTAGATGTTTTTGTATATGCTCAAACGGCATTTAATAATTCAATCTATTTATCTTCAAAATGCCCTGGTGTAATTGGAGGTTCTGTGATCGTTAATTCTAACAGCGGAAACCCTTACTCTATTACACCAACTGGACCAGCTCAACCTACAAACGGAATATTCAATAATTTAATTGGTGGAACGACATATACTGTGTCTTCAGTAGATGCCAATTCGTGTTCAATTTCTACTACTGTATCTGCTACCAATCCTGCAAATGGTGGATTGTCGAATGCAACTCCATTAAATATTTCATCTGTTCCTGGTAACTTCTGTCAAACTCAAAATCAAATTGATGGAACGACATTAAGTTATTATGGGGTTACTTGCGACAATTTAATTGCAACGGTAAACGATGGCAATGGTGGAAATACCTTAGGAAATGTGAATGCTTGTGTAACTGTTTTACCAACAGTTCCTACATACAATTTACAACCGTATTTACCAAGATATTATATTATTACTCCTCAAAATCAAGGTCCTGCAGATATTACATTGTATTTTACACAAGATGACTTTGATGATTACAATGCAGCTGCTGGCTCATTCCCACAAATACCGGCAGTACAATCAGTAGGTACAGCAACTTTCTGTATCTCTCAAGTACCGCAAGGATTTTTACCAGGTGCGAGTGGAGCCTCTACCATTGTACATACCGTTACCGCTACTTGGAATGCAACTGCTAACCGTTGGGAAGTTACTTTCCCAGTTACCAGCTTCAGTGGATTCTATTGCCACGCTTGTAACCCGTTAAACAATTCGGCATTGCCAGCTGCAATTGCTGATTTTAAAGGCCGTAAAACAGAAACGACGGACTTATTAACTTGGTCTACTACGAGTGAATTAAACAATGATCATTTCAATGTTTTATACAGTAACAATGGAAAAGACTACAGTCAGTTGGGCTCTATTCAATCTAAAGCAACTAGTGGAAATAGCAATCAAGTATTGAGCTATCGTTTTGAAAATACCAAACCTACTTTAGGCCATAATTATTACAAATTAGAGCAAGTAGATTTAGATGGTAAATCGATTGTCAACACAAACGTTGTTGATTTAATATGGGGTACAAACGGAAGTACGATTAGCATTTATCCGAATCCTACAACCGATGAATTAAACATTGATATTTATACTACAAAAGCTCAAAACAATACGATTAAATTATTGGATATGAGTGGACGAGTAGTCAAAGAAATTCAATCTAAATTAGAAGCTGGTGCAAACAACATCAAAATGAATTTAGGTGAATTGTCTACCGGAATTTATACCATACAATTATTAGAAAATAACCAACTTGTGCAAGTAAGCAAAGTTCAAAAAAACTAATATTGCATTGAAAATAAAATAAAAGAGAGGACTGAAAATGTCCTCTCTTTTATTTTCAGATAATGATAAAATAAACAGAATACAATTTACCTTTGTCAACTAAAAAATTAAGGAAAAAAATTATGAACAACAATTTTGTAGATAGAATAAAAGCCGAAGTTTCTGAAATTGAAGCCGCTGGATTGTTTAAACAAGAACGCATTATTGCTTCAGTTCAAGCAGCACACATCGTTGCCAATGGAAAAAATGTGTTGAACTTTTGTGCGAATAATTATTTAGGACTATCCTCACATCCTAAAACAATAGAAGCCGCTCACCAAGCGATTGATAACCGTGGATATGGTTTAAGCAGTGTGCGTTTTATTTGTGGAACACAAGACATTCATAAAGAATTAGAACAAAAAATTTCTGCCTTTTTAGGTACCGAAGATACCATTTTATATTGCGCTGCTTTTGACGCCAATGGAGGTGTTTTTGAACCATTATTGAATGAGCAAGATGCTATTATTTCGGATGAATTAAACCATGCTTCCATTATTGATGGGGTGCGTTTGTGTAAGGCTGAGCGCCATCGTTACAAACACAATGACATGCAAGAATTAGAAGAAAAATTGATTGCTACCCAACATTGTAGAAGCAGAATGATTGCTACCGACAGCGTATTTAGCATGGATGGTACCATTGCGCAATTGGATAAAATTGTAGCATTGGCTGAAAAATACAATGCCATTGTAATGATAGACGAATGCCACTCCAGCGGATTTATGGGTAAATCGGGGAGAGGAGTGCATGAGCATTGTGGCGTAATGGGTAAAATTGATATTATCACCGGAACCTTAGGAAAAGCTTTGGGTGGTGCCAATGGTGGTTTCACATCGGGAAGTAAAGCCGTGATCGATATGTTGCGTCAAAAAAGCCGTCCGTATTTATTTTCAAATACCCTAGCGCCTAGCATCGTAGGTGCCTCTATTGCTATTTTAGATATGTTGAGCGAAACAACCGCTTTAAGAGATAAATTGGAGCAAAATACACTTTACTTCAGAGAGCAAATTACCCAAGCAGGTTTCGATATTAAACCTGGCATACATCCAATTGTGCCTATCATGTTATATGATGCTCCATTGGCTCAAAAAATGGCCGCTCGTATGTTAGAAGAAGGCGTTTATGTAGTGGGTTTCTTTTATCCAGTAGTAGCAAAAGGCAATGCACGAATTCGTGTACAAATTAGCGCAGGACATGAGCGGGAAGATTTAGACAAAGCCATTGCTGCCTTTACCAAAGTAGGTAAAGAGTTGGGTGTGATCAAATAATTTTTCAGTTGAATTAATATAAAAAATCCGAAGCAAAATGCTTCGGATTTTTTGTTTTATTAATACTATTGGTTGGTTGTAATCAATTTAAATAGTAGCCATATTTTTACGAAGGTTTTGCTTTTGTAGTGCTAGGTTATTCTACTTTATTTAACAGTTAATTCTGCTACAGCAGAAGTTTTTGTACATGGACCTGAAGTAACTATACAACGGAATTGTTGATCTTCATTACTCATAGTAACATTGGAAACTGTTAATGTGTTATTTGTAGTGCCACTGTATTGTCCTGTATTATTTAAATTCTGAAATCCTAAACCCAGGTTAGTTTGCCATTGATACGTAGCATTTGAATCTGAAGATACAACCACAAATTGCACATTGTTGTTGATGTTGATGGTTTGACTGGCAGGTTCTGTGTTAATAGAAAGCCGACAATCATTAACAGTTAATTCTGCTACAGCAGAAGTTTTTGTACATTCACCAGAAGTAATAATACAACGAAATTTTTGATTATGATTGCTCATAGTAACATTAGAAACCGTTAATGTATTATTCGTGGTTCCACTATATTGCTCTGCGCTGTTTATATTCTTAAACACCCCACCAAAACCAAGATTAGCTTGCCATTGATATGTAGCATTTGAATCTGAAGATTCAACCACAAATTGCGCATTGTTGTTGGTGTTGATGGTTTGACTAGAAGGTTCTGTTTTAATAGAAAGCTGGCAACCTTTGTATAAATCTGTAATTTCTTGTTGAGTTAAAACACGGTCCCAAATCCCAAAATCATCTAAATTACCTATGAAAGAAAAATCGTTACCAAACGAATCAAATCCTCTACCAATATTAAAAGGACTAGTATGGGTTTGACTTATGGTAATTGACTTAGATTTTTTTAGAACTGAATCAATATACAATGAAATTTCTGATCCATTATAGGTATAAACAACATGATGCCAATTAGTGTCATATTCATACGGTTCTATAGTCAATTCATTTTGTCCATATGTTTGCAAAAACATTTTAAATTCATTCATAATTAGCCAAATACCTACTCCATTAAATTGTATTTGGTTTGATGTTGTAAAAAGAGCTCCAAAGTTTTGATATCCTGTAGAATATTTCGAACGTTTATACCATAAAGAAATACTCCAGCTACCGCTAAATTGTGGATAGTTTAGCAAGGTAATGCTATTGCGGTTAAAATTAAATGCATTTTTTGCATTGCCATTTCTATCACTCGTCAGGGTAGCACCATTCACGGTTCCATTGTTACCATTCCCACTTTCATCATTGGCATTGCCATTAAAAGGCCACCAGCCAACAAGATCATTAGTGGGTACATAATTTGGCACTTGTGCCATGGCTAGTGTTGCAAGTTTAGTATTTAGATTTAATTGTTTTCTAAGTTCAATTGTGTCTTTAAATAATTTGTTCAGGGCATCTATAATAATCTTATCATCAATATTTAATTTATCATATTTCATAGTAGAATTAGCCCAAATTAAACTCATAGCTAATGAATCATTTTTGAATCTAGACGAATTAAAATTTTTTAAAGCGCCTAATCTATTTACATTTTCCATTTTTTTTAAAAAATTCATCAAGAGATCTCTTTCAGACGGTAAAAAATCACCAATATTCTTGTTGTATGATTTAAAAACTTTATAAGCACTATCTTCGGTATAGTAGTTATTATAATTCTCTAAAAATCCCTTTATATCTTTTAATGAATAATAATTATATTCTTGAAATTCCACTTCATAAGAACCTTTAAACTTTTCCCTAAATGAATTATCTCCACCAATTGAATTATATAAAAAATTATCATCATTGAGCAATCTTTTTAAATAAACATCAAATAAAAGCTCAGAATCAATAGTTGATATTGTATCAATTTTACAATTTTGTCTTTCTGGATTGTTAACATCAATGGAATTATAATATTTCAATCTTTCAAAATAATTATTATTATTTTCTATCTTTTTAACTGAAAGATCATTAAGTTCTCTGACAACTGCTTCAGTTTTAAAACCAGATTTAAATTTTATTTCCCTAATACTTTCAAGAATATTATCTTGAATCTTCCAATTACCATCACACATACTATTTGAATTATAATAGCCATCAGCATAGAAATGATTGTAATTATCTACAATGTGAATTTTATTTATTACATAATTATTTTTAAAATTTGCAATGATAGTATCATATCCCAAATTTGTATATTCACTCCAACCAAACCCCACTGCTCGTCTATATTTTAAATTAGAAAAATAATGCCATTTTCCATTTGCATAGCCATTTATATAATCTGCTACTAAACTCACAACTCCTGTATAATACTTACCCTCATAACCGTCTTTATAATCTCTTTTATTTATAGTATAAACCCACTTACCTACTTTATTACCTTTATCAAATTTACCAGTAATAGTTTGTGTGAAGCCTTTATATTCATTAGTGCCAACAAAAACATATTTGAACTGACCATGTTTAATATAGTCATGCGATATTGAGTCTTCATAATATGAATACTCTACGCTTCCGTGTTCTCCAAACTTACCATCGTTAGTTAGCTGTCCTGTATATTTTTTAATATTTTGCGCAAACAAAAAATTAGAAAAGATTAAAAAAGCAAAGAATAGTAAAAATTTTTTCATAAATATATTTTATGTTTCGTTTAATTAGATTTGAATAATAATCCTACAAAAATATCTTTTTAAAGTAAATATTTGTAAAAAATGAATAATAAACTACAATATCAAAAGGCCCCTTAATACTTTAATAAAAAAATCCGAAGCATTGCTTCGGATTTTTTTATTAAAGTACAAACCAACTTGCTGGTTATTCTTTGATTATTTTAAAGGACTGCTTTCTATTTTCTCCCAAGCTGAACATATAAAAACCACTGGATAAATTACTCAATTCAATGCTTGTATTTGCTGCGTTTATTTTACCCGATTGTACGGCTTTACCTGTATTGTCATAAATGGTAAATACAGAACCAATGAGTTTATGATCTGCTTTCACATTGATTACATTGTGGGCTGGGTTTGGAAAAACAGAGAATAAATTGTGTTGAGCGATTTCATGGATACCAACATTGTTGTTGATTGTAAGTACAACAACATTTGAAGTATCTGCACATGAACCACTGTTGATAATACAACGGAATGATTGATTATTGTTGCTCATGCTAACATTGGATACCGATAATGTATCATTGCTAGCACCATTGTATTGCCCTGCATTGCTTACATTTTGAAAACCTACTCCAAGGTCTGTTTGCCATTGATAGGTAGCATTGGGATCAGATGAACCTACAATAAATTGCACATTGTTGTTGATATTGATGGTTTGATTAGCAGGTTGGGTATTAACTGCTAGTTGACAACCATTGTATAAATCAGTAATTTCTTGTTGGGTTAAAACACGGTTCCAGATTCCAATGTCGTCAATTGAACCATTAAAACATTCTGGATCATTATTCCAATGTGCTCCTCCAATACGTAAAGTAGATAAAGGATCATTGCACGGTGAAAATGTTTGTGTTCCATTATCACTATAGATTAAATTTGAATTTAAGTATTGATCAATATCTCCATTTGAATTAATTGTAACAGTTACCATTATCCAACTATTGTTGGGGTAAGTATTCTGAGGAGAGTAATATGCTGGATTTTGAGCTGAAAACGAACAATTAACTCCATATGAAGTTTTTAAACCTTTCCATCCTTGAAATTGATCTTTAAATGTAATTGCATATGATAATTTTGTAGCATTAGATGGATCACTTTTTTCCAAAATTGTCATATTGCTATCGAGAGCATTAATCCAACAATTAATAGTTATATTGTTTGGGTTGAGTAGAGTAGAATTCGAAATAGTAATGTTCTGACAATTTGCGGAACCAGAGAATGAATACGCCTGATTTACATTCCCATTTCTATCACTCGTCAACGTAGCTCCATTCACTGTTCCATTATTTCCATTCCCACTTTCATCATTGGCATTGTTATTAAAAGGCCAATAGCCAACCAGCCCATTGCTAGGTACATAAGAGGGTACTTGTGCCAGGGTAGTAGCAGTTAAACCTAGGGTTGCCACGGCAATGAGTAATAAAACTTTGTTTTTCATTTTTATTTAGAATACTCGAAATTAATACTTGTGATTGAATTAGACAATACCACATATGACACTTTTTCAAAAGTAATTAATTTCTTGTTTCAAGGTGCGCTCGTGGTAAATTATTTTACCTCCGTCACTGCGACGCAGGAAGCAGTCTTACTAATACTATCGGGTCTCATCAAAAAATAATAAAATTTGATAGCATCGCCTATGGTTTTGATAGGCATACCTGATAACTCGTACAGCCTCGCCTCTGGTTTTGATAGGCTTGCCTATGGTTTTAGTAGGCATGCCTGTAAATTTGATAGCATCGCTTATGGTATAGCTAGGCATGCTTGCGAACTTAAAAGGATTGCTAATGGTTTGGGAAGGCAAACCCAAGCAAAAATAAAATTACCCTTTGCAGGGTAATATTGAGTTTGTTTATTTAAAAAATAAGCCGGCTTTGTTGTCTCCAAGAAACTTCCTATGAACTGTAAAATGCTAGCTTTAAACTAAGGTTGCAAAGGTGTTCAGTACACTGAAAAAAAACTTAACAGATAAATCAAGTATTTTGGAGAATCAGAAAATAGAGGGGCATGCCGATGGTAATATTGATAGGGAAGGTAACGGCAAGTGCCATTGGCAAAAACAGCCCAGGATTGGCTTTAGGTGCTGAAATTTTCATGGCAGCAGGAACCGCAATATATGAGGCACTGGCAGCCAGTATAGCAAACATAAATCGGCTGCTTATGTCTGGTGTAACGAAGGCACTTAACCAAGCAATGAGGCTTCCATTGATTAATGGAATGAAGATGGCAAAAATAATAGGGAACCAACCGAATGAGAAAAATGCTTTTAATTTTCTTCCACTGGTAATTCCCATGTCTAAAAGAAAAATAGCAAGAAAGCCTTTAAATAAATCATTGGTAAAAGGTTTGATCCCTTCGGCTTGCTTGGCATTGGCTACATAGCCAATCACTAAACTGCCCAGTATCAGCAACACGCTGCCATTGGTAAGGGAATGTTTGATTACATTTCTTTTTTTAATGATTTGGGTTTCATCCTTGTTAAATATAGAAATTAAAATCAATCCAATAATGATGGCAGGCGATTCCATTAAAGCCATAATGGCAACCATGTGTCCGTGGAGTAAAAGTTGTTGCGACTCGAGGTAGGAAACGGCCGTAACAAATGTGACAGCACTTACAGAGCCATAAGCAGCCGCTATAGCACCTGCATCATATATGGTTAATTTTCTTTTCAGTATGAAAAAAGTATAAAGCGGTATCATTAAAGATATAAAAATGCCAAATAACATAGACCAACCAATTTCCATGGTAATGGCTTCATGCGATAATTCTTGTCCACCTTTAAAACCGATGGCAAACAAAAGGTATAAAGAAATAAATTTTGAGGAGTTCTCTGGTATTTCTAAATCGCTTTTTAAATAAACACCCAAAACGCCGAGTACAAAAAAAAGCAATGCGGGGTTTGTTAAATTTTCTAACAGTAAATTAATATTCATTTTTTTATTTATCGGTATTTTGAAAATGTTAATCTTTTTCCAAGTTGCTGGTCGTTTATTATTCCATTGTCATACACTAAATGTCCATTTACAAATGTTTGTACAATTTTACTTTTGAAGTATTGATTTTCGAATGGAGACCATTGGCATTTGTACAAAATATTTTCGGGGCTTACTTTCCAAGAGTTGTGTAAATCTACCAGTACCAAATCGGCATAATAGCCTTCCCGAATATATCCTCGTTCTTTTATTTTATAAATTTCGGCTACATGGTGGCTCATTTTTTCAACAATTTTTTCTAGACTTATTTTTCTTTCATGAAAAAATTCAAGCATAGCAGGCAACGCATGTTGTACCAAAGGCCCTCCCGATAGGGATTTGAAATAGGTCCCACTTTTTTCTTCTTTGGTATGAGGTGCATGGTCTGTTGCAATAATATCCAATCGATTATCCAACAGTGCGGCTAATAAACCGTCTTTGTCTTCTGCTGTTTTAATTGCTGGATTCCATTTAATATGCGCCCCCAATCTTTCGTAATCTTGATCAGCAAACCACAGGTGGTGCACGCAAGCTTCAGCGGTAATTCTTTTTTCATGAATGGGGATTGTATTATCCAAAAGATTGGCTTCTGCAAGAGTAGAAATATGAAATAAATGCAATCGATTATTGTGTTTTTTAGAAATTTCCAACACGCGTTTGGTGGCATTTACACACGCTTCTTCGCTTCTTATTTTAGGATGGCATTCAAAAGGAATTTGGTCTCCATATTTTTCTCGGAAGTGATGGGTATTGTTTTTTATAATTCCATCATCTTCGCTGTGTAAAGCAACCAACGAATCTGATCGAGAAAAAAGGGTTTCTAAAAATTGGGGATAGTTTGCCAAAATACCTTCGTCATTGTTAAAATATAAACCATCATCTGTAATTCCGCAAACAGTTTCGTTATTCGTTTTTAACGCTTCTTCTAAATTGTTTTGATTGATTCCCATAAAAAAGGAATAATTGGCTGCTGCTGTTTTTGAAGCCATTGCATATTTTTCTTCTAACAGCGCTTGCGTTAAGGTGTTGGGAATGGTGTTTGGCATGTCCATAAAGGAGGTAATTCCACCCGCTACGGCTGCTCTTGATTCGGAGTAAATATCGCCTTTGTGGGTTAAGCCGGGTTCCCGAAAATGAACTTGATCATCAATGCCTCCCGGTAGTAAATACAATCCTTCGGCATTGATTTCCTTCACTGCAGCATGAGTTTCCAAATGGATGGAAGGTGCAATTTTTTCAATTCTTTCATTTACAATGAGTAAATCTGCAATTAAAATTTTGCCTTCATTTACCATTGTAGCATTCCGTATAATTGTTTTCATCTATTC
>Ga0114967_10002881_pt1 | contig 14316 bp, 12 predicted proteins | sample M_130628_MF_Meta_FD_92639 | JGI IMG/M metagenome (GOLD analysis project Ga0114967, IMG submission 92639) | Freshwater microbial communities from Lake Montjoie, Canada to study carbon cycling - M_130628_MF_MetaG | ecosystem: Environmental > Aquatic > Freshwater > Lake | place: Lake Montjoie... | reverse complement strand
CCGAGTTCATCGCCCTCGCCCGGGAGCGCGGGCCGCGCCTCACCATCTCCAACCCAGGCATGGGCGCGGTCAATCACCTGGCCATGGCGCTGCTGACGCGCCGCACCGGCATCGAGCCGACGCTGGTGCCCTATTCCGGGAACCAGCCCTCCATCACGGCCCTCATGCGGGGCGAGGTGGATCTGGCGCATGACGGGCTCTTCACACCGCGCGCCCAGTTGCAGGACGGCACGCTACGGGCCTTGGCAGTGACCAGCACGGAGCGTTCGCCGCTGCATCCGGATGTCCCGACCTTTGGCGAAACCCTGCCGGGCTATGAGGTAGGCTTCTGGGGCGGCTTGCTGGCCCCGCGCGGCACGCCGAATACGATCATGGACCGTCTGGCCGAGGAGGTGGACATGGTGTTGCGCCAGCCCGATGTGATCACTCGGATACGCGGCTTTGGGGCGGAACCGACGGGTGGCGACCGCGCCGCCTTCACCCGCGCCTATGCGGCGGATTGGGAGAAATGGAGCCAAGTGGTGCGCGACAACGATATCCGCCCCGGTTGACGGCTGCGAGGCATATCCACGCCTTTGGTGCTTCTGCCAAAGGCGACGGGCGGCAGGCGGCCAAATTCCGGAGGTGCGCTCGAGCATGGTGGCGATGTCTGGTTGCATCGCCACCTTGCCGACAAAGGCGGGACGCGGAGGTCAGCCCGCGCGCATCCGCCTCGCCAGGTTCTCGCCAATCATCACGCAGGTGAAGTGTAAGTTTGCGCGGCAATCCGTCGGCATGATCGAGGCGTCAGCCACGCGAAGGCCGCTCACCCCCCGCACCTTGAGATCGGGGTCGACCACGCCGCGCGGGTCCTCGTGCGCGGTCATGCGGCAAGTGCCGGCGGCGTGCTGGATGTCGCTCGCTTCGCGCAGCATGATTGCATCCAGCGCGTCATCCTCCAGGGCGGCGGCGTTAGGCATCGAGAGGCCCGACTCACCGAACTCGATGGCATCGGCGAGGCCCGCGAGCGGCGCCAATGCGGTCAGGCGGGCCAGCCGCCGCACGCCGTCGCGAAGGCGAAGCCGGTCCCGCGGGTCCGCCAGCATGTTCTCCTCGACGGTCGGTTGCGCCTCCGGGTCGGTGGAAGTGAGGCGCAACTCCCCACGCGAGAACGCGTCATAGAGAGCGATGCCCACAGCACCGCCCGGCGCGGGGCCTTCACCACCGGACAGGCCGCGGTGGTTGTAGGCGATCATGATCATGTCGCGCTCGCCGCCACCAGCGAGACCACTGCTGTAGGTCAGGCAACAATTGGTGTGCCGCGCATCCGACCCCTGCGCGCGGAATTCCGCCTTCAGGGCCATGCTGGCGCGCAGGATCGGATGGTCCATCAGGTGCTGGCCGACAGCAGGCAGGTCCTGCCGCACGGTGATGCCGAGCGCCTTGAGCGCGCCGGCGGGGCCGATGCCCGAGCGCATCAGGATGGTGGGGCTGTGGATCGCGCCGGCGCAGAGCACGATTTCCTGCGCGGCGATATCCTCCCACGTGTCGCCGAAGCGAACGCGCACACCGGTGGCGCGGCTGCCCTCGAAGAGGATGCGGTCCACCAGCGCGCCGCCGCGGATGGTGAGATTGGCCCGGCCTCGCGCGGGCTCCAGGTAGCCGTCATTGGTGGTGACGCGCAGCCCACCGCGCAAATTGATCGGGTTGCAGGAAATGCCCTCGCCTTACAGGACCGGGCGTAACGGTCAGAGAGGCCGAAGCCCGCCATCACCTCCGCCTGGTCCACCAGGCGCAGCAGGACGCGACGGATGGCGGGATCGGCGAAGGGGCCGGAGGCGGCGTTGGTGCGGTAGTGCCCCGTGAACTGGTCGAGGCCGGTGAAGTTCTGCACCCGCACGCGGCGGTCGCGCTCCAGGGCGGCGAGCAGGTCGAAGGGAGCATACTGGATGAAATCGATCTCGCCCGAGCGCATCGCCGCGATAGCCGTCTGCCCATCAGGCACCACCCGGATGTCCAGGCTCTCGATGCGCACGACCTTGGCACCCGCCAGGTAGTTGGAGGGCTCGGCGCGCGGTACGTAGGCGGCGTTGCGGCGCAGCACCATGCGGTCGCCCGTGCGGTGGTCGGCGCGGCGATAGGTGAAGGGGCCGGAGCCGATGATCTCTGGAACGCGCTCGGTGCCCGGCGTGCGCGCCAGGCGCTCAGGCAGCATGAAGGGCACTGGCGAGGAGGTGGTGCCGAGCGTGTCCAGCACCAGTCCAAAGGGCTCCTTCAGGGTGAGCGTGAAGCTTCGCGCATCCCGTGCCTCAAGCGAGGCGGTAGCAGCCATGAGGCGGCTGCCGAGCGCGCTGCGGCTGCCCCAGCGGCGCAGCGAGGCCACGCAATCGGCTGCTGTGACCGGGGTTCCGTCATGCCAGAGCAGACCCTCGCGCAGGGTGAAGTTCCAGACCAGCCCATCGGGCGAGCGCGTCCATTCCTGCACCATCTGCGGCTGTACGCGCCCCTGGCCATCCATCGCGAATAGCGTGTCGTAGACCATGTAGCCGAAGGTTCGGGTGATGTAGGCCGGCGTGAAATGCGGATCGAGCGTGACGATCTCGGCCTCCAGCACTGCCGTGAGGTTCTGTGCACGCGCACCACCCGGGGGCAACCAGAGCGAGGCGAGCAACAGGAATGGAACGACCCAGCCAGAACGACGATGCGGCATTGCGCTCTCCCTTTCAGACGTGGGGGCGAGCCTAGGTCCGGCGCGAAGTGGATGTAAACAGCCGCGCCTCAATGCGGGCGTAGGCGAGCCGGAGGAAAAAGTGGCGCGGAGGAGGGGGAAGGTTCGAACTGGTCCTATTGTGTACCAAATTGGCATTTTGACTGATTTCCTGAAAACGCTGCCATCTTGGCAGTGCTCGAGCGATGGTCCGCGCGATGGCGACACGGACAGCCCGGCCTTCGGCGCGCAACCATGACGGATGAAAGCGTGGCCGTGGTCATCGGCGCCGGCGGCGGCATTGGCGCTGCTTTGGTCGGCGCACTCAGGGCCGGCGGTGGTTATCGCGACGTGGCGGCGTTCAGCCGCTCCGGTACGCCGCCGCTCGACATAACCGACGAAGCCAGCATACGGGACGCCGCCGCCAGCCTGGCACCGGCCGCGCCGCTTTTGGTGATCGACGCCACTGGCTTCCTTCATGATGGCACGCATCGGCCAGAAAAAAGCTGGCGCGAATTGGATCCTGCCCAAATGGCCCGCGCCTTCGCGTTGAACGCCATCGGCCCAGCACTACTGATGAAGCATTTCCTGCCGCTACTGCCAGCCCAGGGTCGAGCGGTCTTCGCCACACTCTCGGCCCGGGTGAGCGGGCACGGATGGCCACCGAGGACAAAGACCCGACGCTGTCTGCCTGGGCCACGGGGCGGAGCGGATATCCGTTTGCGGATGCCTGCATGCGCTCGCTCACTGCCACGGGCTGGCTGAATTTCCGAATGCGGGCCATGGTGACGAGCTTCGCGGTCCATCATCTGGGATTGGACTGGCGCGCCTGCGGCCTGCATCTCGCCCGGTTGTTCACCGATTACGAGCCCGGCATTCACTGGCCGCAGGTGCAGATGCAAAGCGGACAGACCGGAATCAACACGCCGCGCATCTACAATCCGGTCAAGCAAGGGCTTGATCAAGACCCAAGCGGTGCCTTCACCCGGCGCTGGATGCCGGAACTGGCGGATGTGCCATTGGCCCTGCTGCAAACGCCTTGGCTGGCCGGGGTCGGACACCCTGCCCCGATCATCGACCCCAGCCATGCCATCCGCGACGCCCGTGCCCGGCTGAGCCAGGTGCGCGCCGAACCAGGCTATCGGGCTGCGTCGGAGGTGGTTTTCCGACGGCATGGCAGCCGCAGCCGCAGGCTGGAGGATGACCAGCCGGAGCGCAGCCGGGCGATCAGGACGGAGAAGGCAGCGATCGCGAGGCGGCGGCAGTTCACGTTGGAGTTTTGAGCCTCCGCACAACAAGATCTGCGCGCGCAAACGGGGCAGGAGCGATCGTGTCCCCGGAAGTGGTGGAGGCGGCCGCTGCCGGGATAATGGCGGCCATCGCGATGAACTTCGTTAGGGTAGAGCTGGGGAGGTTGATGGAAGAGGCGAAGCCGCCAGCCTTCCCGAAGACTGGGTAGCTAGAGCGGTGCTCGCCGAACCTGCCGCGCCACAGGCTCCTGCAGAAAGACCGAGGCCATCAGCCCTGGAATCAAGGTGGAGCGGCTGGGCTGTTCCGGCACGCTGGCCGGGTCAAACTGGCCAGGAGCGCCAGTTTTCAGGTGCTGCAACCAGGCCACATATATCCGCGCGTTGCGGTTGATGGGGTCGATCTGCAGCGCCTCCTGCATGAGTTGAAGCGCGGTGTCCGGCTGGCCTTCGGCCCAGGCCAGCAGGCCGCGCTGCATCAGCACATAGGCGGGAAAGACCGCGATATTATGGCCACGGCCGAGGGCGATACCGCGCTCGGTCTGCGCCCGCGCCTGGGCGAGATCGCCGCTCAGCAAGCTCAGGAAGGCGCCGTTCAAGGCGTAAATGGCGCGCGCCGTCGGCAGGGCGGCGGGGTAGGAATTGGCCATCCGCACCTCACGCACCGCCTGGGTTGGGTCGCCCTCGAGCAGCGACAAAACGGATGCCAAGCTGAACAAGGCCGAACGCTCGATATCATCAGAAGCGCGCCAGTCGCGCGCAAGGAGGGCGTTAGTTTGCTCACGCACGGCGGCGGCATCCGTTTCACTGCCATCAAGCAAGGCGTTCAACCGGGCGAGGGTAACCCGGAAGGGCGCCACCTCGGCAAAGGCCTCGCGCGCGGCAAAGCGGATGAGCGAGACTGCGTCCATATTCGGGCGGGAAACCCGTAAGTACCGCGGCTGCCGCCCCTCCTGCGCCACCACGATTTCCATTCTTAACCCGGTCTCCGCCTGCATCATGGTGGCGGAGATGCGGATGGGCTCGAGGCCGAAGAGGTCCTGCAAGGCCGCGGTCATTTCGGTCAGCTTCAGCGGCTCCGCCAGCGCGCCGACCACGGTGCGGCGTGAGGCGATGCGCGGCGTTGGCACCGGCACGCCCGAGGGGATGGCAGTGATGCGGGCCAATTCGGTGACGAAGATCTCTTCAGCCGGGGCACGGGTAAGCCCGCTCTGCTGCACCGAAGGCGGCAGCGCCACATTGACCGTCATGGTGTTGGAGCTGAGCACTGCGTCGCCCGCCATCAGGGCCATCAGGATCGTACCAAGAATGCCAATTGTGAAGAAATCCATGTCACCGGTCTCCTTAAATGATGGCCATCGCTGGGCTCAGGTATCGTTAAAGATCAGACGCAATTCGCCGGGACGGCGGTCGACCGTCGATGCTTGTCGGACGGCGAGCCATAGGATGAAGCCCAACTGGTCGTCCATGTCGCCATCAAGGGATAGGACGGCCGGCTTTGAGCTTGGGGCGGGCAGTGGCCCGCCTTGGTGCTTCACCACCAGCGAGACCTCGCCCTCCAAATACCGCAGCACGGCGCGGATTTCGCTCTCATCGCGCAGCGCCATGACCTCGCCAAGCTCGATCAGGCAATTCTCAACCTTCTCCATGGTCGCCCGGCGCGCGGCCCAGGCCCCGCCCAGGCGCACCGCCTCCTCCTCCGCCAAGCGCGGCAGGTTGGGCCCCACGGGGAAGGTGAGGCTGACCTGACGGGCAACCAAGGGCAGGGTGAGCAGATGCGCGAGCAGGGCGGTCAGCGAGCCGAGGCTGAGCGGCGAGGCCAGCGCTGGAACATACTGACGAAACACCGATGGCATGGTGAGCACCAAAATACCCGCGACCAAGCCAGTGCCAGCGACCAGGCTGCGCCGGGTATCGAGCATGCGCGCCGTGATCAGCTGCACGCCCGTCACCATCATGATGGAAGCGACATAGAGCAGCATCGCAGCCTCTATCCCCGAGGGCACCGCGCCGAGCACCGCCACCAGCTTGGGCGAGAGGGCGAGAAGGCAGAGAATGGCCGCCCCCAAGACGGCAATGCGGCGGGAGAGCGAGCGGTTGGCGATGGAGAGCGCGGTGCAGGCCATCGATGGCGACGGCGCCATGCCGCCGAAGGTACCAGTGGCAAAAATTGCCAAGTTAAAGGCCAGCAGGCCGCGCCAGAGCGGCGGGCTGTCAGGCTTCGTCCACCCCCCATCCGCCGCCCTTTGCAGGGCGATGAGGTTACCCAGCATGGCGGTAAAGCCAGGCAGGACGGGGATGATGAACATAATGACCAGCCCAACCGAAAGCCCCTCGAAGCGCGGCAGGATGGGCGCGGGCAGGGCGAACCAGGTATTGGCCCCGGCAGCGGCGGCGAAATGCAGGCGCTCGGGGGAGATGAGGCTGGTCAGCACGACCCCCACGACGGCCCCGATCAGCACGCCGAATTTGGCGATGGGCAGCCGGGAGAGCGACACGGTCACCATCACCACGAAGGAGAAGCCGGCCAACGCTATGTCGACAAGAAGCGTCTCGGTATCGAGGCGTCCATACTCGGTGATGATATCGACCATGACCGGGATCAGCGAGGCGCCCAGCAGAAAAATCACCACCCCCGCGAGTTCAGAGGGGAAAATTCGCTCCGGCCGGGGGATCAAGAAAAGGATGCCAACTGCGACCGCCCCGCTGATCAGCACCAAGGCCGCCGCCTGATCGAGCGCGATGCCGGCTGCGCCACAGAGAAGATAGACACCGACCAGAATAGGCGAAGGAATGGCATGTAGCTGGTAGCCTGAGCCCACAGGGCCCCGCCATGTCGCCTGTAACAGGGTCAGAATGGCCATGGCGAGCAACGAGAGGCAAAGAAAATTCGCCGTCATCCGCGCATCCAGCCCCATGCTGGCGGCCACCGCGACGGGCAGGACGATGTAGATGGATTGAATGGCGAGATGCTGGAAGGCCATCGCAGTCGCCACTGGCCAGGTCACGGCATCGCCGGGTGCGGAGAGCAGGTCGTGCGGCCGGCTGGTTGGACGGTCGGCCTCCCGCGCGGCGAATGACAAAAATTTCATGCCGGGACGCATTCGCCTGGCTGGTCGTGCAGCGGCGAAAGCCCGCAGTACTTCAGCACATCACGGCCATCCGAATTAAGATTAACGGCCAAGCAATCACATGCCCCAACATTAAATCTGGATGAAGCCTAGTTTGTGTGTTATTAACGTAATGTGCGATTTTTACACAAGCCTGCGTGAACAAAAACCTCCGGCCAGAATGCCGCGTGCTGGCTCCATTCTGTCCGCATGAATGGTGGAAGTGGCCCTGGTGTCTTTCACCGATTTCAGCCCGAATGGAGCGTACTCGGCCTGGGCGATGCCCGGCCCAAGGGCGTCAGTACCCATGCGCATTATGATAAGGAGATATTCGCCCCCCATCGCTGGACCCTGCCCATACCCGCCGCCCTCGGCCGCGTATTCACCCCACAATGATGATGATGCGGCAGAAATCAGCGGCCCCGTCACCCATCATGCACTGACAGGCGGGCCGCTATGGTCAGTATGGGAGGGGGCTGAAACTCAACCACGTTGCGCCGCGCGGATTTCTGTTTCGTTCAGGCTGGGCGTCATCGCTTGGGCAGCGCGCCTGGGGCATGAACACCTCGGTGCCGGGCTGGGGCATCGCCCCATCCTCCTCGGCCTGCCAGCCAACCTAGGGTCAGGCTGTTATATTCAGCGCCGTCCAGCCCGGTTGACCGGCCCGCCCCGATTAACGCCGCGGCCAGCACCCGCCGCTGGCGCCACACCCACGCCGGGAGCACCCACCCCGGGAGTGGCGGCGCGGACCGCCGCGCGCCTGGCCGGGCGGGCGACACAGCCCATCGGCACGCCCGCGGCCGTGCAATAGACAACAGCCTGCGCCGCAGCGGGCAGCGCTGGCAGGGTGGTGGCGGCAATCACGGCAGCGGCGAACCATTTCAGCACAGTGTTTCTCCCTTGGGACAATTGACGCAGCAGATTCAGTTGACTTGGCGCAGGCAAGCACCGGCCGCTTCGGCCGCGGTGCGGGCCGCGTCACGCGTCATGCTGCCATTCATCACTAGCGGGCGGGCCACCGCGCGCAGCGCGTCAGCCACGGCGGTGCCACCCACCACAGCCGGCAAGGCGCCATCGTACAAGGTCTTGCCGGCGGCGGGCAAAGCGGCCGCGCAGCGATCAGCCGCAGGCCGATCGGCCAAGGCAGGCCCGACGCCCATCACCGCGGCTGCCAAAAAAACACCAGCCAAAATCTTCATCGCCAAGAACCCTTACATTGTCATACAATATAATAGAATAAAATATAATAAGCGCCCAATTGACAAGCATTTTTGCCACAGCACCACAGATGTTCTACGTCTAATACTTAACATGTATGGCGATCACGCGCCAGCCGAGATAGCGCCCAAGGGTGGGCATCACCAATAAGGTGGTCGCAGGGCGCTGTGCCAGCGCAGCTCGGCAAAGCGCACCGCACCCCGCATGCGAGGCCGAGCCTTGTGTTGTCTTTCCGCCGCCAAAGGACCTAGGCTTCCACCAAGCCCGGCGGCAGGCCGGCGCATCAATGGGGAGTTATCGATGAAAACGCTGCTTGCCTGCGCTATGGCGCTCTTTGCCCTGCCCGCCCTGGCGGCTGACCCGCTGCCGCGGGCCACGCCCCAATCTCTCGGCTTTTCCGCCGAGCGGCTGGACCGCATCCGCACCACCATGGAGGCCGATATCGCCCGCGGCCAATTGCCCGGTGCTGTCATCGCCATCGCCCGGCGCGGCCAGCTCGCCTATTATGAGGCTTTCGGCTATATCGACGGCGCCCGCAGCCGCCCCATGCCGCGCGACGCCATCTTCCCCATCGCCAGCATGACCAAACCCCTGACCGGCGTGGCGCTGCTGACGCTGCTGGAAGAGGGAAAGCTGTCCATTGGTGACCCCATCACCCGCTTCTTCCCCGCCATGGCCAATCGCCGCGTGGCGGTGGATGGCAATCCGGACAACACCGTGCCCGCCGCCCGGCCGATCACGCTCATCGACCTTGCCCGCCACAGCTCGGGCATTACCTACGGCGCGCGGGGCAATACGGCGCTGCACCGGCTCTACCCCGGTTCATCGGGCACATCCTCGCGGCAATTCACCCCCGCCGCCTTCATGGAGCGCCTGGCCAGCCTGCCGCTGCTGCACCAGCCCGGAACGGTGTGGGATTACAGCCTGTCGATCGACGTGTTGGGCCTGGTGGTGGAGCAATTGACCGAGCAGCGGCTGGGCGCAGCGATGGAAAGCCGCATCTTCCGCCCATTGGGCATGGCCGATACCGGCTTCCTGGTGCCGCAGGCCAACCGCGCCCGCTATGCCACCGCCCTGCCGACCGACCCGACCTCGGGACAGCCGCAGAATGTGGATATGGGCCTTGTCGCGCCGCAATTCGAATGCGGCGGCGGCTGCGCCGTCTCCACCGCGGCGGATTATATCCGCTTCGCCCAGATGCTGCTCAATGGCGGCACGCTGGATGGGCAGCGGGTGCTCTCCCGCGCCTCGGTGGCGGAGATGACGCGCGACCACATGCATGCTGGCATTCAGAACAACCTGACCAATACCGAGGGCAATATGGTGAATTGGGGCTTCGGCCTCACCGTTGCCGTGCGGCGTGAGGGCGGCAGCGCGCTGCTGGGCAATCGGGGCATGTATAGCTGGAACGGCGCCTATGGCACCGCCATGTGGGTCGACCCCGAGGAGGAGCTGGCCGTGGTGTTCATGGCCGCAACGCCTGGGTTGCTACGGCAATATTATCGCCGGGTGATCAACGCCCTGGTCTATTCCGCGATCGAGGATTGATGCCATGACCATCGAAACCCTGCCCCGCCCCATTGCCGCCGCCCATGCCTGGCGCGGCCCCGAAATGGCGGCACGCCAGGATTGGATCCGCCCGCTAACCAGCGCCGAGATCGCCGCCCTCGATGCCGAGGTGCGCCGGCTCGATGCCAGCGGCATCGACATCGCCGCCATTGGCCCGGCCGATATGCCGGTGCCCGCCCTGGCCGGCCTCATCGCCGAAATCCGGCGGCAGGTGCTGCATGCGCATGGCTTTATTCTGCTGCGCGGCCTGCCGGTGGAGCGCTGGACCACGCGGCAGACCGCCATCGCCTATTTCGGCCTGGGCACGCATCTGGGCGAGCCGGTCTCGCAGAATGGCAAGGGCCATATCCTGGGGCATGTGAAGGATATCGGCATGGATTACGCCTCGCCGGTGCATCGCGGCTATCAGACGGCGGCGCGGCTGCCCTACCACACTGATTCGGCCGATGTGGTGGGCTTGCTCTGCCTCCGGCCGGCCAAGGCGGGGGGGCTCTCCTCCATCGCCAGTTCGGCCGCGCTGTACAACGCCATGCTGGAGCGCCGGCCGGATCTGCTGGCCGAGCTGGTGCGCCCGGTCTATCGCGACCGCCGCGGTGAAGTGCCCGCCGGTGCCGAGGAATGGTACATTGTGCCGATCTTCAACCCCATGCCAGGCGGTGGGCTGATCACCACCTATGTGCGCAGCACCATGCGCAAGGCGCAGCGTTTTCCCCAGGTGCCGCGCAGCACGGCCGCGCTGGAAGCGGCCTGCGACATGCTCGACGCCTTGGCCGAGAGCGATGAATTCCATCTCGACATGGATTTCCAGCCCGGCGATGTGCAGCTGATCAACAATCATTGGGTGCTGCATTCGCGCACCGAATATGAGGATTTCCCCGAGCCCGAGCGGCGCCGGCACCTCTTCCGGCTGTGGCTGGCCTGCGCCGAGGGGCCGGCACTCCCAGAAGTCTTCACCACCACCTGGCAGGGTGCGAATGCCAATGGCCGGCCAGGCGGTATCCTGGTGCCAGGGGTGGCGCTGAACGCGCCGCTGGAGGCCGAATAGCCGCGCCAGGCCCCTTCCCTGCCGCCTGGAATGGCGCAGGATGCGGACGGGAACCAGGGGAACGCCATGCAGCCCTATAAGGGATTATTCGTGCTCGATGCCGCGCAGGGCATCGCCGGGCCATATTGCGGCATGCTGCTGGCCGCAATGGGCGCGGAGGTGGTGAAACTGGAGCCGCCCAAGGGCGATTGGTCGCGCGGGCTCACCACGCGTGAGGGCTCGCACAGCGTAATGAGTTCGGTCTTCAACCGCGGCAAGCGCAGCCTGGTGCTGGACCTGGCAGCACCCGCCGAGCGCGCAAAAGCCCAGGCGCTGATGGCGCGCGCCGATGTGGTGATCGAGGCGTTTCGCCCCGGCGTGGCCGCGCGCATTGGGCTGGGGCCGGCGCATGCCCGGGCGGATGCCGTCTATGTCAGCATCTCCGGCTTCGGCCAGAGCGGCCCCTATGCCGAGCGGCCCTGCACCGATGCCGTGGCCCAGGCGTTTTCCGGCCTTGTCAGTCAAAATGCCGGCATGGATGGCGCGCCGCATAAGGTGGGCACCCTGCCGGTGGATATTCACACCGGCATGTCCGCCTTCGCCGCCGTGCAAGGGGCGCTGGCCGATCGGGCGCGCGATACCACACCGCGGCAGCGGGTGCTGGATTGCTCACTGATGGCCGGCGCCGCCTCGCTGCTTTGCACCTCCATCGCCGAGGCCGGGCTGCTGGGCCGCTTGCCGGCCGAATTGAACGTGCCCGCCGGCAGCTATCAGGCCGGCGATGGCGCCTGGGTGATGATCGCCCTGGTGCGCGAGGTGGATTGGGTGACGCTGGTGGGCGTGCTGGGGGCGCCGGCACTGCTGCAAGACCCGCGCTTTGGCTCTTTCCCGCTGCGGGCGCAAAACAAGACAGCGCTGCTGCCGATGCTGCGCGGGATTTTCCTCACCCGCCCGGCGGCGGAGTGGGTTGCGGCGCTGCATGCGGCGGGCATTCTCGCCAGCCGGGTGAACACGGTGCTGGAATGGCTGGAGGATGGGCATGTGCAGGCCAGCGCCGCCGCGCCCGCTATCGAGCAGCCAGGGCTGGGAAGGCTGCCTTTGGCCAATCCGCCGGGCCTGGATATTCAGCTCGGCCCCGCCCCGGCGCTGGGCGAGCATAGCGACGAGATTCTGCGCGCGATGGGAGGCTGATGATGGCACGCATAGGCTTTGTGGGTCTGGGCAATATGGGGCTGCCGATGGCGGTGAACCTCTGCCGCGCCGGGCATGAGGTGGTGGGCTTCGACCTCAGCGGGGCCGCCATGGCGGGGCTGGAAGCCGCTGGTGGCCGGCTGGCGGCCGATGCCCCTGGTGTGGCGGCGGGCGCCGATGTGGTGGTCACCATGCTGCCGGCCAGCCGGCATGTGCGGGAGGTCTGGCTCGGTGGGTTGGCGGCGGCGGCGCGGGCCGATGCCATCTTTATTGATTGCTCGACCATCGATGTGGCAGCGGCGCGCGAGGTGGCGGCGGCGGTAAGCCAGCCGATGCTTGATGCCCCGGTCTCGGGCGGGGTGATGGGGGCTGAGAATGCCACGCTCACCTTCATGGTGGGGGGCGAGGATGCCGCGGTGGCTGCCGCCCGGCCGGTGCTGGAGGCGATGGGCCGGACCATCGTGCATTGCGGCGCGGCCGGCGCGGGCCAGGCGGCCAAGGCCTGCAACAATATGCTGCTGGCGATTTCCATGATCGGCACCTGCGAGGCGTTTTTGCTGGCGGAAAAGCTCGGTCTCTCGCACCAGGCGCTGTTTGATGTTGCCAGCAAATCCTCTGGCCAGTGCTGGGCGATGACGAGCTATTGCCCGGTGCCAGGGCCGGTGCCGGCCAGCCCGGCCAATCGCGACTATAAGCCCGGCTTTGCTGGTGCCCTGATGCTGAAGGATCTGGGCCTGGCGCAGGCGGCGGCGGCGAGCACCGGCGCCTCCACGCCTTTGGGCGCCCGCGCGCTGGAGCTTTATGAGGCGTTCTGCGCCGAGGGTGGGGCGGGCGAGGATTTCTCCGGCATCATCCAGATGCTGCGCGGGCAGGGGTGACCCGAGCATTTTCAAGCCTTGCGGCTTCGCAACGCGGCTCGGAAAATGCGGGACTAAAAAGCTAAAGTGCGGCGGGTTTTGGCCCGCCGGCCATCCAATCCAGCATCTGCACGGTGTGGATGGTGGGCAGCGCCTCGCCCCCCAGCTGGGTGAGGCAGCCGATATTGCCCGCCACCAGCACCGAGGCACCGGTGCGGTTGATATTGGCCAGTTTGCGCGCGCGCAGGCGCTCGGCGATTTCGGGCTGCATGATGTTATAGGTGCCGGCACTGCCGCAGCAGAGATGGCCCTCCAGCGGCTCCTTCACAGTGAAGCCGGCCTTTTGCAGCAATTGCTTGGGCAGGGCGGTGATCTTCTGACCATGCTGCAGCGAGCAGGCGCTGTGATAGGCCACGGTGATGCCAGGCGCCGGCCGGGTGGGGGCATAGCCGAATTTGTCCAGAGCCTCGGAAATATCCATCGCCATGGCGGAAACGCGCGCGGCGGCGGCGGCTTCCGGCGCCTCGCGGAACATGAAGCCGTAATCCTTGACCGTGGTGCCGCAGCCCGAGGTATTGATCACCACCGCATCCAGGCCCGCCGCGTCCCAGGCCAGGATATTGGCCCGGGCGGCGGCCATGGCGGGGTCATGCAGGCCCATATGATGGGTCAGCGCGCCGCAGCAGCCGGTGGATGGCGGCACCACCACCTCCACCCCCATGCGAGTGAGCAGGCGGATAGTGGCGGCGTTGATCTCCGGGTCCAGCACCTGCTGGGCGCAGCCGGCCAGCAGTGCCACGCGGCCGCGCCGCGCGCCCTCGGCGGGGTAGAGGCTGCCGAGGGGTTGCGCCGGCGGCAGGGTTTTCGGCGCCAGTTTCAACATGGCGCGCAGCCTTTTGGCCGTCATCGACTGGCCGGGGATCAGCCCAACCAGGCCGCGGGCCAGCCCGGCCAGGCGCATGGCGGGGCGGAAGCGCGCCGGGTAGGGCAGAATCATCGCCAGCATGCGGCGCAGCAGGCGCTCCGGCAGCGGGCGGTCATAGGTCTCCTCGATATGCCGGCGGGCGTGATCGACGAGGTGCATGTAGTTCACCCCGGCGGGGCAGGTTGTCATGCAGCTCAGGCATGAGAGGCAGCGATCGACATGGCGGGCCTCCAGTTCGGTGGCGGGGCGGCCATTCTCCAGCATGTCCTTGATGAGGTAGATGCGGCCGCGCGGCGAATCCAGCTCATCGCCGAGTTCCACGAAGGTGGGGCAGGTGGCGGTGCACATGCCGCAATGCACGCAGCTGCGCAGGATGGTGTTGGCTTCCCGCAATTCGGGGTCGCGCAATTGCTCCGGCGTGAAATTGGTTTGCATGGTGATCCTCGGCTGGCCGAGTGAGCCTAGGTCATGTCACGCTGCTAGGACATG
>Ga0114967_10002880_pt1 | contig 14320 bp, 8 predicted proteins | sample M_130628_MF_Meta_FD_92639 | JGI IMG/M metagenome (GOLD analysis project Ga0114967, IMG submission 92639) | Freshwater microbial communities from Lake Montjoie, Canada to study carbon cycling - M_130628_MF_MetaG | ecosystem: Environmental > Aquatic > Freshwater > Lake | place: Lake Montjoie... | reverse complement strand
TGCGCGCCTTCGCCGCCCACATGGAGCAGCAGGGGCAACCGCTCGATTATCTGCTCTATGCCACAGTCACCTCCGGCACCACCCGCGAAAACCGGGAATACCAGCGCGACTACCAGCTCACGCTGGAGATGGTCGAGATTCAGTCGGGGGCCTACGACAAGCAGTCGGCTGAGCTGAGCAAGGGCTACCATCCCAGCCGCTTAAGCCGCTGGAAGGCTGCCCATCAGGCGGGACAGCCGTGATCTTCTCGCGCCTCAGTGGCAAGGGTGTCTGATGCGACGCTGGGCTGTTGTCTGGAGCCTCTTGGCGGGAGCGCTCGCCGTGGCTGGCGGCTGTGCCACCCATGCCGACCGGCTCCATCGGGTACGCAGCGCGTTTCACCAAGGAGATCTCGAGGCTGCAGAGCGGTTTGTGGCCGAAGACCTCGAAAAGCATCCCGGCGATGCCGAGGTGCTCGACCTTGACCGGGCTGTGGTGGCCCTCTCTGACGGCCGGCCGCAGGAGGCGGAGCAGTTGCTGCGCAGCGTGCGCGATCGGTTTGATCACCTCGAGCAGGAGAGCGCCGCTGAGGATGCCTGGGCGCTATTCACCGACGACCAGCAGCAGGCCTATGCCGGCGAGGATTATGAAAAGGTGCTCCTGCGGGCGCTGTTGGCGATCGCCAATCTTCTGCAGGATGGCGACGACGCCGAGGCCTATTCCCTGCAGGTGGCCGAAAAGCAGCGGGAGATCGTGGCGGCGGCGATCCTCCCCGATGGCACCAACCCCAAGGCCGCCTACCAGCAGGTGGCGCTGGGCCCCTACCTGCGGGCCATCCTTCGGGAACAGACCCATCGCGATTACGACGACGCCGCCCGCAATTTCGCCACTGTCGTCAACTGGCAGCCCGATTTTCCCTCCGGCAAGGAGCATCTCGCCCGCGCCTCCGGCAGCAGCCATTCCCGGCGGGGGCATGGTGTGGTCCACATCTTTGCGCTGGTGGGGCATGGGCCCTGCAAGGTGGTGGCCGAGGAGATCCCCTCCAGCGCCGCCCTGCTGGTGGCCGATCAGATTCTTTCCAGCCAGCTCAACCAAACGCTTCCCCCGACCGTTGCCCCCATCAAGGTGCCGCGGGTGCTGGCCGCGCCCGGTGTCGTGGGGAGCGTGCGGGTGGGGATGGCGGGACGGTTGCTCGGACAGACCGAAACGCTGACGAATGTCTCCAAACTGGCCGTGGCGCAGGCGGCAGCCGGGCACGATCTTGCGGTGGCCCGCGCCGTGGTGCGGCGCACGGTGAAGAAGAGCACGATCTATGGGGCGAAGGAGGGGCTGGGCGTGCAGCACTTCTCCCCGGCTGCTCTGGCCTTCGATCTGGCCGGCGTCGCTTGGGAGGCGGCCGAAAATGCCGACACCCGCTGCTGGGGCCTGCTGCCCGATACGATTCAGGTGCTGCGTCTGGAACTCCCTGCCGGCGATCACACGCTCGCCCTGCAGGCGGTTGACCGTCGCGGGGTTCCTGTGGGGCGATGCCTGCCCTGCAGCGTCAGCGTTGCCGACGGCCGTAACAGTTATTGTTGTGTGCAGGCCCCCGATGCCGGCATCATCGGGCAGGTGCTGGCCAACAGCCCGTAAGAAATAAGCCCCCAGAGAACTGAGAGCGCTGGTGAGCGAATCGGTTCACGCAGGAGCCTGGCGATGGGAGATTGTTCTGGCGGGGTTTCCTCCGACCACATCAAATGGCGCCACCGATCGCACCACCACTGCCCGGGCAGCCACGACCGCTCCCTCGCCGATCGTCACATTCATGCCGATAAAGGCATCGGCAAACACATACGCGCCCCGTTCGATGCGGATTGGACCGGTGACCAGCGGCCGCGCCGGATCGTTGATATCGTGCCCGGCTGCGCAGAGATGGCTGCGGAAACTGACAGTGCTGTCGGCGCCCAGAAAGACCTGATCGATGTTGTAACAAAAGACTTCCTGCGCGAGGCAGGCACGGCTTTCCATCGTGAGGTTCCAGGGAGCCCAGATTTTCGCCGAGGGATAAATCCGGGCCGAGGAAGCCAATGTTGAGCCAAAGAGTTGCAGCAGCATCCTTCTCCAGGCAAAGCAGGGCGCTGGGGTGAACCGAAACAACAGCAGGTAGACTACGCCCCATGCGACGCGGGCCAGTTTGTTTCCCGCCGAGAGGGGGCTCTTGTAGTCGGCAGGATAGAACGCCTGATTCTGTTCGATAGCCTCTGCCACTCCGGCAACAGCCGACGATGTGCTGGGGGGCATATCCTTCACGCGCTTGCTCGCTTGGGTCGCAGGTGGAGACTAGAGCGGTCGTCAAACCGCATGCACCAGTTTACCACATCCATTGATGCCCGGGAGTTGTTAGGCATGTGTGACGCCTGCCATGATCTCAGGGCTGAGGGGGCGCGAGGCCCGCCGGGGCCGCAGGCTGTCGAGGGCCAGATAGACCACCGGCGTTGTGAACAGGGTCAGCATCTGGCTCACGATCAGCCCCCCCACGATCGCAATTCCCATCGGCCAGCGCAGTTCTGCTCCCGGTCCGGTTCCCAGGGCCAACGGCAGCCCGCCGAAGAGTGCCGCCAGCGTGGTCATCGTGATCGGCCTAAACCGGAGCACGCAGGCCTCCACGATTGCCTCTCGCGGCGACAAGCCCCGCGTCCGCTCTGCCTCGATGGCAAAATCGATCATCATAATCGCGTTTTTCTTCACGATCCCGATCAGCAGAATGATACCGATCAGAGCCATCACGTTGAGTTCGTTTCCCATGTATTGGAGGGCCAACAGCGCCCCCAGGCCCGCGCTGGGCAGGGTGGAGATGATCGTGAGCGGGTGGATCAGGCTCTCATACAGCATTCCTAGCACGATGTAGACAGTGACAATCGCCGCGAGGATCAAGAGCGGTTGATCGACCAGCGATGCCCGGAACAACTGCGCGGTGCCCGAAAAGCTCCCCCGAACAGTGGCTGGCATCCCCATTTCAGCCGTGGTGCGTTCCACCGCCTCCACAGCTTGCCCCAGCGCCACGCCACTGGCCAGATTGAACGACACCGTGGCAGAGGGGAATTGGGCGGTGTGGTTGACCATCAGCGGCGCATTGCTGGCGGCGTGCGTGCAGAGCGATTCCAGGGGAATCTGCGTTCCATTGCGCCCGGGAACGTGAAGGAATTTCAGGGCATCGGGCCCCTGCAGGAATTCCTGGTCCAAGCCCATCACCACCCGGTATTGGTTGCGCGTCTTGTACATGATCGACACCGGCCGCTGCCCAAAGGCATCGTAGAGGGCATCGTCGATCTGCTGTGGCGTGACTCCCAGCCGGGCGGCGGCGTCGCGGTCGATCGTGATTCCGGCCTGCAGCCCCCGGTTCTGCTGGTCGCTGCGGACGTCGGTCAGCTCCGGGAGACCCCGCATCGCCCGCAGCAGCTTTGGGCCCCACGAGTTGAGCTCCTCGAGCGTGTCGCTGCGGAGCGTGTATTGATACTGCGAACTGCTCGGTCGAGCACCGATGCGCAGGTCCTGCACCGGCTGCATGATCATCGTGGCGCCGGCAAGTGGGGCGAGCGCTCCACGCAAGCGCCCGATAACAGCATCGGCACTCATGCCCCGCTCCGCCCGGGGAGCGAGGCTGATAAACATGCGGGCCGTATTGGGGCTGCCGCCGGCGGGGCCACCGGTCGAACCGGTAACGCCCGCCACGGCCGGATCGGTGCCGATGGCGAGCGAGAATTGCGTCAGGAGCCGGCTCATCGCCTGAAAGGAGGTGTCCTGGTCGGCATCGAGCGTGCCCGTGAGGCGACCGGTGTCCTGCTGCGGAAAGAATCCCTTGGGAATAGTCACATAGAGATACACGGTTAGAGCCATCGTCGAGAGGTTCACCGCCATCGTGATCCGGGGGTGGCGCAGCACTGCCAGCAGCATCCGTTCATACCCGGCTCCCACGCCGGAGAGCACCCACTCCACGCCCCTATCGAGCGGGCCGCGTGGCCCCTTGTGGGCCGGCCGCAGCAGTCTGGCACACATCATCGGCGTGAGCGTGAGCGACACCACCATCGACACGCCAATGGCGACCGAAAGCGTCACGGCGAATTCGCGGAACAGCCTCCCCACAATCCCGCCCATCAGGAGAATCGGAATAAAAACCGCCACCAGCGACACGCTGATCGAGAAGACGGTGAAGGCGATCTCCCGGCTCCCCAGGCGGGCCGCTTCCATCGGCGTCATGCCCGCCTCGCGATGGCGGGCCACGTTCTCCAGCACCACGATCGCGTCATCAACGACAAACCCGGTGGCGATCGTCAGCGCCATCAGCGAGAGGTTGTCGAGGCTGTAGCCGAGAGCATGCATGACGGCGAACGTGCTCACCAGCGATACCGGCACCACAACACTGGGAATGAGGGTGGCTCGCCAGTCGCGCAGAAAGAGAAACACCACCAGCACCACCAAGCCCACCGAAAGCAAGAGCGTCTGTTGCACGTCCTCAATGCTGGCCCGAATCGTGGCGGTGCGATCCATCGCCATCTCCAGACGCATGGCGGCGGGAATCTGCTGCTGCAATTGCGGAAGGAGCTTTCGGACGTCGTCGACGGCCTGGATAATATTGGCATTCGGCTGCCGGTAGACGATCACGAGAATCGTCGGCTTGCCGTTGTAGACCCCGGCCACCCGCACATCCTCGACACTGTCGGTCACAGTGGCGACATCTCCCAGCCGCACCGGAGCCTGGTTGCGGAACGCCACCACCAGCTGGCGGTATTCGGCTGCCGTGAAGAGCTGGTCTGTGGTGGCGATCGAACGGGAATCGACGCCGTCGTCAATGCTCCCCTTGGGACGGTTGGCATTGGCCGCCTGCAGTGCCCGCCGCACATCGTCGAGGCCGAGGCCGAACCGCTCCAGGATCATCGGATTGAGGCTGACGCGGACCGCGGGAGAGGATCCGCCGCTGACGAAGACCTGACCGATTCCTGGCACCTGCGAAATTTTCTGTTGGACAATCGTGGAGGCCGCATCCTGCAGCTGGGGTCTGTCGTGGAGCGGGGAGGTCAGCGCCAGAATCATGATGGGGGAGTCGGCGGCATTCACCTTCCGCGCGGATGGATTGGTGGGCAGGTTGGCGGGCAGGCGGCTACGGGCTGCGTTCACCGCCGCCTGCACGTCGCGGGTGGCCGCGTCAATATCGCGGCCGAGGTCAAACTGCAGCGAGATTGAGGTCTGCCCGAGCGTGCTGGAGGAGGTCATTTCGGTGATGCCAGCAATCAGGCCGAACTGCCTCTCCAGCGGGGTGGCGATGGCGGAGGCCATCGTCTCGGGGCTGGCCCCCGCAAGCGCGGCGCTGACGCTCACCGTTGGATACTCCACCTGCGGCAGTGGCGACACCGGCAGGAGGTGGTAGCAGATGGCGCCTGTGAGCGTGATCGCCAGGGCCAGCAGTGACGTGCCTACTGGTCGACGGATGAACCAGTCGGAGGGATTCATGGCATGCGCTCTCCGTCCGCCCGGAGAGATGCAGGCTCCGCAGGAAGCGATCCATCGTCCGGCCCAGCGGCACCAAAGAAGAACCGCTCCAGGGAATCGAACCAGAGATAGATCACGGGGGTGGTGTAGAGCGTGAGAATCTGGCTGACGATCAGTCCGCCGATGATGGTGATTCCCAGCGGCCGCCGCAGCTCCGAGCCGACGCCTGTGCCCAGCGCCAGCGGCATGGCGCCCAACAGCGCCGCCATCGTCGTCATCATGATCGGCCGGAATCGCAGCAGGCAGGCCTGTCGGATTGCCTCGCCGGGGCCAACCATCCGTCCGTCGATACCGTTTCGCTGGGCATCCATAGCGAAATCGATCATCATGATCGCGTTTTTCTTCACAATCCCAATCAGGAGAATGATCCCGATCAGGGCGATCACGCTCAGGTCGAGCCCGTAATAGAGCAGTGCCAACAGCGCCCCCACGCCGGCGCTGGGGAGCGTGGAGAGAATCGTGATCGGATGGATCGTGCTTTCGTAGAGAATGCCCAGCACGATGTAGACGGTGACGATGGCCGCCAGAATCAGGAGCGGCTGGTTGGCCAGCGACGCCTGGAAGGCGGCGGCCGTCCCCTGAAACCCGGTTTGAATTCCCGCCGGCATCCCCAGCCCCAGACGGGCCGATTCCATTGCCTCGACGGCAGCCCCCAGCGATGTCCCCGGGGCCAGGTTGAACGACACAGTGACCACGGGGAACTGCCCCTGATGGTTGATCGAGAGGGGGGCTTTCACTTCCTCCAGTCGCATCAGGCCTCCGAGTGGCACTCCGCCGGCGCGAGAATTTGATTCGTCGGCCGACCGATCCTCAGCGGGGCTGCCCCCGGTGCGCACATACATCTGCGCCATGTCCTGCGGTGCGGTGCGGAATTCCGGCATCACTTCCAGCACAACCCTGTATTGATTGAGCTGTGTGAAGAGAATCGAGATCTGTCGCTGGCCGAAGGCGTCGTACAGGGCATCATCGATCATCTGCGGCGTCACGCCCATTCTGGAGGCGCTGTCGCGGTCGATCACCACCCGCGTCTGCAGCCCCTCCGCCTGTTGGTCACTGGCCACATCGGCCAACTCTGGCAACTCCTTGAGTTTCGCCACCAGTTGCGGGGCCCATTCCTCAAGTTCGCGCACGTCGGGCGACTCCAGCGTGTATTGATACTGCGTGCGGCTCACTCGGGTTTCCACCGAGAGATCCTGCACCGGTTGCATGAACAGCCCGATGCCATCGACGTCTGCCAGCCGCCGGCTGAGCCGCCGGATCACATCTGTGGCGGAGATGCCGCGGTCCTCCAGAGGCACAAGGTTGATCTGGATCCGTCCGCTGTTGGCAGTGATGTTGGTGCCATCGATGCCGATAAAGCTGGAGAGGCTTTCCACGGCGGGATCTTCCAGAATCGCCCGGTTGAGCGCCTGCTGACGCTCGCGCATGGCCTCAAACGAGATTCGCTGCGGCGCTTCGGAGATGCCCAGAATCACGCCGGTGTCCTGGACCGGAAAGAAGCCCTTGGGCACCTGACTGTAGAGCTGCACGGTGGCGACGAGCGTGGCAATCGCCGTGAGCATCGTGAGCCCCTGATGGCGCAGCACGATCTCGAGCGAGGCCGCATAGGCCCGTGCGGAGCCGTCGAAGAATCGTTCGCTGGCGCTGTATAGCCAGCCCTCCTGATGCAGACTGCGGGAGGAGAGCAATAGGCTGCACATCATCGGCGTCAGCGTGAGCGACACGATCGCCGACACGATGATCGTGACGCTCAGCGTCACGGCAAACTCGCGGAACAGTCGCCCCACGATATCCCCCATAAACAGCAGCGGGATGAGCACGGCGATCAGCGATAGGCTCAGGCTCACGATCGTGAAGCCGATCTCGCTCGCCCCGCGCAAGCTCGCCTGCAGCGGCGCCTCCCCCTTCTCCACGTAACGCACGATGTTCTCGATCATCACGATCGCGTCATCGACCACAAACCCGGTGGAGATGGTCAGGGCCATGAGCGTGAGGTTGTTGAGGCTGTAGCCGAGGGCATGCATGACGGCGAACGTGCCAACCAGCGAAAGCGGCACGGCGATGCCGGGGATGATTGTGGCGGTGAGATTCCGTAAAAAGAGGAAGATGATGAAAACCACCAGTCCGATCGTGAGCAGCAGTTCGTGCTGGACGCCCCGGATGCTTTCGCGGATTGTGAGCGTGCGGTCGGTGAGAACATGCACCTGCACTGCCGCCGGCAGCGTTGCCTCCAGCTGCGGGAGGAGTGCCTTCACGCTGTCGACCACGGCGATAATATTCGCGCCGGGCTGGCGCTGGATGTTGACGATCACCGCGGGAGTGGTGTTCATCCAGGCTGCCTGTCGCACATTTTCGGCCCCGTCTACCACCTCGGCGACATCCGTCAGCAGGATCGGGGCGCCGTTGCGGTAGCCGATGATCAGCTCGCGGAATTGGTCGCTGGTGAGGAGTTGGTCGTTGGCGCTGATGGTGTAGGCCTGGCGGCTGCCGTCGAAACTCCCTTTGGCCTGATTCACGCTCGCCTGCACCAGCGCGAGCCGCAGGTCTTCCAGATTGAGCCCCAAACTGGAGAGCGTGGTGGGATTGGCCTGAATCCGAATCGCCGGTTTCTGGCCGCCGGAAATGCTCACCAGTCCGACGCCGGAAAGCTGCGAGATTTTCTGGGCCAGTCTGGTGTCGGCCACATCCTGTACCCGCGTCAGCGGGAGGGTGTCGCTGGTGAGGGCGAGGGTGAGAATGGGGGCATCGGCGGGATTGGTTTTGTTGTAGACCGGTGGATTGGGAAGATCGCGGGGGAGATACGCTGAGGCCGAATTGATCGCAGCCTGCACCTGCTGCGTCGCCACGTCGATGTTGAGATCAAGGTTGAAGCGGAGCGTGACGACCGAGCAGCCCGCGGAACTGGTCGATGTCATCTGCGCCAGGCCTGGCACCTGGCCAAACTGCCGCTCCAGCGGCGCCGTAACGCTCGACGCCATCACCTCCGGACTGGCACCGGGATAGAGCGTCACCACCTGAATGGTCGGATAGTCGACCTGCGGCAGCGCCGACACAGGCAGTTGGCGGTAGGCCACGGCGCCGGCAAGGAGGATAGCCACCATCAGCAGGCTGGTGGCGACCGGCCGCAGGATGAATGGCCGGGAGAGGTTCATGATTCAGGGCCCCGCGGCACGGGCGCCTTCCTTGGCGGGAGTTCCCGCCACTGTCGGGAGCGGGTCCCGTGGCGTGGCTGCCGGCCCCCGCACTGCGACTTTCGCCTTATTGGAAAGCTTATCGATGCCGTCGCTGACGACGAGGTCATCCAGCGCCAGACCAGTGGTGATTGTCACGAAGTCGCCCTGCGACGGGCCGACTGTCACCGGCCGGATCGCCACGGTCGAATCGGGCTGCACGACGTAGACAAACGTCGAATCGGGGCCGCGCTGGACTGCTGACAGGGGCACCACCAGCGCCCCGCGCAGGGTTTCCACAAGCAGCCGGGCATTGACAAACTGGTTGGGAAACAGCATCCCGTCCTCGTTGGGGAAGACAGCCTTGATCTTCACCGTCCCGGTAGAAGCATCGACCTGATTGTCGAGCGCGGCGAGGGTGCCAGTCGCCAGTTGCGTGTGGAAGTCACGGTTAAACGCCTCCACGGCCATCGTGCCGCCCGCAGCGAGGGCCTGCTGCACCCGACCGATCTCGTCCTGAGGGATCGTGAAGACCACCCCGAGCGGCTGCAGCTGGGCGATGACGGCCAGCCCCGCGGGTTCATTGCCGCGCACGATGTTCCCCGGATCGACCAGCCGCAGCCCAATCCGGCCGGTGATCGGCGCGGTGATCCTGCAGTAGGAGAGTTGCAGCTTGACGTTGTCGATCATGCCCCGGTCGATCTGCAGTGCTGCTTCAGCCTGCCGCACCAGTGCCCGCTGCGAATCGATCTGCTGGCCCGTGATCTGTTTCTGAGCGTGGAGTGCCTCATAGCGTGCCAGGTCGAGGCTGGCGGCTTGGAGCGCCGCCTGATCGCGGGCCAATTGCCCCTCGGCCTGCGTCAGCTGCACTTCGTAGGGCCGGGGGTCGATTTCGGCGAGCAGGTCTCCCTGGTTGACGACCTGCCCCTCGGAGAACGCCACGCGCACCAGTTCTCCCTCCACCCGGCTGCGGATCGTGACGGTGTTGAACGCGACGACCGATCCGAGGCCGTTGAGAAACAGCTCCATCTCCTCCTGCCGTACGCGCTGAGCCGTCACCGGCACGATGCGGGGGGGCGGCGCCTTGACGACAGGCGCCGCGGGGAGCAGTCGCGCGGCCAGTTGAGGAAGCACCTCGGGGTCGTGGAGGTGGAGGCCGCCGAGTCCGCTCGCCACCGCGATCAAGATGAGCGTTGGCCACCACGATCCCCGCCGACGGGCTGCTGGGGCCGGCGGGATGGCGGGAGAATGTGTCTGCGACTGGTGTGCCATGTCGAGGTGCTATTTTTTGGGCGATTCGCGAGACCTACATCCAATTGCGGTCTGGCCGCAAGCCAAGAAGCGCCAGCGACCAGACCGGAGCCCGATCGGCCCTGACTGCGGCACCGCGCTGAACTGCGAGTGCCCCCGCCGTCTTTTCAGTCTACATTCTGTCGGGCGATCAAAACCGCCCCCCCGACGCCTGCGGTTGGTGAGGTGGGCTGCGAAACGCCTGCCGGGCCGATTCACCCCCGCCTTCATCGGCGCAGAGGCCGAGCGCAGGGCCCTGTTTTTCCGCAGCCAACCTGCGACGCAGCCAGATTCCAGCCGCCGTTCTCATCAAACGGCAACATCCATCCGGCAGACTCTTCCTCGGCTGGTGGGATGAAAGCACCTCCTCTGCCATGCAGTGAGTCGCTGCGGGGGGAGAGGCCCTGCTTGCCAACACCAAGTTGATCGGAGTAGTATTTTGGCTTGGGTCGGGGGCGGGGGCTGAAGAATGCCCGGTGGTGGTGAGTATTTTCACTCCTCACCGGGCCTCCTCCAGATGGCCTCACGACGCAAACTTGGGATTCATCCGATTCCAAGGTCTCTTCTATTCATTCATCCATCACGGAGTATTGCCATGCAGTCTGCGTACGAATCATCCCGATCCTCCCAGCCACAGGGCAGAGCCGCTGCGGTAGGGCCAGCCGAGTTGGAACGCATGGTCCGGATGCTCGAGTCACAGCTCGACGATACCGGCCGCAGCAATTTCCTCACCCGTATGCTCACTCTGGGTGGAATGCTCACTTTGTTGGGAATGGCGGCCTATTTTGGCTCCTCGCTCTGGAGCTCTGTGCAGCAGAAGATGGCTCCCGAGAAGATTCAGACGGCGCTCATGAGCAAGGTCGACTCCGAGTGGCCGGCCTTGAGCAAAAAGCTTACCGACGAGGTGATGGAGGCGGTGCCCGAGTACAGCAATCTGGCGCTCGCCAGGGGAACGCAACTCCTGCCGGAGCTGAGCAGCCGGCTGGCCGGAGAGGCGACCACGTTTGCTGAGGACGTGGAGAAGACAGTGCGGCAACGGGCCGACGATGCGATGACCAGAGTCGCCGGCAAGCTGACTGCCGACCTGAAACGCGATTTTCCCAAGCTGACCGAAGCGCGGGTCGACACGCTCTCCAAGAAACTGCGTGAAGGGATGATTGGCGAGGGAAGTGTTGTGGCCGATGAACTGCGGGCCACGATCGCCAAGGAGCAGACCAAGATCGGGGACATGCTGGAGAAGCTGCCGGTCGCCCAGATGGCAACCCAGACGGAGGAGAGCCTGCAAAAGTCGTTTATCCATCATGTTCTGTTGATGGTGGACGCCATTGTGGCCGACATGCCGGCTGGTGGCGTGCCGACCAACCAGATCCTGCCGACCACTCAGGAGCTGCTGGGAAATTGAGCCTGTCTGGCCCGCCGGACGCCCACGGTTTTTTCGGGCGGTTCGCTGAGCCATCCCTTTGCGTGTTCATCATTCTTCCATTTCATTTTTTTTATAGGACATTCCATGGCTGATTCTTATGCAACAACCGATCTTGCTTCGCTGGAGCGAAGCATTGCCTCTCTCTCCCGCCGAATCGACGAAAATGCCGCTGCGGCCAAACGCCGGCAGTGGATCACTGGCCTCGTTATGGGGGCCCTGCTGCTGGGCATGGCAGGGTATCTGAACTACCTTTATCGCACGATTGTCGATCAGTTCGCCGATCCACAGACGATGGTGGAGCTGGCCTACCAGTCGGTCAAGCCGCAGATCGACCAGGAGGTGGGGAAACTGGGCGATAACCTGAAGGCCCAGGCACCGCAGCTGGTGGCGCAGGCCGAGCAGATGGTGCTCGATTCCCCTCCGCAGATTTCTCGCGAGGCCCAAACCTACGTCGCCTCGCAGCTCGACACGCATCTGACCGATCTGGAAGGAAAGTCGTACGACTTGGTCAGCGGCATGCTCAAGGAATCGGTCGCTCGGGCGAAGGCTCAGGGAATTGATCTCAATGACGACAAGCAGGTCGACAAACTCGTCGGCGATGCGGCTCCGATGATGCGCGACGAACTGCGGAAGGTGATCCGCCAGCTCTACACTGAATATGCCGAGGCCGCGACCGGCATCGGTGCCTTTGTCAATAAGCTCACCTCCGGCGCCCAGCTCTCGCCGCTGGAAGAGCGGCAGCGTGAGGTTCTGCTAACGGGGCTGGCGCTGATCCAGAAGATCGAGCAGGATCCAAACCGTGCGCCACTGCAGAACATCATCGATGGAAAGGTGAAACTGCTGGGCCGCTGATTCGGTTCGATTCGCTGACATGAGAGACCGTGGTCGATGTTCCGGCATCGACCACGGTTTTTTTCTGCGCCAGCCCCAGCACAAAGCGAGAGGTTGCGGGAGTGGACGCGAACCCGCCATGATAGCTGAGGTGGTTCTACGGGAAGCCTGTCGGTCTGGCACTTGATCTCGGCAAGCTAGAAAGAGATCTGCAAACCTGGGGCCCTCCCCGTTCCTCTTCCCGCCTCTTCCCGCCTCTTCCAGAGGCTCATCTCCCCCCAATCGCCATGCCGAGTATCCTCCTGCCCGCCTGTCTGCTGGGGGTCTATCTGCTGTTTTTGTTCTGGCACGAGCCTTGGTGGCGCCGGCGGGTGGCCCCCGGAGAAGCCAGCGCGATTCTGGCTGGCCGCTATGCGGAACTTTCGGCCGAGGAGCGGGCCGCGTTTCAGGCCTTTATGGATGCCGATGACCGCCGGTCGTTCTACATGATCAACCTGATGCAATTCCGGCCGCAGGCGATCTATCCCCAGGGACGCCTTCCGGACGCAGCGCCGCCAGGCCAGTTGACCGGCCGCGAGGCGGGCCGGGCCTACAACCGGGTGGTGGTGCCGGCTCTGCTCAAGCGGGGCAGCTATCCGGTGCTCGTCAGCGACACCCTGCAAACACTGCTTTCGGCCGGCACCGGTACCGACTTTTTTGAGCAATTGGCAGTCGTGCGCTACCGCAGCCGCCGCGATCTGCTGGAAATGGTGGCGAGCCCGGAGTTTCAAGCTGGCGTCCCGCATAAATGGGCGTCGCTGGAAAAGACTGTCGTGGTGCCGAGCCGGCTGATGCTCTTGGTTGATCTGCGAACGCTTGTTCCACTGCTGCTGCTGGTGCTCTATGCCCTGGCAGGCGGACTGGAAGTGGGCTCCTTCCGGGCAGTCGCACTCCCCCGCTGAAACACTGGAGATTACGGCCACGATGAAGCTCAACTTGCGAACGCTCGCCGTTGCCGCCGCCGTGCTTGTCGCGGGTGGCGCAGCGGCCTCCTTCTTGAGCGGTGGCCTCTCGGGTGTGGCCCTGCTGGTCGCGCGGCTCAATCGCACGACGCCGCTGCCGAATCGTCCGGTGGTCTGGGAACAAGGGCCTCAGGCTGCAGAGGCAAGCTTCCCGAGGAAGCCGAATATCATCGTCATTCTGGCCGACGACATGGGCTACAACGATATTTCTTTCCATGGGGGCGGTGTGGCAGGCGGCGCCGTTCCCACGCCCCACATCAATTCCATCGGCGCTTCCGGCGTCCATTTTTCGCAGGCCTATGCCGGCAATGCCACCTGCTCCCCCTCGCGGGCCGCGCTGCTGACTGGGCGGTATGGAACGAGGTTTGGCTTTGAATTCACCAGTGTTCCGATCAATTTCGCGAAGGTCCTGGGGGCGCATGCTGGCAATCGACTCCACCGACCGATCTATCACGCTGAGCGAGAGAAGGATGTGCCGCCGTATCAGTCGCAGGGACTGCCCACAAGCGAGATCACCATCGCCAAACTGCTCCGGGGGGCCGGGTATCACACGCTTCACCTGGGCAAGTGGCATCTGGGGGAGGCGCAGCAGTTTCACCCGCATCAGCATGGATTTCGGGAAAGCCTCGGGTATCTGCAGGGGGCCACGCTGCACGCCGATCCCACCAGCCCTGATGTGGTCAATGTGAAGCAGGATTTTGATCCCGTCGACCGCTTTCTCTGGGCCGCGCAGCCGCTGGGAGTGCGATACAACGATGGTCCTGTGTTTAGCACACCGGGCTACATGACCGACTATCTGACCGATCAAGCGATCGCCGCTCTTGAAGCCAATCGCCACCGTCCCTTCTTTATGTATCTCGCCTACGACACGCCCCATTCCCCTCTGCAGGCCAGCCGGGCCGATTTTGACGCTCTACCCCAGATCGAGGATCGGAGCTTGCGGGTGTATGGAGCGATGATCCGGTCGCTCGATCGCAACGTGGGGCGGGTGCTGGAAGCTCTGCGGGAGAAGGGACTCGAGGAGAATACGCTGGTCGTCTTTACCAGCGACAACGGCGGGGCCAACTACGTGGGACTGGACGGTCTGAACCAGCCCTTCC
>Ga0114967_10002876_pt1 | contig 14339 bp, 9 predicted proteins | sample M_130628_MF_Meta_FD_92639 | JGI IMG/M metagenome (GOLD analysis project Ga0114967, IMG submission 92639) | Freshwater microbial communities from Lake Montjoie, Canada to study carbon cycling - M_130628_MF_MetaG | ecosystem: Environmental > Aquatic > Freshwater > Lake | place: Lake Montjoie... | reverse complement strand
GAGCATATAATTTGCGTTATAATCAATCGGGTCAAGCTGGTAGAGCCTATTTAATTAATACAAAACATTGGATAATAAATGGAGATATGCCCAATTCTGGAATTTGCTGTTCGACTTCCTATGTAAGTAATGTAATAACAGCCTGCGATAGTTATTTTTGGTATGGAAATAATTATACTTCTAGCGGACTATATTATAACAATTTTATAAATTCATCGGGTTGTAAAAGTGTGTTTACTTTAGATTTGACAATTATTAAACCACTAACTATTATCTCTCAGACAGCTTGTGATAGTTTTACTTGGTTAAGTAATACATACACAAGTAGTGGCATTTATAAAGATACATTTGCTAATTACATTGGTTGCGATAGTATATCTATTTTAAATCTTACTATTCTAAATAGCAGTATCACTTCTGTAGTACAAACCGCCTGTGACAGTTTTACCTGGTTAGGTAATTCATTCACAAGCAGTGGCATTTATAAAGATACCTTTGCTAATTCCAATGGTTGCGATAGTATATCCATTTTAAATCTTACTATTTTAAATAGTAGTACTTCTTTAGTACAAACCGCATGTGATAGTTTTACCTGGTTAGGTAATACATATACAAGTAGTGGCATTTATAAAGATACTTTTTTAAATTCCAATGGTTGCGATAGTATATCTATTTTAAATCTTACTATTACTTTTGTAAATAATAAGATAATTAAAAATGAATCCTTGTATACAGCACTAGCCAATAACTCAGTTTTTCAATGGGTTAATTGCCCCAATTATAATCCAATTTTAAATGCAACAGCTAAAAATTTTAAACCTAATTTAAATGGATTATATGCAGTTATCGTTTCTACTAATGGATGTATAGATACTTCTGATTGTATAGACTTGAATACTTTAAAAATAAATATTTATCCGATACCTGCAATACAATATTTAACTATAGAAAATCCAACATCAACAGTTTTACAATATTGTATTCTGAATATTCTAGGTCAAACGGTTAGATTTGGAAACCTGCAAGAAGCGGTTAATAGTTTGGATATTTCTGCGTTGGCTAGAGGCGTTTATTTATTGAAAATAAACAACTCATTTGGTGAATTTGAATTTAGAAAAATTTTAAAAGAATAATTCTAATAAATAAATTAGAGAGTTGCTACAGTTGCATTAATTAGTTTCTTTTATTACAACTTTGTCAATTAATTATGCTGAAGATATATAATTTTGGTAAATTTTCGAGGATTTTTTCAAATAATTAAATTTCAATATTTTTTTAGTTTTTACTTAAGTGTATTTTATCTCGCTTTCCCAATGCTGTGCTATTGAGAGTTTTGTGTTATGGGCTTTGCCCATTTTCAAATTTTCGTGCATATCCCATTTGATTCCTAAAATAAATTTTTATTCCCATCCATTTCTTACATTTTCATTATCTTCGACATTCGATTTTTAAAACAAATAAACAACAAATGCGAAAAATATTTTCCATCGCTATATTATCTATGCTTAGTACTTCTATGCACGCGCAAGGTTTAAAATATCCAGACACTAAAAAAGTAGATGTTACCGACAATTATTTTGGCACTACCATAGCTGACCCTTATCGTTGGTTAGAAGATGACACTAGCGCAGCCACTGCAGATTGGGTGCGTCACGAAAATAGTATTACACAAAGCTATATTGGTAAAATTCCTTTCCGTCAAAAAATTCATGCAGACCTTACTAGAATGTGGGATTTTGCAAAATATAGCGGAGCTGCAAAACATGGCGATTATATTTATTTTTATAAAAATGATGGGCTGCAAAACCAAGCTGTATTGTATCGCCAAAAAGGTGCTAATGGCAAGCCCGAAGAATTTATTAATCCTAATACACTCAGCAAAGACGGAACAGTATCTGTAGGCGATTTAAGTTTTAGTGCCAATAATAAATATGTTGCCTATACTGTAAGCGCTAGTGGTAGCGATTGGCAAGATGTGTATATTATGGATGTAGCTACAAAAAAATTAGTTGCAGATAAAATTACTTACACTAAATTCAGTGGCATTGCTTGGAAAGGCGATAACACCTTTTACTACAGCGGCTACGATAGACCAAAGAGTGAAGAATTAAAGTACAGCGCCAAAAGCGAATACCAAAAAATATTAATGCATAAAATGGGCACCAAGCAAGATGCAGATGTTTTGGTATTTGAAGATAAAGAAAAACCATTATTGTATAAAGGAGCAGGCCTTACAGAAGATGAAAGATTTTTAATTTTATACCTAAGCGAAGGCACAGATGGTAGCGAAATTAGATATATAGATTTAAAAGATAAAAATGCAAAAACTTTTCAAACCATTTTACCAGGCTATCAATACAACTATACGATAGTAGATAATATTGGAGATAAATTTTTATTGTACACCAATCATAATGCACAAAATTACCATGTTGTAATGCTAGATCCAAAGCATCCAGAGCCAAGTAATTGGAAACCATTTATTCCAGAAACTACCGAAAAACTAGATGGTGTAAGTATTGTAGGTAACCAAATTTTTGCACAATATTTAAAAGATGCATCTACAGTAGTAAAACGCTTTGATATGAAAGGCAAAGAATTAGGTACAGTGCCTAGTGCAGGTATTGGTACAATGGCAGGCTTTAGTGGTAGTAGTAAAAACCAAGAAACTTATTATAGTTTTACCTCTTTTAATTCTCCTGCTACAATTTATAAATACGATTTAGCCACTAATAAATCTACCATTTTTAAGCAACCAGAATTGCCATTTAGCCCTACTGATTTTGAAGTAGAGCAAGTAAAGTTTAAAAGCAAAGACGGAACAATGGTGCCAATGTTTTTGGTGCATCGTAAAGGTTTAGATATTAAAACAGGTAATACACCAATATTTTTATATGGATATGGCGGCTTCAATATTTCTTTGACGCCAAATTTTAGTGTGCCTTATTTATATTTTATGCAACAAGGCGGTGTGTATGCAATGGTAAACCTGCGTGGGGGTAGCGAGTATGGCGAAGATTGGCACAGCAATGGCATGCTAGCAAAAAAGCAAAATGTATTTGATGATTTTATTGGTGCTGCAGAATATTTAATAGAGCAAGGTATTACCAACAAAGATAAAATAGCAATTCATGGCAGAAGCAATGGTGGCTTATTAGTAGGTGCTTGTATGACCCAAAGACCAGATTTATTTAAAGTAGCATTGCCAGGTGTTGGCGTGTTAGATATGTTGCGTTATCACAAATTTACAGTAGGCTGGGGCTGGGCTGTAGAGTATGGCAGCAGCGAAAAGCAAGACGAGTTTAATTATTTAATAAAATATTCTCCATTGCACAATTTAAAAAAGGGAACTAGCTATCCTGCTACAATGGTTACCACTGCAGACCATGATGACAGAGTAGTGCCTGCGCATAGTTTTAAATTTGCAGCTACTTTGCAAGAAATGCATCAAGGAGAAAATCCTGTATTGATTCGTATTGATGCAAAGGCGGGGCATGGTGCAGGCAAACCTACATCTAAACAAATAGACGAATGGGCAGATGTAATGGCTTTTACTATGTTTAATTTAAAAATGAGATTGCGTTAAAAATTATTGATAAAAGTTGATGAAAAAAATTATCAGTATAGTCATTTGTTGTTTACTTTTTGTGCAGAAAAGCAATGCGCAGTTTTATGAGTTTGCAAGGCCTATTATGGATACTTTATGTAGTGCCAACTACAATGGCAGAGGCTATATAAATGATGGTGTAAATAAGGCTGCTGATTTCCTGGGAAATCAATTTACAGAAATTGGCTTGAAAAATTTTGATAATACTTATTTTCAAAATTATCAATTTGCTATTAATTCTTTGCCAAGTGTTAGTTGTATTATTGATGGTAAAGTAATGAAACCTGGGGAGCATTTTTTGGTAGATGCCGCTTGCCCAGATGTAAAAGGTACATTTCGCTTATTGCCATTCAGTTATACCAACGCTGTAGATAAAGAATTATTATTTGCAAAATTGAAACAAGGTTTATTGCCCAATGAAGCATTATTAATGAAGAATGCAGAAGACAATAGGCAGTTTAGGAAGTTTGTAGATACATTAGATTCTATGGGTTTTAAAATTCCATTGATTGTAAAAAGTGTTTCTAAAAAATTGCTTTGGACTACAAGTCAGCAATTAGAAAAAATACCAATGCTTACTTTTCCTGACACAATTATTAAAAATACAGATGAAATTACTGTGGATATTGATAGCAAATTTATACCTGCTTATGGATGTAAAAATATCATTGGATATCTACCTGGTAAAAATAAAAACACTAAAGGATATGTCGTCTTTACTGCGCATTATGATCACCTTGGTATGCTTGGCAATAATGCCTATTTCCCCGGTGCAAGCGACAATGCAAGCGGTACAAGTATGATATTGAGTATGGCAAATTATTATGCAAAAAACAAACAAGATTATCCAATTGTTTTCATTTTATTTAGTGGCGAAGAAGTAGGCTTACTTGGGTCTAAATATTTTGTGGAGCATCCATTGTTTAGCTTACAAAAAATAAAAATGTTGGTTAATGTAGATATTATGGGTAGCGCAGAAGCAGGAATAACAGTAGTAAATGGCGAGCAATTTAAATCAGCTTTCGACCAATTAGTAGATATAAATAACCGCGAAGCATATTTGCCAGAAATAAAAATTCGTGGGAAGGCTGCTAATAGCGACCATTATTTTTTTAGCGAGGCAGGTGTGCCTAGTATATTTATTTACAGCAATGGTGGCCCTGGTTATTATCATGATGTATGGGATAAACCAAATACTTTGAATTTTAAAAATTATGATAATGTAGCTAAATTGCTGATTCAGTTTATTAAAGAACTAAAATAAATTATTTTAGCAAGATTTATAACTTAAAAATTAATAACATTGAAGCTTAATGATTTGCACCTATTCTTACTGTAAAAATGTAATAATATTCAATTGGCTAAATGCGAAATGCTAAATCAAATATGTAACTTCGCATTCCAAAATATTTTTACAATATGTTTAGCCATCAAACAAATTTTTATAAAGGTAAAGTACGCAATGTTTATACTATTACTAGTAAATATGTAGTAATGGAAGCAAGTAATCGTATTTCTGCTTTCGATGTAATATTACCAAGAGAAATTCCTTTTAAAGGGCAGGTGCTGAATCAATTGGCAGCACACTTTTTACATGCTACTAAAGATATTGTGCCAAATTGGTGGATGGCCAGCCCTGCACCAAATGTTAGCTGCGGATTACTTTGTGATACCTACCCTGTAGAGATGGTTATACGTGGCTGTTTAAGTGGTCATGCGGCGCGTACTTATTTATCTGGCAAAAGAGAATTATGTGGAGTGGTTTTGCCAGAAGGTTTGCAAGAAAATGATTTTCTACCAGAACCTATTATTACACCTACCACCAAAGCCCACGTAGGCCACGACGAAGATATTAGCCGCGAAGATATTATTGCTAAGGGATTGGTTTCAGAAGCCGAATACTTGGAATTAGAGCGCATTACAAGAGCATTATTTGCGAAAGGCCAAGAAATGGCTAAGGCACAAGGATTGATATTAGTGGATACAAAATATGAGTTTGGAAAAATAGGCGATAATATTTATTTAATAGACGAAATTCATACCCCGGATAGTAGCAGATATTTTTATGCAGATACTTATGCTGAGTTACAAGCAGCGCATCAACCACAGCGCCAATTAAGTAAAGAATTTGTAAGAGAATGGCTAATAGCAAACGGGTTTCAAGGCAAAGAAGGCCAAACTGTTCCTGAAATTACGGCAGATTTTGCTACAGAAATAAGCGAAAGATATATTGAGTTATTTGAAAAAATCACAGGCAAACCATTTACAAAAGAAACTATCAACGAAGACGAGATGAAAAATAGAGTAGAGCAGTGGATTGCAGATGTGCAGAAGTAATCCTCTGTTAACCCTATGCATCAGACTAAATCTATAAATCTTAATTGGTATTGTGCCAATTGAGATTATTTTACAAATTAGTAGTCTCAGATGAAACAATCATCAGTATAAATTAATCATTATTCAAACATTATTAGACATCAATAAAACAGGCTACCCATATGAATAGCCTATTTTTAGTTAATCTTTAAAATACTATTGTTTTACAATTGTATTTACCATTCTTTCTCCATTAGCAATAATGCTTACAAAGTATGCACCTTTTGGCAAATTACTAGTATTAATGTTAATTTTATTGATACCTGTTAATACACTATAGTGGAAGCTATTTACTACAGCACCACTCATGTTTACAATTTGTACAAATGCTTGAGCTGCAGAACTAGCATTCATTTCTGCAATTACATTATCTACCGCAGGATTTGGATAAATATTTAAAGTACTAGATTTAGTAATATTCTTAGTAGAAGTAGGATAAGCAGTAGCCATTGTATAGCTACAGAACATTCCTCTACCATGAGTGCCAGTATATACTATAGGGCCATTATGGCTATATAAATCTTCTTGAATAATAACTTTTGCAACAGGTACTCTTGGATGCCATTTAGTAGGGTCTGTTCCCATATTGTTTAATTCAGCCCAAGTATTACCACCATTGTCACTGCCCCATACACCACTTTCGGTACCCAAAATAATTCTATTTTTACCAGTACTACCTGTTGTAGTAGCTGGCACAAATACTGCAGAATTAACTGGCATCATTGGTAAATTATTTACAATACTTACTGCTGCTCTAGGCAATGTGCCGGATTTACAAGAATCTATTTTAGTAACATAATTGCTAGTACTGCCATAATTAGATGTTGTTACCACCATTAACTCACCACTACTTTGGTCTGTGGCAATACTAGTAATAGTAGCACTGTATTGCACACCCAAATCCTCCACAACTATTCCTTGTTTATTCCAAGTTCTGCTTAAACTGCTTTCATTAATATATTCGTATGATTTATTAAATAAATCAATGCCTGAAACTCTAATAATTCTGCCACCAGAAGTAGCACCATAAATGTTTGTACCATCTTTAGAAATATGCACAGCAGTAAATCTATAATTGTTCATAGACTTTACATTTGCTAAATTAAACCAAATTGGCACAGGAATAGAAGGGTCTGAAGCTTTTTGAGTAAACCACATATTGTTTACTGTACCGATTACCATTACACTAAATGTATCACTTGGGTTTTTATTTTCTCTAAAATCCATTGGCATACTCCAAATTGCACCTTGCTGTGCTTGGTCATCTGGTCTACCGTCTTGGCTTCCTCCTAACCATGCACCAAGTGAAGCATTCCAAGTATAGCCACCATCTACATTTACATCAAATATACTAATGCCAGAACCATCGCTATTATGAAATGTAGCGTAAGTTGGATAATTTGTTACACTCCTTGCCATATCACTTCTATAACTTGTGCTACCAAATGCCACATCACTAAAAATGTCGCTAAGTGCACAGATTCCACCATCTCCAGAATAAACTTTTCTTGCATGTAATTTGCTATTAGCATCAAAGCCCATCATGGTAGTTCCATTATCTTGTGAGCCAGAAATTAATTTGTCAAAAAAGTTAGCATCACACTGAATGTTTTGTAAACAATTTAATCCATCATTTTTTTCTGCAAGCATTGGCGTTACAGCATCTGCATTATTACTTTTATAAACACCACCATCTGTAGATACAAACATTCTACCTTGCACAGCAGGGTCATAAACAATATGGTGCATATCACTATGAATTTCTTGACCTAATGCTTCATTTCCTTGCCAATATGCAATAGATTTAAATTGCGTTGCAGGGGTATATCTGTACAAATCTTGCATACCACCTATGTAAAACTCATTTTCATTAAATGGGCTAGTAGCCAAAGCTACATCCCAATATCCTTGAAATGTTTGATTTGGAGGTGGTGTGCCAAATGGTTCAAATGTACCACCACCATTAATAATTGTTGTCCAAGTAGCACCAAAATCCACTGATTCATATACACCACATAAACCATAATTAGAACTTTTGATAGCTACTAAATAGATATGATTAGGGTTAGTTGGTGCATAGCTTACTTCCATTCTTCCAACAGGAGTTGTAGGTAAACCAGAGCCATTTGCTCCTCCCCACTTGCTTTGAAAAGATGTGCCACCATTTGTAGAAACATATACTCCTGTAGTAGTTCCTACAATCATATTGCCATTTGGAACAATTTCAAAATCGCTAATTGTTGCTGTTCCAACAGTTGGCATATTTGTCCAGTTACTACCACCATCCACACTTTTCTTTAAACCATTTGTAGTTGCAGCATACACAATATCATTATTTGTAGGGTCGCAAACTACTTTTGTAATATATGCCCAAGCACCAGTACCACTTGTGGTTGGTCTTGTTTTTTGAAGTTGTACAAAAGTTGCACCACCATCGCTACTTTTAAAAATACCATCGCCAGGTAAAGCACTACCACCTTCAATCAATGGACTACCACTTCCTCCATAACTATATTCTCCTGTAGAAAAATATATATCGCCATTTACACTTTGTGCTAAACCACTTCCTTGTAAACTTTGAAAAGTATCGCTTTGAGGATGCTTATTCCAAGTATCACCACAATTGGTAGAAACAAATAAACCACCGCCTGCAGTAGCTGCATAAAGTTTATTGGAATTATTTTTATCAATTAAAACGGCTCTTGTTCTACCTCCAACATTATTAGGACCTCTTTCTACCCAATCCATTGTAGGAAAAGCACGTGTAGCTTTTGCGTTAGCTCTAAATTTGTTTAAAGACTCACGAGATGCAACAATTGCATCATAATCATAGGTGCCAGTATTAGGGTTTGTATATTTTTCTCGCATCCAATTTAGGTATCCAAGTGCTTCTTGGCCTTCTTCTCGGCCTTCTTTAGCACCTTCTATATTTTTAATTGGGTTTTCTACAACATGTGTAGAAATCAATCCTCCGCCTAGCATCACTGTGCTAGCAGCCACCATTATCATTTTTGAAAAATTCATTTTCATATACACTTTTTTAATTTTGTAATGCAAATTACGATATAATTATTAAATTAATTGTAATCGTATTGTCATAAATTAATAATATTTATCACAACAAAGTAATTTTTAGTTAATCATAATTTCAAAGCACCTAAATTGTTTTTTTTTAAATAATTACTTTTATTTTTTGTCAATCCAAAGCATTACATATATTTGTGCAACATTTAAAATAGTACTCAGGTGGCATACGACAACAACAACGAGAAAAGAAACGAAAGTATTCACAGCATTCGCCTTAAGGCAGGCAAAAGAAGAACATACTTCTTTGATGTGCGTAATACAAAAGGCAATGATTACTTTCTGACAATTACAGAAAGTGTGAAACGCTTTAATGACGATGGCTACGACAGACATAAAATTTTCTTGTACAAAGAAGATTTTAATAAATTTATTAAAGGTTTAACGGAAGCTATTGATCATATTAAAGTAGAATTAATGCCTGATTTTGATTTTGACGCATTTAATCATGAGTATACAGAAGAAGAGCAAGAAGCTTATCATGCTAGCCTAGCTGCAAACAATGTTGCATCTGCAGTTATTACAGGTGAAGCACCTTCTACATCTGAAAGTGTAGATAAGTGGTAATTTAAATTTAATTAATTAAATATTAATCACTCTAAATAAACAATTAGAGTGATTTTTTTTTATAGTTGTACAATAACTTTGCACACGAATGAAAAACATAAGAAATTTTTGCATCATTGCACATATAGACCATGGTAAGAGTACTTTGGCGGATAGATTATTGGAATTTACAGGAACAATTGGTGAAAGAGATATGAAAGCCCAAGTGTTGGATGATATGGATTTGGAGCGCGAAAAAGGTATCACAATCAAAAGCCATGCTATACAAGTAAAGTATAGATTGAATAATGAAGATTATATTTTAAACCTTATTGATACGCCAGGCCACGTAGATTTTAGTTACGAAGTAAGCAGAGCATTAGCTTCATGCGAAGGAGCTTTACTTTTGGTAGATGCTGCGCAAGGAATACAAGCGCAAACCATTAGTAATTTGTATTTAGCCTTAGAGAACAATTTAGAAATCATTCCAGTATTGAACAAAATTGATATGGAAGGAGCTATGATTGAAGAGGTAAGCGACCAAATTATAGATTTAATTGGCTGTAAAAGAGAAGAAATTTTATTGGCAAGTGCCAAAAATGGCATTGGTATTAAAGAAATTTTAGAAGCAATTGTTACACGTATTCCTGCACCAGTTGGTGATGTAAATGCGCCTTTACAAGCTTTAATATTTGATAGTATATTTAATAGCTTTAGAGGAATCATTGTATACTACAGAGTATTTAATGGTACTATTAAAAAAGGAGATAAAGTATTATTTTATAGCACACAGCAAGAGTATGAAGCTTTGGAAATAGGTGTATTGAAATTAGGAATGGAGGCCACAAAGGAAGTAAGATGTGGAGATGTAGGCTATTTAATTACTGGTATTAAAAATGCAAAAGAAGTTAAAGTAGGGGATACCTTATGTGTGGCAAATACGCCAGTAGAAGCAATCAAAGGATTTGAAGATGTAAAGCCAATGGTTTTTGCGGGAATTTTTCCTGTAGATACAGACGATTTTGAAGAGCTAAGAGAATGCATGGATAAATTACAATTGAATGATGCATCGCTTACTTTTGAATTAGAAACTTCTAAAGCCTTAGGCTTTGGATTTAGGTGCGGATTCTTGGGTATGTTGCATATGGAAATTATTCAGGAAAGATTAGAAAGAGAATTTAATCAAACGGTAATTACTACAGTGCCCAATGTAGGCTTTATTGGTACAGACAATAAAGGCAAAACCTTTGCTATCAATAATCCTAGCGACATGCCAGAGGCTACAAAATATTCTAAAATAGAAGAACCATTTATTAGGGCACAAATAATAACGAAGCCAGATTATATTGGCAATATAATGACGCTTTGCATTGGTAAAAGAGGAATGCTGATGAACCAAAATTACATTACACCTAGCCGTATTGAATTAACTTTTGAATTGCCTTTAACCGAAATAGTTTTTGACTTCTATGATAAATTAAAAAGTTGTACACGCGGATATGCTAGCTTTGATTATACACCAATCGATTACAGAGAAAGTGATATTACAAAGATGGATATATTGCTAAATGGCGAAAAAGTAGATGCATTATGTTCTTTAATTCATAGAAGCAGAGCCCATGAATTTGGAAGAAAACTTTGCGAGAAATTAAAAGAGTTATTACCTAAGCAACAATTTGTGATAGCCATACAAGCAGCTATTGGAGCAAAAGTTGTAGCAAGAGAAACAATAAGCGCGATGCGTAAAGATGTAACTGCAAAGTGCTATGGTGGTGATATTAGTAGAAAAAGAAAACTATTAGAAAAGCAAAAAGAAGGTAAAAAAAGAATGCGTCAAATAGGTAATGTAGAGGTGCCTCAAGAAGCCTTCCTTGCTGTTTTGAAATTAGATTAAAATATAGCCAATTTTAGTAGGCAATAAATAATTATTCAATTTAGAAAATTATTTTAAACAATATTAAGAAATAATGCCCAATTAAATTTTTGTACAGCACTTTATAGTTTATTTGGTTGAATTACTGCTTCGTAAAGATTTAATTGATTTCCCCCATTTTGGTAGCGACAGAGAATTTATCATTCTAAATTCTGACTTTAGCTGGATATTTTCCTATTAAAAAAAAGAGAGGTATATATTCAACCTCTCTTTTTTTATTTTAATGAATAACTTTTATTACTTGAATAAACTCTTCACCTTTTCTTCTTTTTCTTTTAATTGTTTTTTAGTTGCCTTGATATTTTTATTAAATTCTTCCTTTGACTTTTTTATTTTTTCAGTTACAACTTTTGCAGAATTATTTTTTTCAAATAAATCTTTTGCTTTTTTCACTTCAGTTTTAATTACTTCTTTAGATTTTTCTAAATCAATTAAATCTTTTGCTTTTTCAGACTCAGCATCCCTTGTAACGATTGGATTAGTTGACTTTTCAGTAGGTATGGCTGCTGTTGTTTCATCTGTTTCAGGTATTTCAGTATTTGCTTTTGCATTTTTTACGGCAGATAAACTATCAGCACGCATTTGTGCAGTTTGAATAACCATTGCATCACAGTTTGTTTTTAAATCTGATTTAGTTTTATCTAATAATGCATTTACTTTTGCATCTAGTGCGGTATTATCTACTGTTGCATCTCCACCACAGCTAGCCAATAAAGCCATTGCAGTAATCATCAATATCAATTTTTTTTTCATTTTCATTTTTTGTTGTTTTATAATAATTTAAATTTTGGGTTTCAACTAATTCGCAACTCTTGCCATAGAATCTACCATCGTTTTTACTTCAGTTGCCATTCTTGCTTCACAATCTGCTGTAGCTATAGCATTAATTTCTTCGATTTTTGGTGCTGCTATAGAATCTGCCATAGCATTTAATTGTGTCTCACTTATTTTGGCACCTCCGCCGCAAGAGCATATTGCAAGCATTCCGCTAATTGCAATAGATTGAAATATTTTGTTCATTATTTATATATTTTGTTCAAAAATAATACGTTTTTATCATACAAATGTAGATGGATTACTAATTCTAAAAACAATTTGCTATTTTTATAAATTATTAATAAAATTTAAATGAAAGTAGTAAATAATTTAACTCTGCTCATAATAATATTGTTCTATTTATTTGCGGGTTGTAAACCAAATAATACAGTCATTATTCCATTTGATGCAAAAGCAAAAGCAGACTCTGCATTTTTTTTAAAATGGAATGCTAATCCTACCTTTTCTTCTGGGCAAAATGCCTTTTCTTTAGCACTTCCTAATGGCAAAATTTTATGGCTATTTGGGAATAGTCATTTAGCAGATAAAGTAGCAGGTAAAGTACCTTGTAATTTTGCTGTACAAAATGCTGGTGTAATACAAGAAAATAATATTTATACCACTTTAAATAGCGGAAATACTAACCTAATTCCAAATATCGGATCAGAAAGTTTGCAGCCAACTTGCGCTTATCTTTTTGTAGATACAATTTTTGTTTATTGCAAAAAAAATGAATGGGGTTATTTATCTATGCATCAATCCTACATTGCTAAATTTTCATATCCAAGTTTACAATATATAACTACAGATTCCATCACTCATTTTTCAAATGCAATAGTTGCCAATTGCCAGTTTGGCTTAGCTACAGCAGCAGATTCATTGAATGGTTATGCTTATGAATATGGCTACATTCCATCACCTATCAATGGTAGCCCTAAAATTATTATTGGTAGGCATAGTTTAGATAGCCCTCACAAAAGTTGGAAATATTTTGATGGTGTAAATTGGGTAGATGACTTTACGAAATCTAATTTTATTTTTACTACAGTTAATAATGCACAAGTTACAAGTATTAGAAGATGCAATAAAGCGTATGTAGCCATTTCTCAGGATGTAGGTATTGGCTGCGGCAAGGGAACAAATATTTATAGTCATTATGCAGCAGAGCCTTGGGGGCCTTTTAATGGGGAAAGAAAATTATTTACTATCCCTGAACAATATCTTGGCTTTTCGCCAAATACTATTGGCGCAATTCTGCAACCAAGTTTTGTAGATGCTAATAAAAAAGTGCTAATTACTTATAGTTTAAATGGGTACAATGATTGCACAAATGATTGCGTAAATAATTTTACAGATCCATTACATTGGAGTACTTATGCATTTACAGTGCCAATGAATGCTATAAATCCTGCTTGGTAACTTTTTAATAATTAATGCAACCCTAATTAATTTACTTAATTTTTCTTCTTTTTAATTCCTTGCTGATTAATCCTAACTCTCTACCAGTCTGCCCCTTTACACTTGTATTTTCTTGTGCCCTGCGCATCAGGTAAGGTATTACATCATGCACCGGACCATAAGGCAAATATTTACTAACATTATATTTTTCAAAGGCTAAATTAAAAGAAATATTATCACTCATGCCATATAATTGACTAAAGTACACGCTACTACTATTGGACAAAATATTATTTTTCATCATCAATTCTATCGCCAATAAACAGCTCGCTTCGTTGTGTGTACCAATAAATAATGCACAATGATTAATTTCTTGCATAAATAATCTTACCGCATCATTATAATCCTTATCTGTATTTTCTTTAGTTGTTTGTATTGGCGATAAATAATTTAATTCTTGTGCTCTCATTCGTTCTTTCTCCATATAAGCCCCTCTAACTAATTTTGCTCCCAATAAAAAACCATGCTGTTTAGCACTTTTTAAATTTTCTTGCATGTATGCAAGCCTATCATGTCTAT
>Ga0114967_10002875_pt1 | contig 14340 bp, 13 predicted proteins | sample M_130628_MF_Meta_FD_92639 | JGI IMG/M metagenome (GOLD analysis project Ga0114967, IMG submission 92639) | Freshwater microbial communities from Lake Montjoie, Canada to study carbon cycling - M_130628_MF_MetaG | ecosystem: Environmental > Aquatic > Freshwater > Lake | place: Lake Montjoie... | reverse complement strand
TATGATATTGGAAATTATTTCAAGGTGAATGATGTGTTTACTTTAGAATCATCTGTCGAAGAATTAAACAATTACATTGAATCAAAAAAATAAATGAAAGACCTCTTCTTGAGGCCTTTTTAAATACTTATGGAAAAACAGAATTATTTTATTAAATGGGCCGCTGCCTTAGCGGCAATTGCAGTAAGCTTCGGTGCTATGGGGGCTCATACACTTGAAAAGTTATTGTTGCCTAAGTCATTAACATCTTGGGAAACAGCAGTTCGTTATCAATTGATACATGCAATTGTGATATTGATTATTGCCTTAAACGATCGGCTGATAGCGGTAAAACACACAACTCGAATACTGAATTTCTTTATTCTTGGCATTCTGTTTTTTAGTGGAAGTATTTATCTGCTATCAACACAATCGCTCACAGGATTGAGCGTTTCGTTTTTGGGCCCAATAACACCAATTGGTGGAGTTTTAATGATAACTGCTTGGATTATGTTATTTTTACAAGCTGTAAAAACAAATAAATTAAAATGAGAACAATATTAGTAGCCAGCACCATTATCATATTGGCATGTAATCCATCAAAAAAAGCCAATTCGGTAATAATTACAGAAGTTGAAGAATCTCAAAGAGCAGATCAAACAGAAATGCCCCCAGCTTCAATGGAAAAGAATATCCGATTGGTGGTTACGTTTGCCAGTATAGGTGCCGGAATCGATCCAAATGGGAAAACAATGTTGGATGGATATATTAATTCCTTCAAAGAAAAATCAGGCAAACTGGTTAAATATGGAACACTCGCATGGGGCCGTGAAGGCGAATATGATTGCGAATTTTCGCTTAATGAGCTGAATTTGAACGAGCAAACCGACTTCTTAAAAGGATTGAAAAAGCTGTTTGAAGGCAATCAACTTATTCAAATTGAAGAGAATAAGTCAAGCCGTTTTAAATAAAGAAAATTGAATGATTTTCATTGACGCAAGTAAGATTTTTCCCTTACTTTGCACAAACTTTCATTAAACCAATATGAACAATTACGGAACTAAGAACCCAAATGCTTCTCTAGAGTCTTTAGGTTTAAAAAATGTAGCCATGGCGCATTGGAATTTAACGCCTGCTGAACTGGTAGAAGAAACTATCATGTTAGGTATGGGGTCGTTAACCGATACTGGCGCTTTAGCAATTGATACAGGTGAGTTTACTGGTCGTTCACCCAAAGATAAGTTTTGTGTGGTGGATGCTGAAACAGAAAATACAGTTTGGTGGGGTGATATAAATTTAAAATTTGATGCAGCCAAGTTTGAGCATATTTTCCAAAGAATGCAAGCATATTTAACCAATCGTGAGGTTTATGTTCGCGATGCTTATGCATGTGCTGATCCGCGCTATCGCTTGAATGTTCGCGTGGTCACTGAATACCCTTGGCAAAATATTTTCGTTAATAATTTATTTTTACGTCCTACGCACGACGAATTAATGACGTTTGATCCAGAGTGGACAATCGTGAATGCACCAGGCTTCCTTGCAGACCCTGAAATTGATGGAACCCGTCAGCACAACTTTGCTATCATCAACTTTACTAAGAAGATGATTTTGATTGGTGGAACTGGTTATACAGGTGAAATTAAAAAAGGAATCTTTACAGTATTGAATTATGTTTTACCACAGCATAAAGGTGTGTTAAGTATGCATTGTTCAGCTAATATAGGAAAGGAAGGTGATACGGCTTTATTCTTCGGATTATCTGGAACTGGTAAAACAACATTAAGTGCTGACCCTAATCGCGGGTTAATTGGTGATGATGAACATGGTTGGAGTGATGATTCAGTATTTAACTTTGAAGGTGGATGTTATGCTAAATGTGTGAATTTATCTGCTGAAAAAGAACCACAAATTTTCAAGGCAATTAAATTCGGAGCATTATTAGAAAATATCGAATGCTACGAAGGTACAAGCACAGTTGACTACGATAGTATTTCGAAAACAGAAAATACTCGAGTTGCATATCCAATCAATCATATTGATAATGCAGTTAATCCTTCAATAGCAAAGAAGCCCAAAAACATTTTCTTCTTAACATGCGATGCTTTTGGAGTATTGCCTCCAATCAGCCGTTTAGATAACGGGCAAGCGATGTATCACTTCATTTCTGGTTATACTGCTAAAGTTGCAGGTACTGAAATGGGAATTACAGAGCCAACAACAACATTCTCTGCTTGCTTCGGAAAAGCATTTCTACCACTTCATCCGGCTAAATATGCTGAGTTGTTAGGAAAGAAATTAACTGACAATCCTGAAATCAAAGTATGGTTAGTAAATACTGGGTGGTCTGGTGGTTCTTATGGTGTAGGGTCTCGTATGAAGCTGAGTTATACGCGTGCGATGATTACTGCGGCATTAAATGGCGAATTTGATAATGTAGAATTTGAAGAGCTGCCAATCTTCCGTTTAAGTGTTCCTAAGTCTTGTTCAGGAGTCCCAGCTGAGATTTTTAATCCACGCTTAACTTGGGCAGATAAAGCAGCCTTCGATCATACGGCCAATGAATTAGCTAATAAATTTGTTAAGAACTTTGCGCAGTATGCTGATAGCGCAAGTCCGGAAATTCTTGCAGCGGCTCCTGCTTCCGCAGTAGTAGCTTAATAACAATAATCAAAACACAGGGGCGTTAGAAATAATGCCCCTTTTTCATTCCTATGCAACTATTTTTTTGTAATAATTTAATTTTAAATGGCGAAGTGATTCTTTCACAAGAAGAATCATACCATGCTGCACAAGTATTACGAATGCGTAATGGAGATATTATTCATCTAACCGATGGCTTAGGACATTTATTCAAAGGCGAATTAATAAATGTTGATTCAAAAAAATCGTTGGTTCGAATAATAGAAGAGATAAATCAAAAAATCGGCGACAAAAATTTGCACATAGTAATAGCTCCAACAAAAAATATCGATCGCTTTGAATGGTTTTTAGAGAAAGCAACTGAAATGGGTATTGCAGAAATCACTCCTTTGCTTTGTCGATATTCTGAACGCAAAGAAATAAAGACTGAGCGATTAAATAAAGTAATTGTTGCTGCAGCAAAGCAGTCGCATCATTTTATGTTTCCAGTATTAAACTCTATTGTTAAGTTTGATGATTTTATCAAGTCGAACTCCACCGAAAATAAATTTATTGCGCATTGCGAATCATCAGAAAAAAATGATTTTGGAAAAGCAGTGATTGGTAAAAAAAGTACAATCTTGTTAATCGGACCAGAAGGGGATTTTTCAGAACAGGAAATTCAATCAGCAATCAGTAATAATTATTTACCTGTTTCATTAGGAGAGTCGCGATTACGAACTGAAACAGCTGGTATTTATGCCTGCGCAGTTTTCAATGCCCTCGCTCAAGATTTGTAATTGTAAAACACTAAATTTGAATAATGAAAAAAGTTTTAGGATACTTCTTATTTTTAGTGTTTTTTGTGTCGGCTACTACACCAACAGAGCCTACTGTTAAAATTGCATTGTTAAAATATAATGGGGGTGGCGATTGGTACGCGAATCTTGAAACATCATTAAAAAATTTAATTGGTTTCTGTAACCAGAATTTAGGAACAACAATTAATACTGAACAAGCAATTGTAGAAGTAGGGAGTCCTGATTTATTCAATTACCCTTTTGTACATATGACAGGACATGGCAACGTTGTGTTTACTCAGCAAGAGGCGGATAACTTAAGAAAGTACTTAATTGGTGGTGGTTTTTTACACATCTCAGATAACTATGGAATGGATAAGTTTATTCGTCCGCAAATGAAGAAAGTTTTTCCGGAATTGACTTTCGTTGAATTGCCATTTAATCATCCGGTGTATCATCAAAAATTCGAATTTGCTAATGGGCTTCCTAAAATCCATGAGCATGATAATAAATCTCCTGAGGGGTTTGGTTTGATTTATAACGGACGATTGGTTTGTTTTTATGATTACGAATGTGACTTAGGTGATGGATGGGAAGATGTGGAAGTACATAGAGATTCTCAAGAGAACAGAGCGAAAGCACTTAAGATGGGTGCTAATCTGATTCAGTATGCTTTTGAAAATTAATAGCAGATAACAGATGCAAAAAATTACGAGTTGGTTGTTGATTGCTTTATGCTTGCAGCTGTTTGTGCCGCGTGAGTTATGGCATGAGTTGACAGGCCATCATGATACAATTGATGTTGTTTGCCATGAGCATGAGAGCGATGTTTCTGCTGAACACGAACATTGTTTGATTTTTGATTTAACAGGTGACCCGATTTTGTATAATGGGTTCAAGAGTCTTAGTTTTTTACAAGTTGTTTTTATTGTGATTTTATTTGGTGCCTTGGATTTAAAGTGTCTTTATTATACGCTTTCATTTTCTAATAAAGGTCCGCCAGTATTTTGATTTGTTTTTTATAAATCAATCATTAGTTTTTAATTTTTTAATCCAATCTATCTATGAAAAGAATTTTCTTTTTCATTGCTGCTATTCTACTATGCAGCGATGCGAAGTCTCAGTTAATCTTAAAAGGCAAGGTATTTGATAAAAAAACGAATGAAGTACTAGAAGGTGCTTCTGTAATAATTCCCGAATTAAAAATTGGTACTATTACCAATGAAAAAGGTGAGTTCCGAATCACGAATTTCCCTGACAGAAAAATGATGCTACAGGTGAGGATGATCGGATATGGTACTCTTGCTGTTTATGTAGAGATGGTAACTGAAACTACATCACTCGAATTATTTCTTCCACCTCAGATTTTAGAAAAGGATGAAGTAGTAATAACAGGATCTGCGTTTGCAACAAACCATGCACAATCAAGCGTTAGTGTAGATCCGATTGAAAAATCACAGATTCAAAATACCGCAGCAACAAATATCACTGAAGCACTTACGCAGGTTGCAGGTGTTTCATCAATTTCTAGAGGAGGAGGTATTGCTAAACCTGTTATTCGTGGTTTGGGGTATAACCGTATCGTTAGTATTAACGAAGGTGTTCGTCAGGAGGGACAACAATGGGGCGATGAACATGGATTAGAAATCGATCAGTTTTCGGCGGAAAGAATAGAAGTATTAAAAGGACCAGCATCACTCTTGTTTGGTTCAGATGCTATTGGCGGAGTAATTAATATTCTGGAGCCGTTTCCTGCACCACTAGGGACAATAAAAGGTGAATTAGTTAATCAATATCAATCAAATAATAAACTATATGTAACCGGCGCTATGGCCGAGGGTAATCAGAATGGTTTAGTATGGCGTATTAGAAAAACATATAAAAATGCAGCCGCCTATTCAACACCTGATGAAGTTATCTATAACTCTGCTTTTAATGAAGATAATTCCAGTTTGATGTTGGGCCTTAACAAAAAATGGGGGTATCAGCATTTTCATTTTAGTTCTTATCAGGCACAATTTGGAATGATAGAAGGTGAGCGAGATTCGAATGGACTGTTCTTGAATCATGATGGTGTATCAATATCTAACGGTGATGCTTTAACGCGAACTATAGGTTTGCCATTTCAGCGAGTAAATCATTATAAAGTGTCATCCTTAGGAAGTTATTTCATTGGCAAAGGAAATTTAAGAACTGTTTTTGGATGGCAAAATAATCAGCGTATGGAATATCAGGATAATGCCTTTATTCCGGGGATGTTTATCGATTTGAAAACTATCACGGGCGATGTAAAATACTACTTGCCTGAACACAATAGCTGGGAAATAGTTGTTGGTCTTAGCGGTGGTATGCAGCAAAATAATAACAAAGGCAATGTTTTTTTAATTCCTGATTATTCTTCGAAGGATGTCGGATTTTTTTCGTCCATTAAAAAAGTGAAAAATAAATGGTCGAGAAATTTCGGTTTGCGTTATGATTGGAAATCGATAAGTGTAGATAGTTTATCTGGAGTATTCGATTTATTTGAAAAATCATTTAATGCTATGAGTGGTTCAATGGGATTTACTTATGAGGCTTCTGATAGATTACACTTCCGATGGAATGCTGGGAGAGGATTTCGAGTGCCCAATATTTCAGAATTATCAGCTAATGGAGTGCATGAAGGAGTATTCAGATATGAAATTGGTAATCCTGATTTAAAGCCCGAAACTAGCTGGCAATTTGATGCTGGAATAGGTTATGAAAGTGAAAAAGTTGGAGGAGAGTTTTCTCTTTTTTATAATGCTTTTAATCATTTTATCTATTATCGAAATAATGAAAATGACAAGTTAGCAATAGATAGTATAATTTATCCTGTTTTTAGATATGTACAAGGTGATGCGTTGTTTTATGGTGGTGAATTATCAATTGATTATCATCTTACCAATCAAGTGCATTTTGAAAATAAAGCTTCGTATGTATGGGCTATTAATCAAGAGACAAATTTAGCATTGCCGTTTATTCCTCCATTTCATCTGAATTCAGTTTTAAGTTATGAGTTTATCAAAAAGCAGAATCTAAAATGGAAAAGCTTTAAAATAAAAGCACAGTTCGAATATTTTGCAAAGCAAGATAGGATTGATCAGTTTGAAACAATAACTGATGCTTACTCGATTTGGGGTGGTGGATTATCAACACGATATGAATCGAAAAATTTTTGCTTTGATTTATTCCTGATAGCTAATAACATAACGAACGAAGTTTATTTCAATCACCTTTCAAGATTAAAAGATGTTAGGATATCAGGAATGAGCAGGAATCTCACAATTGGATGTTCAATTCCATTTGGTGTACTGAAAAATAAATCATTGTAGTTCGCTATCTTCGCTTTATGTTATTGAAATCAGATTTAAGGCTAGTTGTATCTACCTATGCGGGATTAGAGGAACTATTATCAAAAGAACTAGGTCAGCTTGGCGGCCGTGATGTAGAAATACATACGCGTGCTGTTTCTTGTGTTGGTGATTTAGGGTTTGTATATAAAGTCAATTTTGGAAGTCGTCTTGCATTGCGAGTGATGATTAGTCTTACATCATTTACAATTAAAGATGGAGATGATTTGTATGAACAAGTTTTAAAGCTTGATTGGACAGAATTAATGAATGTCGATCAGACTTTTTCTGTTCGTTGTACCTTAAATTCTGATTTGTTTGATAATAATTTATATCCTGCATTAAAAGTTAAAGATGCAATTGCTGATTGCTTCCGTAAGGAAACGGGTAAACGCCCTGACGTTAGTAAGACGGATCCTGATTTAGAAGTAAATGTTTTTATCAATAAAAACAAATGCACCATTTTAATCAATAGCAGTGGCGACTCGTTACATCGAAGAGGTTATCGTGTTGATGTAGATAAAGCACCACTCAGTGAAGTATTAGCAGCAGGTATTATTATGTTAGCAGGATGGGAGCCGCATAAGCCATTGGTTGATTTTATGTGTGGTTCAGGAACTATTCCAATTGAAGCTGCATTGATGTCAGCTAATATTCCTCCAGGTATATTCAGAAAAAAATTCGCTTTTGAAAAATGGTTGAATTTTGATGAGGCATTGTATAAAACAATTCGCGAAAAACAATTAGAACGAATCAACGAGCAACCTGTTCGTATTTACGGAAATGAAATAAATAAATACACTTTAGAAAAAGCCAAAGAAAATGTTGTTAGTGCCGGGGTAGAGGATATAGTACAGTTATCATTAGGTGATTTCAGAGATTTCGAAAGGCCGCAAGGAAATGGAGTTATAATTATCAACCCGCCTTATGGCGAAAAGCTACCGGTAGAAGATATTGAAGCGCTATACAAAGAGATCGGTGATAAATTCAAAAAGAGCTATGCAGGTTATAAAGCATGGATTTTTACAGGAAGTCCTGAAGGTGCCAAGGGTGTTGGTTTACGCAATAATCGTAAAATACAACTCTTTAATGGACCAATTGATTGCCGGTTATTGGGTTACGAGCTATTTGAAGGAAGCAAAAAAGATCTTTATCAAAACAAAGAGTAAAAAATAAAAGCGGCGAACTTTTTAAAGTTCGCCGCTCTGCTTATTAGGCAACAAAAATTATTATTCAATAACTGCACCATCAATTAAAATACGTCCGCAATGTTCGCACACGATTACTTTTTTACGCTGACGGATATCTAACTGACGTTGAGGAGGGATTTTGTTAAAACATCCACCGCAAGCATCACGATCTACCGGAACAACAGCCAAACCATTTTTAGCATTCTTGCGAATACGGTGGTAGGCCGTTAATATTCTTGCTTCGATAACATCAGACGACTTGTTAGATTCTAAAGTCAACTCTTGCTCTTCTTTTTCTGTTTCACCAACAATTGATTCTAATTCAGATTTTTTGGTTATTAAATCTAACTTTCTTTCTTCCAGAGCATAAACAGAAGCTTCTACGATTAAGTTCTTGGAAGCTAATTCAGCGGCATGTTCCTTAATGCGCTTTTCGCACAATTGGATTTCTAATTGCTGATATTCAATTTCCTTATTTAAGGAATCAAATTCACGATTGTTTTTTACACTTGCTTGTTGCGCCTGAAATTTTTTGATAGCTGCTTGAGCATCTTTCGTAGCTTGCTTACGATTTTTAATTTGTTCCTCTAAAACAGCAGCCTCATCAGTATAGTTTGTCACACGTGTTTGTAATCCCACAATCTCATCTTCTAAATCCAATACTTCCATTGGTAATTCTCCACGAGTAATGCGAATTTTATCGATTTGACTGTCGATTAATTGTAATTGATAAAGAGCACGAAGTTTATGTTCTATACTGTTGTCTCCTTTGTCAATTGAACGAACAATCGGTTTTACTTTCTTGGGAACTTCAATAACTTCTTCTGCTGCTTTCTTAGACTTTCTAGTAGCCATGATTAAAGGTAATTAATTGGATTGGTATTAATATCTGTTAAACGGAGGGCAAATGTAGGAAATTTTTTGCTAAGCCAATCACCTAAAAGTTCAATTGTATGCTGTTCGCTTTCATAATGTCCAATATCAGCTATAATAACGGTTTCATTAGCATCAAAAAATTGATGGTATTTAAAGTCGCTAGTAATGAAAATATCTGCCCCAGCTCGCTGAGCATCTTCTAATAAAAAACTGCCAGCGCCACCACAAACTGCTATTTTTTTCACCCTTTTCAAGTGCGGTTGAGTATAGCGGATACACTCGGTTTTGATTTTGGTTTTCAACAACTTAAGGAATTCCAAGGCGTCCTTTTCTTCTGGTAATTCGCCTATTAATCCTGCACCTGAATCTTGCCAGCTATTAGCTAATTCGATAATTTCATAGGCAACTTCCTCATAAGGATGAGTCTCTTGTAAGGCCCTAAAAATCTGGTGTTGTTTATGACTTTCCATAACAACTTCAATTTTCGTTTCTTGGGCTTTAAAGCGAACATTTTTTTCGCCATAAACAGGTTTACTGCCATCTCCTCCTTTAAAAGTACCTTCTCCATGCGTGCTAAAACTGCATTCTGAATAGTTCCCGATATGACCTGCGCCTGCGTTAAAAAGAGCTTCTTTTACCTTTTCTGAGTGCTCATGCGGAACGTAAGTATTTAGTTTGAGTAATTTGTTTTTCATCGGACTTAATATCCGACAATTAATTAGACCAATTTTCTCAGCAATTTTTGCATTTACTCCGTGGATAACATTGTCAAGGTTGGTATGAATTGCATAAATCGCAATATCATTTTTAATGGCCTTTATAATGGTTTTTTCGATGTAGTTTTTACCATTAAGTTTTTTTAAACCGCTAAAAATAATGGGGTGATGCGCAATTACCAGATTATAGCCGTGGCGTATCGCCTCATCAATAGTTTCTTCGGTGCTATCCAAACAAATTATTGCACCTGTGATTTCCATTGATGGATGACCACAGATTAACCCTGAATTGTCATAGCTCTCCTGGAGTGAAGAAGGAGCCTTTTCTTCCAGAAATTGAATAATATCTTTTAACTGCATAATTGATTTTATAAGTAAGACAAATTTAATCACTCTGTGTACTTAAAAGTTATATTTTTGAAACTATGCGAATTTTATTGCTCCCTTTCTCATTTTTATATGGAATGGTTGTCCGTTTCAGAAATTTTCTATTTGATATTGGTGTATTAAAACAGCATTCTTTTAAGTCGTTCGTCATTAATGTTGGTAATTTATCAGCGGGAGGAACAGGTAAATCGCCTCATGTTATTTATCTAATTAATCAATTAAAAAGTAATTATCAATTAGCGGTATTAAGCAGAGGATATGGTCGTAGTTCAAAGGGTTTTAAATGGGTAACTAAAGAAAGTGGAGCTATGCAAGTTGGTGATGAGCCTTTGCAATATGCGAATCTTTTTCCAGAACTGGATATCGCAGTTTGTGAGAGTAGGGTAGTGGGTATCGAGCAAATTGAAAAAGAAAAAAAATGTGATATTGTTTTGCTGGATGATGCCTTCCAGCATCGCTATGTGAAGCCTGATTTTAATGTTTTAATTACTGATTATGCTGATCTGTTTTACAATGATCAGTTATTACCAGCAGGTCGATTGCGAGAACCAAAGTCAGGAGCTAAGAGAGCCGATTTGGTAATTGTGAGTAAGTCGCCCGAAAAAATTAATTTAAATGATATGCAGGAAATAAGTACTGCAATTAAAAAGTATGGAGTATCTAAAGTAATTTTTTCGTATATACGTTATAGTGAGTCGATGGAGTTTTTAAACGGAGAAAAAACAACTTTAGCTTATTTAAGAAATTGTAATGTTGTTTTGGTGGCAGGTATTGCCAATCCGAAACCATTTATAGAATTTGTAGCTTCCGTCTCTAAATCGGTGACGGAATTTATTTTTAAAGACCATTACCAATTTTCTTCTGGAGATATTATCAAAATTAAGAATGAATATAATCGTTTGTTTGGAATGAATTCGCCTGTTGTTATTCTTACTACTCGCAAAGACTTTATGCGCTTTAATACTTCCGAGTTAAAGCACTTAATACAAAATTTGCCTCTTGCTTTTATTGATATCGAGGTTTGTTTAATTGAAAACAATGAAAGTGACCTAATGGAATTACTCCAGAATGCAATTAATAAAAAGATTAAATGAGAATACTAATTAAATCCTTTTTGTTATTGCTTGCAAGTTCATCACATGCGCAGGTATATCAATCCTTAAATATAAATCTGCAATCAAATTGGTACGATTCAACAGTTATTGCAGAGCCTGCCTATGGAATTAAATATAACGGTATCTGGGGTTATGAAGCTAATGGTCACGAATATGCGATTGTTGGTTCAACAGCTGGAGTTTATTTTGTTGATATTACTAATCCTCAATCGCCAGTCACATCCGATTTTGTGGTTGGTCGTAGGGATGCTTGTATTTGGCGGGAAATAAAAACATTTGATCACTATGCTTATCTAATAAGTGATGACCAGTCGCCAAATAGTTTTCAGATTGTCGATTTACAGTATTTGCCTGACTCCGTTCATGTAGTGGCCGATTACAACTCGTTATTTGAAAGAGGACATACTTTATATGTTGATGGAAATAAATTATATGTTGGTATTGTACGAGGGGGAATGTTTACACAAAATGTGTCAATGGCTGTTTTTAGTTTAAATAATCCTGAGGTTCCAGTTTTTCTCCGGAGTATTAACGATGATTATCCAACATTACTAGCCAGTAATCAGGTACACGATATGTTTGTTCGTAATGATACAGTTTATGCTTCATGTGGTTATGATGGACTGTTTATTTTTAAATACGATTCAGTTATCAATCATTTTCAGCTAATCAACTCGATTACAACTTATCCTTCTCAAGGTTATAATCACAGTTCCGCATTAGCTGATAATGGATCATTGGTATTTATGGATGAAGTCCCATCAGGTTTGCCTATTAAAGTGCTTGATGTAAACGACCTACAGAATTTAACAGTAACGGCTACCTTTAGTAGTAATCCTATTGTAACTCCCCATAATCCATTTATTATTGGCAACACTTGTTTCGTTGCTTACTATCTCGATGGTTTGCAAGTATATGATGTGTCAGATCCACATAATCCCATTCAAACTGCCTATTTCGATACGCATAATCAAGAGCCATTAGGTGGTCCTTATCCTTCTCTTGCTTATCAGGGCGCTTGGGGAGCGTATCCATTTTTCAGCAGTGGAAATATTGCTGTTTCAGATATGCAAAATGGATTATTTGTTTTACAGCAAGTAGCTAATGGAATAAATAATTTTACTTCGAAGAATATTTCAATTTATCCAAATCCTGTTTTACCAAATCAAGGTATTACTATCTCAAATTTGAAGGATAATAACCAGTCGTTAGTTGAATTATATGATTTGTTTGGCCATCTTGTTTTTTCGACGAGATTACTGGTTGTTAATAATACGTTGAACCTACGTATTCCTGCAATTGCTAGTGGACTATATGTTTTGAAGATGGATAATGGGAGTAAGCTATTGAGCAAAAAACTAATTATCAGATAAAACAAAAAGAGACCCATTGGGTCTCTTTTTATGCAAGCAGTAATTAAGGGTTTAATTATTAATTTGATTTTAAAACTCGTGTTACATTTTTGAAATCACCTTGTTGAACAGTAACCATGTAAATTCCATTCATTAAGTTTTTGCCAAATTGAATAGTGTTTTCACCTCCATCAAATTGAAATGTTTCGATTAAACGACCACTTAAGTCTGTAATTGTAACAACAGCTGATGTATTTTGTAAGTCACTATGCAATGAAAGGTTGAATTCAGAACTTGATGGATTAGGATAGATTTGTGCGTCAACAGAAGAGCCATCTATTCTTTCTGAATAAGATAAAGTAGAATGATTTGCGCGTAATGTTGCAATTCCTATTTGGCATGTTCCTCCATAGCAATATGGAACGCCATCAATAACAGGTCGAACGCGAATATTGTAGAATTTGTTTGGCTGAAGTGTAGGTGTGACATCAGCAAAACGACACCATCTATCGTTTGGAGTGTATGTCCATGTTATGCCTGGGTGACCAGTTTCTTCAAATTCAAACTGATATTGAGGAGCAGTTAAATAAGATAATACAAGTTCTGCTTTAACACTATCAGTAGAATTGTAATTATAAACTCCACAGTATTGAGATCTGACTTCAATTTCTCGAATAGTTCTTACAACGGTTGAAGACGAAAATTTACATCCGCCACCGAGCTGTACAGTTAAGTAAACCGTTGAAGTATCTAAAATTGGCCCACCACCGCTACCGTCTAATAAGAAAGTATTTGTTTGCGTGTTAGCAGAGCCACCTGTAGGACTTCCATCAAACCACGACCAATTATAGGCAGCAAAGCCGGGATCTGCTGTTAAGCTAAAATAGGCAGGCTTACAAGCAATAAGCGGAGAAAGAGCTGTTATAGCAGGTTGAAAGCCATTATCAAAAACATTGATATCTACTGATGCATTATTAGAGAAGTTGCAGCCTCCTAAATTGGTTGAAGTTGTTAAAACATAAGTGCCAGATTGGCTAGCATAAATTGCCGCAGTGTTTTGACCAGTATTCCAAGAATAAGCATAATAAGGCCTTCTGAATTTTCCAACTAATTTAACTGAATCGCCGGGACAGACATTAACATCTCCTCGAACCACAATTGTCGGTTGTGGGTCAATAACTACGGTGTAGTTTACTAAAGCACTCGAAACCTGACGAATACCATTATATAGTGTGTTCCCTGTTACTCTTACTCGGTAGGGGCCACTAACATTAGCAACAATTGTTGGAGTTGTTTCTCCAGTCGACCAAGAATAAGCAAATGGCCCTGTCATTCCTGATGTAACAGCCGAAAGCGTCGAGCCTTCACAAATAACAGTTCCTGCTGGTGAAATTGTTACACTTGCATTTTGAGAAAATGCTCCAAACGAAAGTAATGCAAAGCAGACTAGTAGTAAGTTTCTAAGTTTCATAAAAGTATTTTTTTTAGTGTTAACGGATTTAATAGGATATATATTAAACATCAAATTTATGCTTATTTGCGTCTTTAAAGCAAAAAAAAATTAATCGCTACCTATTTTTATTAATAGATATTTGTTAACAACTAAGTGTTATTCAAAATAAAAAAAAGAAGCTGTTTTTTCAGCCTCTTTTTTTTATTTGCGATTAATTTATTTTATTAGTTGGTTTTTAATATTCGAGTTACATTTTTAAATGCCCCCTGTTCAACAGTAATCATATATAAACCATTCATTAAGTTTTTACCAAATTGAATAGTGTTTTGACTTCCATCAAAATTGAACGTATCAATTGTTCTTCCGCTTAAATCAGTAATAGTAACTACAGCAGGTGCGTTTTCTAAATCACTGTTAAGCACTAGGTTGAACTCAGAACTTGAAGGGTTAGGGTAAATTTGAGTATCAATTACAGTTCC
>Ga0114967_10002871_pt1 | contig 14346 bp, 6 predicted proteins | sample M_130628_MF_Meta_FD_92639 | JGI IMG/M metagenome (GOLD analysis project Ga0114967, IMG submission 92639) | Freshwater microbial communities from Lake Montjoie, Canada to study carbon cycling - M_130628_MF_MetaG | ecosystem: Environmental > Aquatic > Freshwater > Lake | place: Lake Montjoie... | reverse complement strand
TTAAATGTGCATTTGCAGAACTTTTTTGTTGTCAAATGTTTTGACAAAAAGCCTTGCTGAACAGTTGATGTCAAGTAATGCAAAGTCCGCTGCGAAATAGCTGGAGTTTGAATGGGGTTGAGGTTGATACAGCTCAAAAAATGTCGAGTCTTTCTATTTATTCTCGAATGCTCAAAGCTGCCAACAAAACCAGTCGTGTTCTCGAATTCTCGAAATCTCGGCCGTCGTCATGGACTCTAATGGAAGCCCGAGCCAGCACTCTTTAGGTTTGACGAAAAGTTTTTTTTTGATGTTTTGATTTTGAATTTCATAGGAAAAAGGAGATCCCGAAGCCCGGATCAAGAGCCGTTTGAAAAAAGCGACGCGGAGAGAGAGCCGAGCGGTTCGGCCTCAGTCCTCGCGGAACCCCCTATCGCGCCTCAGCTTCAGTAAGAAATCTTTTTGATTTGGGTTTTTCAAAAAAATAAGTTAAAAAAACCAATCATTCTCTATTGATGAAATCCTCTCAATTTCGGAATCGTTTTATTGTCCCAATTAAACCCCAGATTAGGTTGGTGTTGGAGTCGATGTCTGATAGGATGTGTTGGACAGTCTGGTTAGATTGGAAAGTTTGTGCTGGACTGGGTCGAAGCTCAAGTGAATGTCTGCGTGAGCGTTAAAGTTGGGGAAGCGGTCGTCGATGCACCATGCGCACCCCTCTCCCCCATACGTGTCAATCGTGATCTTTTAACTAGTCGATTCCGCATTTTCTTTGGCACCACCAATCACAAAGCGACCAGAGGGGTTTATGAGGTTTGTGGCTCCAAAGTCCATCATGCTGATGGGGTTGACGGGGCTGACAACTTGCTCAGGAGGGACTCAAACGGTTTTACCTTAATGGTAGAGACAGTGGGGGGTTCCGTTCTTTCGACCTTTTGTGAGGCAAGCGCGCGGCAAGCTGGGTCACGAGCCTGGTCGTGGGTCAGTGGCATGAGCTTTTTAGCCGCGTCACAGGTGTATCTCAACATATCCTGAATTTTGACTGATTTGGAAAAAATTGGAGATAAGTTGAAGAACCTGATATCGGACACCCGGGAGCGCGATTGATGCGTACTCCGAAAGCATCTGTTTGAATGTCCAAAGTAAGGAGCCACCAATCCTGTCAAGGTGTTCGATGATCTTGATCTTCATAATGGGGGGTGCAAGCGCAACAATCACCTTGGTCATGCGCCCAGCACCGCCCTCGAACATAGTGGTAACCAGTCAAGACAATGTTAAAGTGCAAGTCAGAGCTGATGTTGACGTTGCACTTCATGATCGAGTTGTCGGTGGTCTCGTGGATACCAACAGGGCATCGAAAGCGCACATTGTCAATGGTGATCACTAACCCGGTCGGGCAACTCGGAGCTCTCATCGAACTGACTTGTTTGCTGAAACTTTGATTGTCTGGTTCAAGTCAATGGCAATGAAAGTCCAAACAATTTCGCGCTCAGCAGTGGTGGCAAAGCTAGTGTAGCCTCGCTTGGTCAAGATCTTCATCGAGTAGGCAGTCAAGTCACGTCCGGCCAAATTCAAACGGAGGATGGCGAGCGAAATCAAAGCATATCCCTTGTAGATGGGGACTGTGGGATATATCATTAACGCACATTACATGGATGGTGACGTACATGGCAGGGTTGTATAAGCTCTCAAAAATGATTTTTCATACCTTCTGTGAGGTTCAAGTGGGCCTCGGTCAAAAGATGGGAGTGCTCCTCGGGGTTGTAGAAAGTGTGGTGTCAGATCTTCTCCATGTCGTTCCAGTTCGTCATAATGCCGTGCTCAATTGGGACCTTGAGGATGTAGATTCATCTTCAACACCCCCACAAACCCGGCCTTCCACACTCCTGATTCGTTGTCAACAGCGAGGGCGAGAGCTTCGTCCTGTCACACAAGGTAGAGTGAATATATATAAAAGTGTAAATACGACATCATCAGTATCGAAGAAACCGACCTAAATTTTTGTGTGATTGGTGTTCGACAAACCAGGTGGCATAGCATTCGCCCAAACAAACTTTATCCAGAGTCTGGGTGTCTTCTGGGTTGATTCTGGAATATTAAAGAGAGACGACCTCGACTATCTGCTTTGCGTGCAACTTCACTGCAAAACTTTTACCCGACATTGAACCAATACTTGTAACAAAATGAAAACCCGAAATATATAGTTTTGTAAGTTTGTGATACTCATGAAAGGCGCAACATTTCAAGCTTATCTCTTCAGTGTAATCGACAGAATTCTCTTGCATTTGCAAAAATTAATTTAAAACCTCATTTCTGAGTCAAATAAGATAAATCCTCAATGTCGGTGCGGGCGACAAAAGGACCATTGAACTTGCCGAATCCAGAACCCAAAAGGAGGGGTAAACAAATTCAAACAATGCAAAGAATACCTGGAAGCCAAACAAGTGTTTTGAAAATTGAGAATTAAAGCCTGTATTTGTCGACGTAGTCATCAAAAGACAAAGGAGATGCAGATTCAGGAACGAGAACATGGCACCGACAGCCACGGCCGGCTGAAGCAACAAATGGCTTCGTGACAAATAACGGTAGCTTCGGCCAAATCTAGATCCATGACAGAAAAATAAAAAGACAAGACAAGAAGTTGACCTGGTTAACATATCAGAGAATATCAAAATTTGCGATGTGACGCAATACCGTCCCCAACAGCTTTGGGATCATTGCTAATAGCGTCAATCGTTTTAGCAAAAGCAGACACGACTGTGGGCCCATATTAAACCGCCACACAAAATGACTACATACCCAATATGAAAAGGCATTCTCAGAATGAATCACGTGCTAAACGCCCAGCAAATCATCCATTCCCAGTAATCTGAAAAATAATCATGAACTCAAAACAGGCAAAAACAAGCTTACCTTGAAAGGTCTCTTGAAGGTGCAGGCAGCGATTCCAAAATCTGCAAAAATACCAACAACGAAGCCAGAACTGTAAAAAAAGATAAACACATGAGCGAGAAGACGGATTTTTACCTGAACCCCCCCGACCCCAGAGTTTCCGTCCTTGACCGGTCATCGGACTTATGAGGAGCTGCATGACTGGCATCGATATCCCTGAGTTGGTTTGATTTATAAAAAAAACCCGAGGCTTGGACTTTGGCTGGGGGCAGCAATATTGAAATAAGGAATTTTGGAGGCCTTCTTGCACTGGAGCGACTCCTTCGGGCTCATGGTTTTAAGGCCTAAAAAAATGTTGAGAATATAGCAAAAGTGAAAGCAGAAATGCCGGACATGATAAATGGACACTTTACCCAGCTTACCGTCGCGGGGCACCCCCAAACTGTGCTTCTTAGGTTCAAGACATCCCGGTCTTCTAATATTCAACTGAAAAGCTACGACTGCAAAGGTCTTGGTGAGTCTAACCATTCTGTCTCAAAGTCGCTCCAAGTGTCTGTCGAAAGGGAAAGCGGAAAGGCTCGAGACCTTCTAAACCTTCGCTTTACAACGGCAACCCGAATTTCGTCATTCTAACCCCTAGATTTTTTAAGAAATGTGATAAATTTATACACAGCAAACTTTAGAAATGAAATAACATTAAATTCGACAAATCAAAGCATGGGTGAATGCGAAGTTTTCATCTGGAATTTCGGTCATGATCAACCCGTCAAATTTGTCTTTTCACGAAGATAGCTTCCAAAGGAGCTGTAAGTCGCCACGTGTCCGCTGATGCAATAACTTTTGTTTGCATGAAGAGTGAACTATGACAGCACCACGGAGTTATCACCAAATGCCCCCATTAGTGACACTTAAAGGATCATGTTGAACTTCCAGACCAGGTGGGAATTAACAGGTCCAAAGTTATGTGAATGACATATTTTCAGTAATTTTACAATTCTTCATGAATTGGGCTCACTGATCGCTGATTCCACCAAAATGCCGACGAAGATCAACATCGGTTCGCCTTGATGTGACTGATCAAACTTATGTTGCTTTGCTTTATCATGATTTAATTCTCTTTTCCAACTCGAAAGATATCAAAATCCCACTGAGACACTAAATGCCGTAGCTGCCGCACTTATGTTGCGTGAGCGTGAATAGTGCAACAAAAAATTTCGAAAGTTGGTTCAGGAATACTGAACCTTGAATAATGTTTCCAATTCTGACCCGAGGAGAGAGGAGAGCGAGAAGAAAATCCCAATGTCAGGAAATTCCAGCAATGCGACGTCATGAGCGTTCGCCAAAGCACAAATTTTGCGCACATTTCAGCCCACAAAAGAAATCAAATTTGATTGGGCGAGAAACGTTACAGCACGGACCAACAAACGATTTGCAGAGAGCCACAGTAAGACGTGCCTCAAAGCATACCATGTCTGACCCTCATCACAAAAAGGTATCGGCTCGCGTCTCAATTAGCTTTCGTGCTCCACCTCGTTCTTGATATTTATCCCCACCTCTCTGTCCTCCACCTGCACCAGGGTGGTCGCAAGCTCCGCGATCTCCCAAGCAGTGGCACCGTCGATGTCGATCTTAGGTGTGGCCGGTGGCGCGGATGACAAGATCGACCTTCTCCTGCCGCCTCGCGCGCACGCTTTCGTCAAACACGCTACGATCGAAAGTCACGTCGTCAAACCATGGATACTTTTGGTCGAGCCTTTCTAACTCGACGAAACTTTCCAAAACTCCCACTTGACAGGTACCGGTCAATGAACCGCCCGCCTAGCAAGAGTGGTAGACAAGTAAGTAGTATCGCCAGCACCTTGCGCGCGAATGAGTTTAATGTGCGTTCCTTGCATCGAGTCGACCAGGCGCGGCGTTATAATGAGCAGCATCGGCGACCGATAACCGATCGCAAGACCAATGCCAAGACCCACCTTTTTTTCTGAAAATATTTGATACAACAAAAAAGAAAGGGAGCTACCGAAAATCCATTTCCCACAGTACAAAAGAACACGCAGGCACGCTATTCCAAAGCAGACATGTCTTCAACAAATGCCCGTCGCCACGCCTTACTTATTACTGAATCATCTTTGAAACGATCGATTCAGTTATGATAAAACTCGATTTGGGCACTGAAGCTCAATAAAACTTTAAAACGAATCTGATGCTGGGCATTGCTTGCGGTAAACATCACCTTCGCTAGAGTATCATGAAGGTGGTGAAGTTGGAGAATACTACATTGATTTTGACGGATTGCCCACAAGGTCGACACATTTATCAAAATGTAGTCTCGATCCGGATCTATGATAAAAGGCGTCTATCTCGAAGTATCGTTCACAACTCAAATCCAATTTTCACTTTGACCGCAAACTTAGGGACGTATTGCTAGCTGTAATTTTTTGAAGGTCAAACGATTTGCTGTTTTTTATAATTGTGGCTTGTCAAGGTACAAGTCACATCCCTCACTAGGCGTTTGGCGTTAGGGAATGAAAAATCCAGAACGTTTTTTCCTACTTAAATTAGGTACTCGAAAATAATTCACAAACATTTTCCTATTTTAATTTTCCATTGAATTTCTGGAGTGAAGAATACGCTTCAGAATACGGTTTTCAAAATAAGACATGTAAAGGAAGCCGGACATTAGGAACCCAACCCCCAGTCTATTTTTTTTTAAAAAAAGTTATCATAATAAAGCCAAATTTCAAATCATCATGGACACCAGTTTGGGAAGATTTTATTTTACTTGGCGTTTGTTCCATGAAAATACCTTAAAAAGAAAACACTGCAAATGACAATCGAGAAGCAACCTCGTCAATGAAATTTGACAAAAATATGTCAGATAAAGTTTTTTTTCAGAGCCATAATCAAAAAATCTTCTCGAAACCATGTGTTACTTTTTTGAATGTGGGGAAAGAGAGTATCGAATATGTACAAAGTAATCTAAATTCCACTTTAAGTCCAGCCTGAACCAAAAGACGCTGAGACTGGGGTTTATGTTGTTGTGACCGCCTTGATGAGATGGGACCTTTATAGAGCAGGTCTTTATGCATATGACTGACAAATAAGTCAGCAACCCATATGTAGAATATCGTGTTTTACCTATTCGAGAGGGACTGACAATTCCGTACCCGGTTCCGAGCCCATTATTTTCCTTGCAACCCACTGCAGGCTCCCGTCAGCTGAGCAACACGATCTGACACCGGAAGTTCTGGGCTTGAATGAAGCCTCAGAGGGCCAACAAGCCACCGTAGATAAGGTATCCTCAATCAGGATTTTCAGTGTTGACCCTAAAAACTGCATTCCCTCTGCTTCACAGCTCCAACAGGAGCGGCCCCGAGGGCCCCGAAAGCCAAACCTGGCGGACCTGCCCGAGGAAATTCTGGAGGCCGTCATCTCAAGCCTCGGCAGCGACGTGGCCGCGCGCGCGAACCTCATGCAGTCGTGCAAGCGGCTGTGCCGGATCTCCAAGAAGAGATCCGTTTGGGACTCGGCCAAGAAAGCGGTCAAGGGCATCGCGCTCAGGGCCCAAATTTTCATTGGGTGGCGCGCGTCTGGGTGGGGCGTCTCCAGCCAGACAGACTTCAGTTCTGGAAGGCATCGTCTTCTCTTCGGAAGCGCACTGGCCAAGGAAATCGGACTTTTTGACTACTTTGGGCCAGACGACTACGCAAGCTTGGCGCTGCTCGCCGCAGCAAGCGGCGCTTTTGACACCGTGCGCGTCTACTGCGGCAAGCTGTTCCGCAGCAGACCCCTCGAGGCGCGCGCCCCCGAGTTCCTCGAGCAGCTCGCGCGCCTGGCGGTCGGGTCCCGGTCCCCTGAGACGCTGGCGGCCGCGCAGGGTCCCTGGGGTGTCGACGTGAGCCTCCTAAAAACCATCAACTCGGCGACGGGGGTGCTCTTTCGGCTCGCGGCGCGGTCCGGCAGCGTCGCCATGATCCTTGCGCTTGAGGGGCTGGGGCTCGACATGCGCGCGACCCTCCCGACGTTCAAGCTCGTCATGGAAGAGGCCGCCATGCACGGGCACGTGGCCGTGCTTGACTTTATGGTGTCGCTTGCGGAACTCTGCATCAGACCCGCGCAGGTCTTTGAGTGGGTGGTCACCCCGACGATATGGCACACGAGTCCCGTGGAGGCCAGTCTTGTGTGGGCGCGCAAGTTCCTCGTCGCCGCAAACGTTCACCCTCGGTTACCCTTTTCGGCCTTTCGGGATTTCGAGCTGCACCCCGCCGCGCGGGTACTGCGCTACAATTCGACGGGCGTGCTACAGGAGCTGATTGCTGGAAACTGGCTCGGGCGAACGCAGGCAGACGTCCTGGAGGCCCTGCGCAGCAACTTCAACGGGGCCCTGCGAGAGTCGGTGATCTCCAAGAACGTCAAGGCCCTGAGACTGCTGCGCTCTTGCGGTCTGACCCCGGACGACGCGCGCGCCCAGCAAAACCACGCGCTGTGCTCGGCCCTGTGGTACCCCTCGGCCGAGACGACGGCGATCCTGCGGGAGCTGCGGGAGCAGTGGGGGCTGGGTCCCGCAGACCTGCACGCGCTCCGCCGGTACATATCGATCGATGTTTACCAAGCAGACGCGCAGCTCTTGCAGGAGCTCCGGGAGCACTGGGACGGGCCGCGCATTCTCGGCATCGGGCCGCGCCAGCAAAGCGGCCGAGATGATGTGCCTTTGGTGTCAAGCGCGTGCTTGCTGTGCCCGAATTGCTTGACGGCGAATTGGACCCAATGCTTGAGGCCGCGCACGCCCATTCTTGGCATGCACAGCCTCGACGGAACAAACCATGCGTACGTGCTTGCCTACATTGTCAAGCTTGCGAAGCCGGCTGCCGTGACTGAGCTGCGTCGCCACTGGGGGTTCGGCCCCGAGCACGTGCGCACGAGGGACTCAAGCGTTATAGCAACTGTTGTCAAGGCCGGGCGCGCCGCCATGCTGGGCACGCTGCGTCAGGAGTTTGGTCTCAGCGCCGACGACGCGACGGGCATGGTCGCCGCCGCGTCTGAGCGGGGGCACTTACAGGTGCTGCGGGAGCTGCGTCAGGGCTTTGGGCTCGGGGCGGACGGCGCGGCCATTCGGAGCGTTTGGAAAGGGGAGGCGCAGCACGAGGGTGTGCAGGGGACCGGAGTGCGGGTGCTGAGGGAGCTTGCGCTGTTCGGACTGTCTGGGGGCGACGCGCGAGCCAACGACAATGAGCTGCTCGGCAAGGCCATTGCTCACGCGCAGGCGGACGTGGTGGTTGCGCTGGCGCGCGCGCCCTGGGGACTCGGCGCAGCAGACTTTTGCCAAGTCATTCCGGCGCTTGGGCAGATGCAGGCGCTCATCAGTCCGTGTCGCGAAGACCAGGCGCGCGGGGTGGCCGTGGTCCGCGCGCTGAGGTTGCTGTACGGCATGGGGGGGCTTGGGTCGGCGGACGTCATGCGCGTGGTGGTTCCCCACTTTGCAAGTCTTTTACGATCTCGTCCCGGGTTATTCGCAAGACAGCTGGTTGACGAGCTGGTCGCGCTGCCGGACGTCGACGCAACGGCGCTGGCGTTGGGGCTGGGTATTTCGTGAACTCGGCCGCGGATTCAAAAATATAAAAAGTGCTTGGGGCAGGAATGTCTCGAGTTGAATAAAGTGCCGGGTTAAAGAGTCTGTTTTTAATATCCTGCACTACTAATTTTGTCTCAAGGCAGGCATGTGACTTTTAAATCTATAAACTGTGCATAAGTTCACTTGCAACGCATATATTCGAGAAGGTCTGACCGGTTTGAGCCCGAGCCCCAACCCATGAAAACCTTTGCAACCCACTGCAGGCCCTCGCCATTGCAGCCCGACGACGACCAAGAGCCGGCGCCAGCCGCGGAACCTTGGGCCTCAAGTAATGATGCACAAGTCCCTGGACCGGCCCCGACCTCGGCCTCAGCATTGAATAAGGTTCCTCGTGAAATGATTATAACCCGCAAAGATTTCCGCAAATGCTCACTGTTTATTAGAGGCCGCCCCAAGAATTCCCGGCAGCAAGCTTGCAGGGCCTGCCCGACGAAATCCTCGAGATGGTGATCTCAAGCCTCGGGGAAGACCTTCCCGCGCGCGCGAACTTGATGCTGGCGTGCAAGCGCATTTACCAGGCTTCGAAGCGGCGCGCGGTCTGGGACTCGGGAAAGAAGCGCGTGCGCATGGTTGCGCTAAGGGCAAGCGACCACGTCGTGCGCTGGGCGTTAAAGCCGGAATCCACCAGCACAGAGGAGATCCGCTCCGGCAAGCACCGGTATCTTTTTGAGAGCACACTTGCTCGCGAGGCCGGCCTGTTTGAGTTCTTTGGATCTCGAGACTACGTGAGCCTGGCCCTCATCGCAGCAGCGTCTGGGGTTGCTGGCTTTGTGCAGACTTATTGCGACAAGCTCTTGCACTCCTTTCCCCCCGGTCACAAGCTTGGGGCCCAATTCCTCGAGCCGCTGGTGCGAGTCGCAGTGGCCTCAGGGTCACCCGAGACGCTGGCGGCCGCGCATGGCCCGTGGGGAGTCGACGCGACCCTTCTGGGAGCCATCAACTCGTCGACGGGGGTGCTCTTTCGCCTTGCAGCGCAGTCGGGGAGCGTCCCCATGATTCTGGCTCTCGAGGAGCGCGGACTGGACATGCGAGGGACTCCCGAAACAGTGAATCTCGTTCTTGAACAAGCCGCGCTGCACGGGCGCGCGTCGCTGCTTGACTTTGTGGCCGCGCTTCCTGGGATCGACACCCTGATTGGGCCGCGATCGCATATTCTGGAGAAAGTCGTGACCCCGGTGCTGTGCCGCGACATGTACTGGGATTCTCAGGCCGCGGCGACGACTCTCCGGTGGGCGCGGCTGCGGCTCGCCGGGACCTCTGTCCGCCTCCCCCCCTCCGCCTTCAGACCCTTAAGCCTGCACCCCGTCGTCCGCGCCGCGCGAAGTCATGACTCAAGCTTGCTGGCCGAGCTCATTTCGGGCAACTGGCTGGGCGGGACGCAGGCGGAGATCCTGGAGGCGCTTCGAAGCCACGAGAACGGCGCCCTGCGCGAGTCTGTGCTGATAAAAAACACAACCGCCCTGGGTCTGCTGCGCGCGGCGGGGCTAACTTCCGACGATGCGCGCGCGCAGAGCAACTACGCGCTCTGGTCTGTGTTTTGGTACCCCGCGCGAGGCTCGGCCGCAGTCTTGCGGCTGCTGCGACAGCAATGGGGGCTGGGGCCCAAGGACCTCGAGGGTCTGCGTGCGCACATTACCACCGATTTTTTCAAGGATGTGGACTTGCTGCGCGAGCTTCGTAAGCATTGGGACGGCGCACGCATCCTGGGCATCGGTCCGCAGGCTGCCGCCGTTCAAGCCACGCCGACGTTGCAAGACACCTCGTGCCACCTGTGCGTGTCGTGTCCGGGCGAGGCTTGGGAGGAGTGCATGACGCGGCCGCGCATGCCTTTTGGCATCCTCGACATGACAAGCCACGCCACCGTTCTGGAGCACGCCGTCACGTTTATGCATCCGGACACGGTGTCCGAGCTGCGCCTGGGCTGGGGCTTCTTGCCCGAGCACGTGCGCGCAAACCTGCACAGGGTGCTCTGGGTCGTGGTGGACGCCGGCCAGGCCAGCATGCTTCGGGCGCTGCGCGAGCAGTTTGGACTGGATGCTGGGGACGTCCGCCCCACTTTGGTGCTCGCCGCCGCGGTCAAGCGGGGGCACCACATGGTGGTGAAGGAGCTGCGGGAAGGTTTCGGCCTTGGGGTGGAAGACGCGCGGTCGGTGCTGAGGCAGGCCGTCCGGGGCGCGTGGGTGGGCGAGAATGGAGGTGTTGCTGGGGCGGGAGTGAAGGTTCTGCGGGAGCTTGCGCTGTTTGGGCTGACGGGCGCCGACGCGCGCGAAAACAACAACGAGCTGCTCATCACCGCAATCGCAAACGCGCAGCAGGACCTGGTCGTTGAGCTGTCGCGCGCGCCCTGGGGGCTCGGGGCGCCGGACCTGCGCGAGGCCCTGATGTTCAACGCGCTTGGCAGGATGGATGCGCTGGTCAGTCCGTCCGCCGCGGACCAGGCGCGCGGCGTGGCCGTGTTCAGAGCGCTCAGACTGCTTTACGGGCTGCAAGACTTTGCGCCGCAGAGCATCACGCCTCTGGTGATTCACCTGACGAGGCTGATGCGGCGCCGTTCGGCGACGAGTCTCCCGCGCCAGCTGGTGGACGAGTTTGTTGAGCTGGGCCTGGACCGGAAGGAGGTATCGATGAAGTTTGGTGTTTCAGGGTCTCAAGCTTTTTGAAATAAAAAGTTAAACTGAAAATCTCTTTATTTATTTTAGATAAAAACAGAAAAATCAGGCCAATACATGCCGCGCAGATAAAGTGAGCCCCAATAACAGACCAATCCATGTCGAGGTAGTCTTTTACTAGATTTGAGCTAGAGTTTTTACATATTTTTATTGACAATATGAACTTTGTGATGAGTTGGATTTTGCGCATAGGTACCCTTTTAACCTAAACATAGTCAAGAAGGACTGATCTCCGGCGGCCCCAATGATGACTTCCTGCAGACAATCCGCGCCACGTCAGCTATTGCCGGAAACCTCCGCAGGCACGCCAATTAAGGTGTCTCTCGAGTTCTTTTTCGCGAAGCGCCTCGAAATTATTCTATATGATTAGCCCAAAAAAAACCATTCCTTTCCCTGTGCTTTAGCAGAAGCGACACCGAGAGCCCGGAACGGTGGGCCTCGCGGACCTGCCTTTTGAGATCCTCGAGGTAGTGGTGTCGAGCCTGGGGGACGACCTCGCGTCGCGGGCAAACCTCATGCAAACGTGCAAGCGACTTTATGATGCTTCCACGCGGCGGTCGGTTTGGAAATCGGCCGAGAATGCCGTCATGATGCTGATGCTCGGAGCCCAACATTACGCGGAGAGACGCGCGTCAGGGTGGGGCATCTCCAGCCAGGACGAGTTCTTCTGGAGGCACAAGTCGTTTTTGGAAAGCCGGATCACAAGAGAGGCTGGTCTCTTGGACTACTTTGGACGAGAACACTACGCTTCATTGGCACTGGTTGCCGCAACAAGTGCCGTCCCTCCAATGGTGCGGCGTTTCTGCGGCTTGCTGCTGCGCACCAGCCCCCTCAAGGCCAGCAAGCCAAGCTTCCTCGACCAGCTGGCGCGCCTGGCGGTGGGGTCCGGGTGTCCCGAGACGCTGGAGGCCGTGCAGGGTCGGTGGGGGGTCGACGTGGGCCTCCTTAGAGACATCAACCTGCCGACGGGGGTGCTGTTTCGACTCGCCGCGCGCGCCGGCAGCGTGCCCATGATTCTTGCGCTCGAGGATCTGGGCTTCGACATGCAAGCAAGCCAGGTGACGTTGGTGATCATCGAGGAAGCCGCCATGCACGGACACGTGGCCGTGCTTGACTACATGGCGTCCCTCCTCGGCTTGACGCCCGTGGAGGTCCTTGAGTGGGTGGTCACCCCGGCCGTGCGGCACGCGGATCATCCAATCAAGTCCGGCCTCGTGTGGGCGCGCAAGTTCCTTGCCGCCGCCAACGTGCACCCCCGCCTTCCCCTGTCGGCCTTTCGGGGCTTTGACCTGCACCCCGTCGTGCGGGTGGCGCGCCGGGCCCCAACGGACTTTTTGGAGGAGCTCATTACTGGAGAGTGGCTCGGCGAGACTCGGGAGGCGGTCTTGGAGGCCCTGCGGAGCAACGGCAACGGGGTGCTGCGGGAGCTGGTGCAATCCAAGAACGTCGCCGCCCTCAGGTTGCTGCGCGCCTGCGGTCTGACCGCGGAGGACGCCCGCGCTCAGTACAACTTTGCGCTGTGGTCTGTCTTTTGGCACCCGTCGCGCAACACGGTGGAGGTGCTGCGCGAGCTGCGAGATTGGGGGCTCGGTCCCGCAGACCTGCAGAGCCTGCGCCGCTACATTCCGGTCAGTGTTTTCCAGGGCGACGCGCGGCTCTTGCGGGAGCTGCGCGAACACTGGGACGGGGTGCACGTTCTTGGCCTCGGGTTCCTCGAGGGCCGCACCCCCCCGCTAGACGAGAACTACTTGTGGACCTTTCGGTCAAACGCGTGCCTGCTGTGCGACAAGTGCTTGATGGCGAACTGGACGGATTGCGTACAGCCGCGCGTAAACCTTCGTGGACTGTATAGTCTCGATGGCACAAACCATGCGTACGTGCTCGCGGCCGTTGTCGATCTTGTGAATGCCGACGTGTTGGTTGAGCTGCGCCGGCACTGGGGGTTCGGGCCCGAGCACGCCCGCGCAAACGAGCGCAGGGTTATTCGCGTTGTTGTTGAGACTGGCTGCGCCGGGAAGCTGGAGACGCTGCGTCGGGAGTTTGGACTCAATGCCGGCGACGGGGCAGGCATGGTTGCCGCCGCGTCTGAGCGGGGACACTTTGAGGTGCTGCGGGAGCTGCGAGAGGGATTTGGGCTCGGAGTGGGCGATGCGCGCGCGCGCGACAACCTGGGCATTCGGAGCGCGTGGAAGGGCGAGACGCACCACGCGAGCGTGGCGGGGTGCGGGGTGCGGGTGCTGAGGGAGCTTGCGCTCTTTGGCCTTTCTGGGGAGGACGCGCGCGCCAACGACAACGAGCTCCTCGGCGAGGCCATTGCCCAAGCTCAGCATGACGTGGTGGTTGCGCTGGCGCGCGCGCCGTGGGGACTGGGCGCAGAAGACTTTTGCCAAGTAATTCCGGCTCTCGGCCGGATGTGGGCGCTGAAAAGCCCATGGCCGGAAGAGCAGGCGCGCGGGGTCGCCGTGGTCCGCGCGCTGCGGCTGCTTTACGGGATGGGGGGCTTTTGCCCGGAGGAGATCATGCGGGTGGTGGTTCCCCAGCTGGCGCGTCTGGGAGCATGCGCGATGCTGGTGGTGGACGAGCTGGTGGAGCTGGGCCTGGACGCCAAGGCGGTGGCGTCGGGGCTGGGCGCATAAGTATTTGATTTTTGATTTTCGTGGGCAGTCAAAATGTGAGTAAAAGCATTTCAAAAAATGGTTTATTAATTTTGCTAAAAACAAAGCAAAAATCGATTTGAATGCAGCGAAGAATGTCATTTTTTCTTGGTTTATTTCCTTTTAATTTTGTTTGGAATATCACAATCGGATTCGCACAGACACTTGGTGTCAAAAGTTTCGTCAAATGGAAAGCCACAATTTATCAAGAATTTTTGACATTGCCTCAGCCACGCCTGAACATCGGTGGATGGAGGTTGTTGCTTGGTGAACCACGAACTTGACAAACTCTTCACAAATAGAGGCATATCTGATTTTGCGGCTTTACCTTGCAGTCTAGCCTCTCGGATGACGTAAATTTTATTTGAATCTGACTTAAGTTTTGATTTAATGTCGTTAATAAGCTGTCGCGCGAATCCTCGCGTCACCTCAAAGACATGGTCTCGAGGTGTGGTGATTATTAATGTGGTGGTTTCCATGTCGGTTTTAAGACGAAATGTGTACAGAAACCACCTGACAT
>Ga0114967_10002869_pt1 | contig 14349 bp, 14 predicted proteins | sample M_130628_MF_Meta_FD_92639 | JGI IMG/M metagenome (GOLD analysis project Ga0114967, IMG submission 92639) | Freshwater microbial communities from Lake Montjoie, Canada to study carbon cycling - M_130628_MF_MetaG | ecosystem: Environmental > Aquatic > Freshwater > Lake | place: Lake Montjoie... | reverse complement strand
TCGGGTGCGCGCTCACTCAAATCAAAACAGGCAGGGGCAAATGACTTGTGCAGATATTCATGGCACTGCAGCGAAGCTCGGGCATCTAATCTCATTAAGCCGATCTTACGGGCGAGAACTGACGAAATTGGTTATTTGCAGCTCAATACCTAGCTAGTACTAGAGCTAGCTAGTACAAGCTGTTCCATCGCCGTCACCATCTAACTTATGCGGATCTTTTCCAAGCACGGTAACCGGTGCTAAACCAAGGGCTTTGATATCACTGCAATCCAAGTCAGGCGGATAAAGCGGAACGCAACCGGCATAGTTCGGGTCACAACCAGTTGTAGCACTTGGCGCCGTGACTGGAGTAGCAATAGAAGTAGCGACTGGTGTTCCGGCGGCTTTGTAAGTAGTGATTGCCTTAGTTGGTGTTAACTGCGTGCCCGGACAAGCTTTCCACAAACCAGTTTTATAAAACTTGGCATCTTGTGCCGCTTTTAAGAGCGCAGCCGAATAGATGCCTTTTTCACCTTGATAGAAATATGGAGCAGCGGCTCCAAGTTTTACCATTTCGAGATTCACATTTATTTTGCCCACAAAGATGTATCGCAATGCTCGGCCATAACGATCATATGAGGCTGATGCTGGATCAGCCTTCAACGTAACCGTTCCTTTTTTTGCTAATAAACTTACAAGTGTGGCCTTGGATTCTTGGGCAAAGCATTCGCCTTCAGCAAGTTCAGGTGCATCAATTTGCAATAGCCGAATCTTCATGCCATCTGCCATGGTTACAGTATCGCCATCATAAATCTTTACTATTTTTAGAGCGGCATGACCCGGTGTTAAGCCAATTATTAATAGTGCTGCAATAACAAGTGCGTACTTAGATTTTTGCATGCAGTTTATTTACGAGCTAAGCGCCAGTGATAAATGTAGAGCGGTCCAGCAATAATTAAGGTTGTAACTGCGTCAATCATGCTCTTCACCGCTTGTCTTTGGTTCTGATCTTTAACTTGAGCCGCAATTACCGCAGAATTAACTTTCGGCGCTGTTGCATAAGGATCGACATATGCTGGATCTGGATAGGCAACATTGACGCCACTTCTAATAAATGAGACCAGCGAAAATAGACAAACCATAAGCGTGATTAGGCAGACGGCGTAGAGATAAAGCGAACGCCAATCAATTCTTGATTGTTGATAGATTGGTTGAACCAATTGAGCTTTTGCAGGAGCCTTGGCTGCTGCTTTTTTTACTGGAGCTTTCTTAGTGGTTGCCATATCCAAATTATGCTCTTTTTTTCCGAGAATTAGCCATACATTTGAGCAACTCACCTCTATTCTTTTCAAATGAGCACTGTTAAAACAATTTTTCTAGTTATCCATATTCTTTCTGTGGTGGGCGGCCTAGTACTTCTCCTAACCCAACTGCCTAAGTCCAAGAAATCAATCCACGTGGGCTTCCTGCATTCCATGCTAACTGCGCTTGTTGCCGGAATCGCGTTGGTAGGAATTGATACAACGCTACATGCCACAGACCCAGCTAAATACGAAGCACTTGATCATGGAAAAGTTGGGGTTAAGTTCGTTGTTCTCCTGATCATTTTGGCTCTAACAATTAAAAACAATAAGAAGTCTGAAGTTTCAACGGGCATATGGGCCGGACTCATAGCTTTAACACTGGCAAATATTTTTATAGCCACATCGCTTTAATTCACCTAGAATTACCCAATGGCTACAAAGAGCGCGTCCCGAAGCGTTGAAGTGACTATCGACTTAGTTGCTGAAACTGCCGGGGTTAGTCGTGCCACGGTTTCGCGGGTTATTAATGGCAGTGCCAAAGTTTCTCCGGAAACTGAAAAAGCTGTCCGCAAAGCAATCAAGAAGTACAACTTTGTCCCGAATACCACCGCTCGCAGACTGGCAGGTGGACGCAGTGGCTTAGTTGCCTTAGTTCTTGAAGAGTCCAGCGAAGAGTTCTTTCTAAACCCATTCTGGGGTCTGGTAGTTCAAGGTTTCACGACAGCAATTTCTGATGCAGGCATGCAGCCGCTTCTTCTTATCCGCCCAAAAACTGGTAGCGAAGACTCTCTCTTTGAATCGCTAAGAAAAGCTCAAGTCGATGGAATCGCGATGTTTAGTTGGCACCGTTCGGTAAAGAGTTTCGAACGATTACTTCCCAAGGGTGTATCAGTAGTTTTCGGTGGTGATTTAGGAGGTTCCGACAAATTTCCTTACGTAGACGTAGATAACGTGCAAGGCGGATATCTAGCTACTAAGCATTTAATCTCACAAGGATGTAAGAAAATTATTGCAATAACCGGTGATTTAAAACTGCAGTCTGGACGCGATAGATTTGAAGGTTTTGAAAAAGCTATGTCAGAAGCTGGACGAGAGATTTCACCAGCTTCAGTTTTAACTGGTGACTATTCAACTTCGAAAGCCGAAGAAGTTGTTCGTGAATTTCTTAAGAAGAAAATACCTTTTGATGGAATCTTTGCGGGAAATGATTTAAGCGCAATTGGTGCTATAAATGTTTTGCTACAAAATAAAATTGCAGTACCAAAGCAAGTAAAGGTAATCGGTTTCGATAATTCACCAGTTGCTACTCGCTCAGTTCCGGCACTTTCTAGTATTCATCAACCCACACGCGAATTAGGCGCTGAGGTAGCAAACATGCTGGTTGCAGCTTTGAGCGGTTATGTAGTTTCAAAGAAAATGTTGCCAGTAAAGCTAGTAGCCAGAGAGTCAACTGCTAAAAGTTAGTCACTGCTATTTGCGGCAATTATTTGCTTGTACTTCTTTGCACTCAGCTTGGGTGTTCGAACAAGGGTCTTGTAGTCAACTCGGACTAAACCAAAACGCTTGGCATAGCCTTCAGCCCACTCAAAATTATCGAGTAGCGACCAAGCGAAGTAGCCTTTTACTGGTACGCCAGAAGCTATGGCCTTTTGTAGAGACTGAAGATGGCGGACCAAGTAAGAAGTGCGTTCGACATCGTTGATACTTCCATCGGACTCAACTACATCTTCATAAGATGAGCCGTTTTCGGTAATCATTAAGTAAGGGATCTCTCGATAATCACGATGAACACGAGTTACCAAGTTACCCAAGCCTTCGGGAGTTACTACCCATCCCATTGCAGTAAGAGATCCAGCTAGCGCTGCAGGTGGTGAATTATCGCCCTTTTGCGGGAATGGGAAGATCCCTGGCCCATTATCTACTAGGTCTTCTGGACGAGGATTTCGTAAGAATGAATCAGAATAATAATTTATGCCTAAGTAGTCTGGCTTTGCCTTAAGCAACTCTTCGTCACCTGCAAGAAGAACATCAGTTAATGCTTTTCCGTAGTACTCAAGAATATTTTCCGGATATTTTCCAGTAAGCATTGCTTCAATCCACCAGCGATTAATATTTGAATCTAGTAACCCATTTAGTGTTACCAAGTCAGAATTTTCAGGGCTCTCTAAATTGTGATTTGTCATGTTTACCGTCAAGCCAACATGTGCATTTGGACGAATGCTCTTGATCGAGCGCGTAGCCATTGCATGCGCCAAAGCGGTGTGATGCGATGCTGCAATTGCAAGTGCATGATCTTTTTTGCCAGGTGCATGAACTCCGATTGAGTAACCTAGCCATGCAACACACCAAGGTTCATTCAGCGTTATCCAATTGCTAACTCGATCGCCAAACTCCTCGGCACAAGCTAGTGCATAATCAGCAAATGCCTCTGCAGTTGCTCTGTTAGCCCAACCGCCTGCATCCTCAAGTTTTTGTGGTAGATCCCAATGGTACAAAGTAACCATTGGTTCGATGCCAGCCTCAATTAGTGAATCAATTAAACTATTGTAAAAATTAAAGCCACGTTCTTCACGAACTCCATCTCCGTTCGGAAATAGCCTTGGCCAGGCAATTGAAAAACGATATGCCTTAACGCCTAGATCTTTCATGATTTCAATATCTTCTGGATAGCGATGGTAGTGATCACATGCCACGTCTCCGTTTTCACTGCCTACAACTTTGCCTGGAGTTTTACTGAAGGTATCCCAAATGCTTACGCCACGGCCATCGAGTTGTGCCGCACCTTCGATTTGGTAACTAGCAGTTGCAGTTCCCCAAAGAAAGTCATCTGGAAAAACGTTAGACATAAAAATTGAACTCCGTTTCAGCAATTTCTACCCCTATACTTTCAGATAGGAGCCCTATAAACCGCCTTTGAAAGCGGTTTCATATCGTCAGACCCTATCCTATTTGGAGGCCAAAATGTTTAGCTCAATAGAGGAAACTTTGCTTTGGTCTGAAGAGTTTCTGCCTACGCCAGACGGGCAGCCTAATTCCGATTTTTGGACTCCTGACTTAGGTGATGGCTCACAACATGGCTTAGTGGGCTGGGGAAATCATGAACGCGAGTTTTATGTGACCGCCTCCCTATCGGTAAACAATGGATTAACTATTACCGCGGCACGAGAAAATGGCGAAACAGAGATCGCCGCATATTACGGACCAGCTGAATGGACCAGTGGAAAAATCCATACCAACCAAAAGGTCTTTTTCAAATACGGGTATTTAGAGATTTCCGCCAAGATGCCCAAGGGAGTAGGCACATGGCCTGCGCTCTGGTTATTAGGTAAAAATATCTCGGAAGGCACTGCTTGGCCAGAGTGTGGCGAGATCGACCTATTTGAAGGTAACGGTGCAAAGCCAAATACTATTCAAGGAACACTTCATGCCACAGGTTATGCCGGTGAGTTTGGAATTACTGGATTCCACGAGAGCGCCGATGATTTATCGCAAAACTTTAATCGTTTTGCAATCAATTGGCAGGAGGATTCAATTGAATGGCTATTCAATGATCAGCCATACCAGATATTTACCCGCAACCAGGGAGACTTTACTGATAAGGCATGGCCGTTTAATGACTATTTCTACCTCATTATTAATCAAGCAATAGGCGGTTGGTTTGTTGGCGAAGTAGATCCAAATCTTCAGAGCGCAAATTTAGAGATCGCATACATCAAACACTTTATGGTTAATGGAGTTGGTGAAGTTCTAACAGTTAGTGCTTAATTACTTCTCCGATACCATTTATAGAGTAAACCTTTATGTAATCAAAAGCCATTGATGTCTGCTTTAGATTAGGCGCAATCTCGCCGCCCAGAATTCCACCCATGGCCAGGTTAATAACGATGTAAAACTCATGGTCGTAAACCCAGTCTTTATCAGTCTTATCGACCGTTACAAATGGCACACCATCTAAGTAATAACGAATTTGGTCAGGCAACCAATCAACGGCATAAGTGTGGTACTCGGCATTATGTGGTGTATTCATTTCAACTTTGTCACCACGTCCCCCGCCACCTGACAATGGTCCATGGGTGTAACCAAGATTTGTGTTCGGTAATCTGCCCAATAATTCAGTTACATCAATTTCACCGCAACCAGGCCAGCCGCGATCGTCAATATTTGCACCTAGCATCCAAAATGCACCCCAAGTGCCATTTCCGACTGGTCCTTTAATTCTTGCCTCTATGCGTCCGTATTTGAAACCAACTTTATCTTTTGTAACTAATTTTGTACTCAACCATTCACAAGGTGTGCCGTAATAGCATTTATTTACACCAGCACCAGTTGTTGTTGCATTGATTATGAAGGATCCTTTTCCATCTGAACTCGAGATCTTGTCGTCATACCACTGTCTTTCACTATTTCCCCAACCACGATTACCAAATGCAACGCCATCACCATTTTGAGCAACCCAAACTGATGGGTCGGCTGGTGCACCTGCGGCACCATTGAATTCTTCTGACCAAATCTGAGTATATTTTCTTTCTAATGCCGCGACAGTTACAACATTAGATATTTGCTTATTGGGTATATAACCCTTTGCGGTAAATGTAACTTGCACGGAAATATCTGAGCCGATGTCGGAAGTTTTCAAATTGTAGAAGTCTTTGGTTGCTCCTTTTATTTCAAAATATCCAAGGAACCATTGGTAAGTTGGTTTAGCTGTAGATGGAATACTTTGAGGAAGCGTAGAAATCTCAATCATTTTGTCATTGTCAGGATTTACCCTAATTACAATTCGCTCAGATAGGTAGACCTTGCCAACCGTTAAAACATTAGATACAGCTGTCATAGATGAGCCATCTTCAAACATGTGAGTCTCGCTAAATTTAATTACTGAACCAGATTTACTACTATTTAATCTAGTAGTTAAGGCTTTGGCACCTGCAATAGTCTTGCCATCGAGTAGCCATTTAAAGGAACTAGGCCCATTGTCACTCCATTTGGCAGGAGCAGCTTTAAAAGCGTAACCGTTACCGGAATAGGAAATCACAGGGTTTGTTAATAATTTTTGTGAAGGTGCCGCCTGAGCATTTAACATAAGAATGCTTGAACTCATCAATGTTAACAATCCAACTAATGCGATACCTTTACGCAACATTTCAATTTCCTAATCTAGTAAAGAAAAGCCCACCGAGAGAAAAATCCTCTCGGTGGGCAATCTATCTCTATTTAGCGGTTAACTTTGTGGTGTAAGTCTTACCTGAAATTACAACTGAGACGGTCTTCGCTCCAGCAGTTACAGTGTATTTAAAGGCTTGATTTGCAACTGAAATCTTCTCAGTTACTTTCTTCAAGCCAGTAATTGAGATTGCGGCTGATTTTCCAGAAGCATTCGCTATGACTACGGTTACTGAGTAAACGGTCTTACCCTTAACTGTCGACTTCGAGGCTGTTGCCTTGACTGAAACTGCCGTTGAGGCTGGAACAGCAGCAACCGCCGCATCGCCGATGAAGTGGAATTCCACCATATCGGCAATATCAGTAGCTGCACCTGTAATTTCTGGGAAAATCTGACTGAATAACCCATTCGATGTTGGTGTAGGTGTAGTTAAAGAAGCCGGAATTGGCTCACCTTTTTTGTCGGTGTTCTTCAAAGCGAAGAGTACATATCCAAAACCATCGGTAGTGCCAGTTAACAGCGCCTGGTCGTTTCCTTGCGAACTATCTTTAGCCGGATCAGTTGAAGTAGTTCCATCAGTCATACCTGCTTTAGAAGAACTGTAGGCCTTGTTGACATGAAGTTTTACAGTGGTATTTGCCAGAGCTTTACCATTGTCATCAGTCACCTTGTAAACAAGGTTTAGGGCAGATCCGGTTTGGACATATGCTTGACGGAAACCAATTCCCTTGGCATACCAATTGTTATCAACGCTAAATACCTTCTCTAAATCTTCGCGGTGAATTGAGTTCACATCATCTAGAACTGGTGAAACCAAACGAATTGATGGCTTTGTCGCGGACTGTACGGCCGGTGTCTTTGGATCGTAGTAGTGGAATTCAGTGATTACTGAATGATCCGGCTTCTCGCCTGCAATTTCAGGCAGTACTTGAGAATGAAGATCATTAAGTCCATCAGCACTTATATTTGGCTTGGCATTCATTGACTCTGGTTCTGGTTCGCCAGTACCAGGCTTATCTAAATTCTTCATCACGAATGTCACGTTGCCGTAAGCATCAGTTTTATGAGTTACCTGCTGTTGATCAGCTGATTCTGGCTTATGTATTCCAGTTGTAATCTTGTCATCAACTTGCACGATAGAAGACGAATTTGAATATCCTTTATTGATGCGAAGTTTCACATCTTGGCCGACCAAAACTTTTCCATCTTTATCTGTAACATGATAGGTCAAAGTAATAGTAGAGCCAGTAGGCACAAAAGCGCGCTGGTAAACCAAGCCAGTCCCAAACCAACCATTTGCGACCCATTGATCTGCCATCTTCTGATTGGCGGCTGCTTCACTAGTGTTCTCGGCAGTTAAAACTGGACTAATTAATTTGATTATCGAATCTTGGGGCGGATCTCCTGCGGCAATTGCCGGAACTGATACAGCACTTGATAAAGCAAGCACAGTTACAGCAGCAGCAAAACCAGCTAGTACCTTCTTTGCCTTGGCATTCATTTAACTCCTCTTTCTTTAGTATTTTGTGCTTACTTTTCTCATGTCCCGAGAAAATTCTTAACCTTTCACTGCGCCATCCATTACGCCACTTACAAGTTTGCGGCCCACAAATATGAAGAGAATAAGTAGTGGCGCAGTCGCTAAGAAAGCACCACCCATTTGCAACGCATAGTCCAGCCCATACATTGGCTTGAGTTGTGTAAGGGCCACTTGCAGCGTGAAATGATGAGGATTTTGTAAGACGATAGTTGGCCATAGGTAGTCATTCCAGGCTGCCAAAAAGGCAAATAACCCAAGCACAAAAGAACTTTGACGAATAATCGGAAGAACGACCCCGAAGAAAATACGCGGCACGCTGGCACCATCGATGCTCGCAGCTTCGAGCAGTTCATTTGGTACTTGGGCATCAATTATCTGACGCATCCAAAAAACACCAAATGCAGTTACTAGCGCCGGCACGATTAGCGCATACAACGTGTCAATCATATGTAAGTTCTTGACTAAAATAAAAAGTGGAATAATGCCTAACTGGCTAGGCAACATCATGGTGCCGACAATGAAAAGAATGAAAAACTTACGGCCCTTAAAGTTAAGTTTGGCGAAGGCAAAGCCAGCAAATGCTGAGAACACAACTTGGGCTACCGCAATTGAAATGCCGACGACAAAGGTATTCATCAGTGCACTATTGAAGTAGACGCCCTCAGCGTTAAGTACTTTTTGAGCAACAATTAGGAATCTGCCACCAGGAATTAGAGAAGGTGGACTTTTTGAGATTTCCGCATTGGTATTAGAAGAAACCACAAACATCCAGTAAAACGGAAAAATTGAGAGGAAAGTTATCAGCCCCAGAGCCACGTAACTTAATGGCGAAGTTCGTTGCCATTTTGGAATCTTGGCCATTATCGCCCACTTCCATCATTGGAAATTCGACGAGTGATCAAGAAATTGATCAGAGAAATAATTAAGACAATTACAGTGATTGCAATGCCAATTGCAGCAGCGTAGCCATACTTATTATTCACGAAAGCTTGATTGTATAAAAATAGAGTTAAGGTCAAGAACTGCTTACTAGATCCACCATCTGCTGCCAACTGTTGTGGCTCTGCAAATACTTGCAGACCACCAATTGTTCCAACCACTAAAACGAAGGTAATCGTGTTTTTAAGTTGCGGAAGAGTTACGTAGATAAATTGCTTCCATTTAGTAGCGCCATCAACAGATGCTGATTCATAAAGTTCATCTGGAATAGCAAGCATAGAAGCCAAGAAAATCAGGGTGTTATAGCCAATCCAACGCCAGGTAATCATTACAGCTATCTGAATATGGCTCGGCACTACACCTTCAATGAAGTCAATATGATCGGCGCCAAATAACCCAAGAATTCCGTTGATGATTCCAAAATCACGACCAAATAACTGCTGGAATACGATTGTAATTGCGATAACCGAGGTGATATTTGGAACCAAGAAAATGGTCCGCCAGAAAGATGCGCCACGAAGTCTCTTACTTCTAAGAATTGCTGCTAGCCCGATGGCCATTGCCATTTGTGGGAAAGTAGAAAGTGCCCAGATGCTAAAGGTATTACGAATGGCTAACCAGAAATCAGAGTCACCCCACAAAGTAACAAAATTTTGAACACCATTAAAGGTTGATCCGCCAAGTGGATCCCATTTATAAAATGAAATATAGATTGAGTAAAGAACCGGAGCCAAACCGAAAATTAGGAAAATCACAAAAAATGGGGCGATAAACGGTATCCCGAAACGATGATCTAAAGCAGCGACGCCTTCCCTTGGTTTCGTTGCTTTCGCAGCTTTTTTAGGATTAGCTGATTTCCAAGGTGAGAGAGGCGCATTGCGGCGCCCCTCTTTAACCTTTAGTTGGCTCATAGTTTTGTTAGGACCTAGTTATAAATATCTAGTTATTTATAACTTTACTGATGTCTGTCAAAACCTGAGCCCAAGATTTGGCAGAAGTCATTTTCTTTGCTGCAACACGTCCTAGACCCGCGCCAATAGCTTGATCAATCGCACGTTGCAATTTTCCTTCGAAGATTGGCTTCACTTTCAAGACGCCTTCAGAGTAAATTTTACCAACGGGTGCGTTATTAAAGAATGGATCCTTGTAATCAAGAAGTGCAGGATCTTTGTATAGAACCGAAGCGGCAGGAAATAGACCATAAGTCTTAAATACCTTTAACTCTTGTTCTGGAGCTAAGTACCAACTAATAAAGTCATAAGCCTCTTGCGCGTGTTGAGCATAAGAAGGAACTGTTAATTGAGTTCCGCCTTGGTTTCCACCGCCGCCTGGAAGATCCGCAATATCCCACTTACCAGCGGTATCAGGTGCCTGTTGCTTGATGTAATCCATCATCCAAGCCGGTGCCAATATAGTTGCGAAAGTACCCTTGTTCATACCGATATTCCAGTCAGATGTGTACTGACCGATACGAGTTCCGATTCCAGCTTCAGTAGCCTTAATCGTTGTATCCCAAGCTTTTTTAACTTGTGGATTTGTATCGTATGTTAATTTGCCAGCATCGGTTCCGTCATTCTTGTAATACTTTTCAGTACCTTGATTCATTAGTGCCGCATAGATAGTGCCAGCGTTGTCTAAGAATCCTTTGCCCGCCTTTTTATCTGCAGCACTTAACTTTGAGTTGTACCTAACGCCAGTAGCGATGAACTTTTCCCAAGTTGGCCATAGTTTTCCAACTGCGCCGCGCTCGGTAGGAAGTCCAGCTTTCTTAAATAGATCTACGCGGTAAGCAACTTCCAATCCGCCAACGTCTGTTGGGAATCCAATCACGCTATCGTCGTAGCCCACGCCTTGGTCCCATCGCCAAGGTAAATAATTCTTCTTAAAGTCCAGTGCTGTTTTACCAGCAGGGATGCCTGCTGCAACATTTGCCTCAGATGTTTTCATTTTGCGCAAATCCGTGAAGCATTTTGGATATGAACGCCAATAGCCGGAATATTGAACTTCTACGGCCACGATGTCGGGGCCAGTTTTAGAGGTACATGCTGTGACCATATTTGCGCCATTTAGCGGATCTAAATCTGACTTCTTAATTTGTAAAGTAATTTCCGGATGTAGGTTCTTGTACTCCTGCACGAGTTGACGCTGAATAACATCGCCAAAAGTCCAGATCGTAATTGTTACTGGGTCAGCCGCGCGAGCTGGTGTTCCAAGAACGCCAGCCGCCAAAATAGCAGCGGTTGAAACAGCAATCGAGCCTCTAAATAAGGTCTTTTTACGCATAGCCAACTCCTTGAGATTTAACAGCGCCAATAAAAAGTTATCATTTCGCAGTACCAATTTGCCTATCCTAGGGGTAGGCTCTTGCGCACTATGAAAGCGGTTTCACACTACTGTATCTAAGTGCGAAAATGCTAGTAGCGCAACACCTATTGAGTCCAGTTGTAATTTGTTACCAAAGCGTGACCGAACAGGCAAAGAAAGGAAAGTAGCAGCGTGAAACAGAATCGGAAATCTCGATTGCGGGTATCAGTCCTATTGGCTACTTCAGTTCTGGCTACCTCAATTACGGCTCTTGCGCCTGCGACATTCTCGCAAGCTGCATCGCCAAAAGTATTGAAGCTTCTTTGGGCAGATGAATTTAATGGCAAGAAAGGCGCGCTACCTTCTTCAAAGAATTGGGATTACGACATCGGAAATGGTTATGGCTGGGGCAATGCCGAACTTGAGTACTACACCAACAAGGCTGCCAACATTTCAACCGATGGAAAAGGGAAATTAGAAATTACCGCAAATCGGATTTCTGATGGGCAAGGAAATCCCACGGTTAATTCCAGTGCTGTAACCCAGATTTTGAACACCTGCTGGGAGTGTCAATTCACAAGCGCGAAAATAAAAACTTCAAACAAACTTGGATTCCAATATGGTCGGCTAGAAGCTCGCATGAAAGTAGCACCAGGTGAAGGTACTTGGCCAGCATTTTGGTTACTTGGTGCGGACTTGCTTGACGGAAACCCTTGGCCAGAATGTGGTGAAATTGATATTGTCGAAACTCGAGGCGTGGAGCCAGGCTTGACCTCGGCTGCATTGCATGGGCCAGGCTATGGAAAAGGCTCCGGCGTAGGTGGTACTTATCAAAGTCCGACTTCACTAAGTGATGCCTATCATGTCTTTGCAATTGACTGGAAAAAGAATCAAGTTGATTTCTATATTGATGACCACCTAATCACCAGCGAAACACCAAATTCAGTTAAGCCCGGTAGATGGGTTTTCAACCATGAGTTTTTCTTAATACTAAACTTAGCCATGGGTGGCGAATTCGCTGGTCAAATTGATCCAGCGATTAATCAAACTAAATTATTGGTCGACTACATTCGCTATTACTCAGTAGATGGCGTCGGCAAACTAACTAGGCATAAATGATGCGTGTCAAGCTAGAAGCAGTAGGCGCATCTGAATCTATTCCAATTAGGGGGCAAAAGTGAAGTTCAAAAAGAATATTCTGAAAGTCGCGGTTTCAGTTTTAACTGGAGTTCTTTCAGTTAGCCTACTAAGTACACCTCTTCAAGCCGCTTCGAGCACGCATGCCATTAGATTCGTAAAGTCAGACTCGGCTGGATTTGCCTGGGTGCTTGAAAATAAGGCTGCCCAAGCTGACTACACAAATTTTGTCCAGTACTACACCCCAACTGTAAAACTCTTGGAAGTAATTGCTCCAGTAGGTGGCACATTAAACTTAAAGTGAAAAGTTACAGATGCCCAAGGTAAGGCGTTACCAAATGCAGATGTTACGTTGGTTCTAAATCCAGCATATACAAATGGTGTTGCCAATACAGTTACAGAAGATGGTCTAACTATTCCGCTGGCAAAAGGTGGACCCAAGGATGGTTTGGATATTCCACTTAAGACTGATGCAGATGGTTATGTAACCTATACCTTGACTAACAAGGACACTGCCGGAGATAAGAATATTCCAAATGATGGATCAACAGTACCTGACTGGCAGTCCGCATTTAAATATACTCAAGCTCAACTTTGGGTAGGCAAGTTTGCCTCGCAACAAGAGAGAGAGCCTGTTCAAAAGATTCAAGATCAAGACATTCTTGAAATTCACTTCACAGAAGGTGTTAAGGCCGAGAAAGCAGGTATTGCAAAACCCCTTCCAGTAGTTACCCCTGATCCCGTTGTCGTAAAGACTCCCTCAATCAGATTGATTTCGCCCGTATTCAATGACTCAAATAGCGTTGATTCAACTTCGGACATTTCCAAATTCTTCACCGAAAAAAGTAAAGCTTTTTACACTTACACAACTGCGGGAAGTAAAATCTCGCTGGTTTATCAAGTTACGAAAGATGGCATGATCGCTGCTCAAAATCAAGAAATTAAGCTTCAAATAAATTCTTCCTACAGCGGATCTAACGCAAGCTGGAAAACAAGTAATGGAAATCTTGTAAACGGGCAAAAGGGAGCAGATCCAGGTATCGAACTGGTTGGGAAAACCGATGAGTTTGGAAAGGTAACTTTCACTTTTGAAAACACGGATACAGAAAACTTGGAAGATTTTCCAACTAGCCCAACCCAAGATCGTATAAAAATTAAACCAGCAAGATTATTTGGAACTTTTAAGCCTATATTTCCCGGAAAAGGAGATAGTGAGGCTGACGTAGACTTGATTACATTTGATATTACGAAGTCTGCGACGGCTACTCCAACACCGACGGCTACTCCAACACCGACGGCTACTCCAACACCGACGGCTACTCCAACACCGACGGCTACTCCAACACCGACGGCTACTCCAACACCGACGGCTACACCGACTCCGAGTGCAACGGCAGTAGCACCAGTAGCTCAAAAAATTGCAGCAGTTGCAACTTCGCTAATGGTTGGAAAGTCACTAACACTTCCTGCAAAGAGCGCAAGCGGATTAGCTATCAAGTGGGCATCAACAACTAAGACTGTTTGTACAGTTTCAGGTTCTAAGGTAACTGCAAAGAAGAAGGGTTCTTGCTCAGTAACTGGCACAAATGCTGGAGATTCAAAGAACATTGCTCTCGCAGTGACAAAGAAAATCACAGTAAAGTAATCAAATAAAAACTGCCCGCCTTGACTCAATTAAGAGTCAAGGCGGGCAGTTCTATTTTGTAGCCCCGAAGGGATTCGAACCCTCGTAGCTGGCTTGAGAAGCCAGAGTCCTAGGCCGCTAGACGACGGGGCCCTAGTCCTTATTATTAAACTTTAAAGCACTTGCGCTGGGGTACCAGGACTCGAACCTAGACTTACTGAACCAGAATCAGCAGGGCTGCCAATTACCCCATACCCCATTAGGGCTTTCACCTTTTTTCACTGACCGGCGATGGCCAACGAGAGCTAAGAATACCTTAGGAATTACCGCTTAAGAACGCGCTTAAATGAGCCTAGAG
>Ga0114967_10002866_pt1 | contig 14356 bp, 16 predicted proteins | sample M_130628_MF_Meta_FD_92639 | JGI IMG/M metagenome (GOLD analysis project Ga0114967, IMG submission 92639) | Freshwater microbial communities from Lake Montjoie, Canada to study carbon cycling - M_130628_MF_MetaG | ecosystem: Environmental > Aquatic > Freshwater > Lake | place: Lake Montjoie... | reverse complement strand
CTCTTGTTCATCATGCGCCTGATCCTGTGCGGTCCACCATGCGCCTGCCGCCTGGCGGCGGCGCACCAGCCCTGGCAGCACCTTGCCGCCGCCCTTGGTCCATTTCATCAACTCGGCAGGCACCGCGTCAAGATCGCCAGCGTTGACCTTCTTGAGCATCGTGGACGACTTGAGGTTGCCGACGCCTGCGTTGTAGGCGAAGTCCACCAGCACGTCGAACTGGTTCTGCGTCAGTTCGACCTTGATCAGATCCTGAACAGAACGCTCGTATTTGATCAGATCCTGACGAAGGATCGTGTCCGCCTGCGCCTGCGTGATGGTCATGCCGTCGTTGACCATAGGCGCGCCAGCAGCCGAGGTGTGGCCGTAACCGATTGTACACACATTTGCGGGGCAACGGTACGCTTTCAGTTTGCAGCCTTCAAACTTCTTGAGCAGGTTGTCGAGACCGCCTTGGCTCATGTGCATGGTTATTTCCCCTTCTCTAAAAGAGTGACACGCTTATCCAGCGCGGCGATCATTTGTGCGGTGTCAAACCGGATGGCAGCGCGCGCGGCAGCGGCGTCGGCCACCATGTCCATGCGGCTTTTCTCAATGGCGGACATGGAACGCTCACGGTCCAACGTCATGGCGGCGCGGGCCAAGGCGCTTTCCTTTTCGACCTTGCTGATTTGATCGCTCAGGTTCTCGCGAATCTGCGCCATGTCGATGGTGGTGCCTTGGGGCGGGATGGCCTTGTTGTCGGCGTTGACGACGACAGCCACCTTGGACTTTAGTTGAATGATCTCGTTGTTGGCAGCAGAAAGCGCGCTCATGAGGTAGACGACGCAAGAGAACAGGATCGGGATGCCCGCGAAGGTGATCTTCTCTACCAACGCGCCCTTGCTGGCGCTCGCCGCCATCTCGATGGCAAACTTTTCCTGTTTCTCTTCCGTGGTACTCATATTTCAGTTCCGGCTTTCCAATCACGAACGGCTATGCGTATGCGGATGACGAGCAACGCAAGTGTCGCCAGCGTGACGCAGAGCCCGGCCCACGCACCTAGCTCCATCGCCCACCACGGAAGCGTCAGCGCCCCCGCAGCGATTGCACCATCAACGGCCAGCTTTGTATCGTGCATCAAGGGGCCTCTTGCGGTGCGAGGGCATTTGAAGTCTGAACGCCACCACGCAGAAGATTGTTTCGTCTTACATTGCGTTCTTGCATAGCCAATCGACGAGCGTTGCGCTCCATTATGTTTCTCGGCGCATTAGGTATGGCGTACTTTTCAACCAACCGCGCAAAAGTTTCGGGTTGCAGCATCGCTTCGCCGATCTCAACAGCCGCTTTCCGACTGATGGCGTTTTCAAATGCTTTCATTATTCCTGACGCTAATGTACCAATAACGCCTCGGGCTCCAGGTATGTCCGCAATGCTCTCGCCAGCTTTAACGCCTGTTGTCGCCTGCGAAAGACGCTTAAACTCGGCAGACCGCGCAAAGTCTGACAGGACATTGGAGACCTTTGCCGAGTCAGCCGTTTCCAAAATTGCCGACAGATCCTCATACCGAGGCGCACCCGTAGCTTTCTTAATGGTGCCGGGCGCATTGCGGACCGCTTGCGCAAGCATGGCGGGGCGGCTAACACCTTGGTCAAGCGGACTTGTAACGCTTTCTTTTAGAATTTTACCGACGTCCATTACGTCAATTGGTTTACTGCTGGCGGCAAACTCAGTTTTTGCCGTTTTAAAGCCCGGCAACACCCCTTCAAGCCAATCTATATAATCCCCGCGAAGTTTACCTATAGTTTTGAGTTCTGCGGCTTCCAATGCGCCACCAACAGCATTTCTTTTTGATGTCAACATTTTATCCATCCCGGCTTTGATGTCGAGAAGGCTTTGACCGGGGTACTCATTTGCATCCGTCATAAAAGGACGACGGTTATTGGCGGCAAGATTTTTCGCGGTAGCAACAGCTTCTTGCATGGCGGGCGTTTCAAGTAACGCAGTCAGCGTCTCGTCAGGGGGCACAAGTTTTGTTTCAATCCTACCATAATTAAGACTGGCTTGCGTTGCTCGCGCTTTTTCCGCCGCTGCAAGATCAGCGGGAATTTCAGGCGCAATGGTTCCAATAGCGTTGACACGCGCAAGTTCGTTTGCGGATTCGCGCGCGGCAAACTGCGACGCCAGCGCGGGGTCTTTTGCAAGTTTGGTTTGCAGCGCCGCCAATTGCGTCGGACTTGTTCCACTACCGGCAACGATTTCACCTACGGTAGGCTTGGTACCCGCCACAAGTGCCGCGTTAGGATTACGCAGCATGTTGACAACGCCTTCGGCGTTGCCCTCCAACGCAGGCTCCAACATGCGCCGTGTGGGACTCAATTGATTTTTAATTCCCTCGGCGCTTTTTTGCCATAATGCGCCGCCCCCTTGCAGCGCCGCTGCAATTGGGTCAAGAACAATTTGCGCCGCGCCTAACGTACCTGACGCCCCGGCCTGTGCCGCGCCAGTAGCAACGTCCGCTACCCCAGCCAAACTATATGGGTTGATAGGAGGAGTGGCGGATGCAGTTCGCGCTGCTCGCGCAAGTCTTGCCGCGTCCACCATTTCCTTGCCCGGTCCAATAAGTTTTGTGGCGGCAAGAGGACTGAGAAACGAAGTGGCGGCACCACCAAATAAACGGCCTCTAGCTTGATCCGCCGACGTAGCTTCGCCAAACATGGCGTTACCGATTTCATGAGACGTATATGGATTGTCGGCAAAGATGCCTACAACATCGCCGGGAAGACCAGCTATGGATGGAATAACGCCTTCTGCCGCGCCTCTACCCATAGCGCCGTAACGCCCCGCCAACTCGGCGGCTGTCGGGATGCGCGGCGTCTCTGCGGGGTTGGTAAACGCCTCTTCAACTTGCTTCCGAAACCCACCGCGAGAACGACCTTCAGACGCCGCTTTCCGCGTAGACGGCATACCTTCGCCTGCCGCTGACGGTTGAGATTCTATAGGGTCCGATGCCCAAGCTGGTTGCTTAGCTTCAGAAGTGGCAATAGGATCATTTTGCCATCCCATTATTGCTTCCTCCGAACGGAACCATCAGGCGCTGTGTACAGTGTGCCCTTTGTAAGAGCGCTATACTCTTGGTCGTTTTTAATAGCGACGGGCGCAACTTGCAGTGCGGCATTACCCGCAGGCGCAGCCGAACCCGCAGGGGGTAGAACCGCCAATTCTTTACCTTCGGAAGTGGCGTTCATATAGTTTATGAATTGTTTGAACGCCGCAATGCGCCGCTCAGGGCCTTTTTCGCGGTCAGCTATTTTGCCGCTCATTGTCTCAACTGCTTCACGGTCTTTGTCGGTAAACCCGCTGCCGTATTTACCGTTAGCTATGTCAAACGTGATTGAGCTGGCTATTTGCGAAAGAGCCTCAATGTTCGTCATACCTTTAGTTGATTTACCGGTGACGGACTCTATACGATCAGCTAAATCAGCCGCCAATTTTCCTGACGTTGACGCTTGGATAAGTTTTTCAATGTCGGAAGCCGCTGTACCGCCCACTGTTTTCAGCAACCGCGACGCCGATTCTTTCCGCGCATCATCGGCACCTTTTTGCGTCGCAGTCAGTTCAGCAGTTTTTTCAGCGCCTTTAATAGCCGCAGCTTGTTTGACGGCAAGTGCTTGCGTGCGTGCTTGCTGAGCCTCCCAAGGCGATTGCCCTGCGGGTGCAGGCGCGGCAGCAACGGCAGGGGCCATTGCAGCGGTAGGCGTCGGCGCGCCCGGTATCTGAGGCTGCAACGATACCCCCGCATTCTGCGAAGGCGCAGTACCAAACATGTTAGCCATGAGCGCGTTGTTGACCGTGGGCGCGCCAAGCGACATGAGCGCGTTATTAGCGGGCACAAACCCGGCGGGAGCGCCGCCCAGACGGGCGTTGCCCGCCGTCATAGATGCAGCCAAGCCGGGTTGGCCGCCGAACTTGCTGTTGGCCCAGTTCTGCAAATCCCCCACAGTCTTGTTTTTGATTGCAAGAACTTCTGGATTGGCCTTGATGGCGTCTGCACTGACGACTTGCGACAGCGGCGTATTGGGATCTGCGCTCAGGACGTTACGCGCGCCACCAGCACCAAGGAAGTGCGCTAGATAAACGTTGCCTGGCGTGGGTTGGATGCCCGCGCTGGTCAACGACGCAATGTTGTCCGTGCGGAATTTTTGCTCTAACACGGCTTCTATTGGGGTGCCATCCGCCAATTTGGTGCCGCGCAAGGTAAGAATTTCCGCAGGCGATTTGTTTGCCAGTTCAGGAAACACTTTCTTGGCCGTATCAACAAAAGTGCCGTTAATGAACTGACCAAATCCCTGCGCCGTCGAACGGGAATTTTTGTCAACGCCTTCGGCAGCGTTAAGTCTTTGCGAGAATGCGTCACCAATAGCGGGGGCAGCAACGGTAGTCTGCTGCCTAACCGCAGCAGGCGTATTGGCAGGCGCGGCAAACGGTGCCCCCGCAACGGCAGGCGCAGGACCGGCAGCAGGTAGGGGAACGTTTGCCGTTGCGGGCAAGCCCGTACCCATTTCTACCATTGTGTTGGTAGTTGGATCGTAACGCATCCCCGGCATTTTTTCAGTTGGATTGATGTTTACAGGCCTATTCCTAAGCCGTTGTTCTGCCGTTTGCGCTGCGTATTCTTTTACGCTTGCGTCGTGGGTCATTATCAACCGCTGCATACCTTCAGGGCTGTAAGTTGGGTCTACTTCAGCCGCAAGTTTAGGTGCGTCTTTTAGCAAATTAGCGCGCCAAATGTCGTATGTAGCCTGATCTTTGACGATAGGTGCAGTTTCGCGATGAAACGCCAATGTCTTTGCCGCCGCTTCGGCTGTTGCCGTTTGCAAATCAATAGGCTGTTTTGCAAGTTCGCCTTCAGTTTTTTTCTGCGCGAGCGCGGAAGCTTTAAGGTCATTTTGATGCTTTTCGAGCGCCTGACCTGCCCCCATAGAAATATTATACGCTTGTCGCAAAGCTTCGGGCGAACCACGGTCAACGCCGCTTGCGAAAAGGGCGCGCATTTGATTTTGTTCATTGGCCGCGCGCTGCACTTCAGCCAGTTGGGCTTGATGAAGCTGCATCTTGTTAGCCATTTCGGCCATAGCAAGCATATTGGGAGCTTGGTACGGCGTAAGTTGCGGAAGCGCGGCGTTGTAATCAACCATCGGTCTATCCTTTGAAATAGCTGTTGATCATACCATAATCAGCCGTTGTCATTGGACTGCCCCCACTATATGGGTTTACGCCCGCGCCGCCACGGTTCAGATAGTTATTCATCGTGTATGAACTCATGCCCTGATTGAGCGCGTTCGTCACCGCGTTCGCTTGGTTTAGGTAGCCTGACGCTTGTGCATTGCCCGCCGCGACATCCGCCTGCCCAAGATTAGATCCCAAATTCGAATAGGTATTGCCGAGGTTTGTGCCCAAGTTCTGCGCCGCCGCCGCCGATCCTGCCGCTGCGGCCTGACCGCCTGCGTACAGACTCTGCAACGGCGCAAGCTGTGCCGTCCGATTGGTCTGATAGCGGTTGAAAGCGTTCTGGTATTCGCCAGAAGCTTTACCCGTAGCGTAATCAAGGATGCCTTTGTCGTTTGCACCCGAAAAAGTCCGCCCTTGCGACGCATCGCGAGCCTTGATTGCCCGTAGCCCTTGGTCAAGGCTGAACTGGTAGCCAGGATCAGTTGTAAAATCTGACATGCCAAAGTCTTTGGCATACTTGCCGTAGTTCGCCGCCGTGGTGTCGCCGCCAATACCCAGCATCTGCATAAGCTGGTTCTGCGCGGTCTCGCCGCCCTGTCGGTAAGGCGCGAGGTCCGCGCGGCCAATGTCAAACATCGCCCGCTGGGCGGCAATGCTTTTGTCCGCCATTTCTTTTTGAACGGCGGCGCTCTGAGCAGCGGCATCGCGCTGGGCGTCCGCAGCGTTGCTGGAGCCAAACAGACTTGCGCCAGCGCCAAGGACGCTAGACCCTGCAATAGCAGAAATCGGATCAGGCATGGGAGAACTCCGCGCAATAGTCTGTGTATTTCTCGCCGTACAATGCCATAACTGCACCCGACTTGGCTAGGGCCGCGTCGTACCCGTGACATAGCATGACCACGGCCAGAACAACATCATAGTAGGACGCCCGCCACATGAACGACTTGGCGTCCGCTTTACCGGCGCGTTCCGCCTCGTCCGACGCCGCCCACTTTAGGAACGCCGTCGCCATCACAGGCAACAGGCTGGCCGAGTTGGCGGCAAAGAACGGATTGGACGGCATCTGCACCAGACAAGACCAGACCGCGCGGCGCATGTCGTCGCCCGTCACCGGATCGCCGTCCACAACGTCATCAAACACTTGGATGGCGTCCCACAGGTCCAACAGCCAAGCGCGGGCCTGAGGTGGCAACTCCAGAACGGTCGCGAGGTAGTCCGAGATCGTTTGCTTGTGCGACACACGCGCCCCCTACGATAGTTGTTTGTGGAGCAAGGGCGGCAGCACCTCGGCCTGCGCCCGCACCATCTCGTTTCGGAAACTCTCAGTCGCCGCAGCGCCTTGCCGCGCCTCCTTGGCGACCTCAATCTGTAGCATGGGCATGGCCGAGATGGCGCACATCCATTCGTCAATCTCCGCGCCGGTCTGCGGGTGCGTCCCCCGCAACTGCGTAAACCAAGCGCACTGGAGTTGGACGCACTCCTTCTTGATCAGCGGGCAGAATGAACCGTTCTTAAGCTGCATCGTCAGTCCTTAGTCGCGATGATGACATCGACATAAGACACGGCCAAGTTGATTGCCGTGCCTGTAAACGTATGGTCATGCGAACCACCGCCGCCCGTTGCGTCCGTAGATCCAGACGCAAAATATCCGTTCGGACCCGTGTTTCCATCTACTTTATACGACGCTGTTGTAGAGCCGTTAGGGTATGTGTGCGTATGGCTAGGAATTTGTGCCGTGGTAAGCGTAGTGCCGCCCACCGTACCCGCGACAGATTGAGACGCAAACGCGGTCGTAAACGCCACGGAACCGCCGCTGCTGGCCGCGCCAGACACTACGCGCAGGGCCTTGTTGTTGTGCGTAGTGGACTTGGTCCAACCAGTGGGCGCGGATGTCTGTGCGAACAACATTGCGGTGCCAGTGGGCAGGTAGGCCCACGCGCCAGTAAAGACGCCAGGGCTGGCAATCTCCAGCGCCGATGACGGCGTAGCCGTGCCGATGCCGACCGAGCCATTACTATCGACGATAAACGGCGTTGCGTCAGGATCACTGGAATCCTGCACTCTAAGCGCCGCGCCCGTGCCTGTCTGCGTGATCGTTAATGCAGCCGAAGATGTGTTGGAGTCGATGGTGACGTTGCCAGACAACACGGGCGACACCGCCGCCGTAGGCGCAGAAATGTTATCGACGGACCAGATCAACGCGCCAACCGAATCTTTCAAGACGAACTTGTAGATAGCGCCGCCCAACCAGACGTTGGCCTCACCACGCGAATCCAAAACGATGGGGTTGGTGTTGGCCGTCACCGCTGTCGAGTCCGTGTAGGTCGTTTGCGGCGTAGTAGTCCCCGCAATGTAAGTGTACAGCAGACCACCAACTAGTGGTTCGCCAGCGGCGTCAACAAAAGATGTTTTGGCAGCGGGGGAAAGAACAGCCATTATTCACCTATATTTGCAGCTACGGTCAAGATGACCGATGGGATGGCCGGTACAGGCGCAGACGCCGCTACGCGGGCTATCTGAACGTTCGTGTTGGTAGTAGACCACATCAGCCGGAAATAGTCACCCGCGCTCATGCGAATAACGAAGTTCCATGCCGCAACATAAGATTTACTAGCGCCAGACAAACTTAACTTGGTGGCGCTCTCAGGTACGGACGTTCCGTTCACGTCTGCCCAGATATACACGTCTTTATCCGCCGCGTTGGTGCTAGTCAGTTGCAACGAAAACTGGATGTTGTAAGAGCCTGTGCGGTCGACATACACCCGCGATGTTGGCGTTCCAATGCTGACGCCTTGGGTCAAGCTCGTGCTGTTAAGCGTGATGGCGTAGGCGGTATTGATGGCTGCGGCGGTCTGCGTGGTGGTGTCGTAAAACGCGCCGCTGCGAAGCGAACCGCTGCCAAGAATGGCGTATAAGTTGTAGAAATACCGATACCACCCGCGCGTGACGTAGTTCGTCATCGTGTCCCAGATGGCGACACGCGGAGCCGGAATCTGCGTGATGTTATCAAGCATTGGTTGGGCTCACGATCAGTTCAGCGCCCATAATGGCAATCTTGACAGGATCTGTACCCGATACCTCGTACACGCGGTCGCGCAGTCTCATGGTCATGCCAAGACGCCGCCATAAGACGCGCCGCCCGTTTTCGCCAAGTTTGCCCATAGACCGCCAATGTTCACTGGACCAAGTATGACCGCCGTCATCCGACCAACGCAGCATGACTTGCGGATCAGACCCTTGCACGGTGTCGCCGCCATCCAACCCAACGCCCGATTCGCAGTCCAATTGCAAGCTATGCTGGGTGGTGCGTTTTAGGTTGTTGGTGCCGGTGGGCAACGCCCGCCACGAGCGCAGCCATTTTTGTATTGTACCCGCTTCTGTGTAGACGGTGGGATCATAAGCGTAGATGGCTCCCGCCAAATAATCCCCGATGACGATTTGACCGTTAAACGCCATCTGACAATTGCCGCGATGACGGGTGAACTGGTTGTTGAGCCAACCAGCGCGTTGGTGCCATGCTTGGGTCGCCACGTCATAGACCCAAGTGATGTTGGCGCTGGGGAAGTTTAACACATAAAACGAATGGCCGTCTTGCTGATAGGTGTAGGCCACCGCGTCCGTGATGTCGGCGTATTGCTGGATCTGCCATTCGACGGAGTGCGTTGAAATGCGGGTGCCAGCGTAGCCGTTGGACCGGTACACCATACCGCGCCCGCGCGCGTCGGCGCTTAACCAGAACACGCCGTTGTCTAGCTTGGCGACGGAGAACGGCGCGGCGCAACCGATTTCAATAAACGCGCCTTGGATACGCGCAAGAGGAAAGTCCGGCAAACCGGCGTCGTACCAAACTTCGATGGAAGACTGCCCAAACAGCCAAATTTCGCGATGGTCTACGATCAAGGACACCAGATTGTCGGGCGAGCCTTCCGCGCTGGCAAAGTCAAGCGGATCGACAGACGTGCCGTCGTACAGCGAAGTCACCCAAAATTTTTGGCTGTTGGGCTGGTTGTAAACGAAGTACCCGTCAATAAACCCGACCGTCACCGCGCCCGCAAAGTCAACGTCCGTGATCTGCGCGAACACGTCCGTACTGGCGTTGTAGATGTATCCGGTAGCGCCCGCCGCGATAAACATCTGAGTACCGTTATCAACCATCGACACCGAATCTGTACCCGCCACGGTGCCTTTGGCTACAACGTTCCAATCAGTGTCAATCTTGTAAAGCGTGGTGCCTGATACGGCGTAACCATAATTGCCAAATGTCCACAACCCGCGTATGGGGCCTGTGCCAACATATGCCAGCAAATTTAACCCTGGCGCGCGTTGCAGAAACGCGGGTTCTTTTCCCGCTTCCGGTACAACTTCAGGAAACAGGTTGATCATACGGTTGTCCGCAGCGTTGACGCTGCGGGCTACATACGCGGAGCCAAGGATCGGGCTTTTCATTAGAAGTTCCCGGCAAAGATGTTAAACCGCTGGCGGGTGCTGACGATGGCGTAGGGGATCGACATGATGTCGTCAGGGTTGTTGATGCGCTTGAGATTGCGCTTTGACGCCATAGCGATACGCCCGACCGTAGCGGAAGGCTCAACGCCAAACTCGGGGGCTAATTCGCAAGCCAGATTGTACCGAAACGCCCGCATGTAGCCAGGCGGGAAATACAACGGCGTTGCGATGGTAGCGGGCTGGTCCAATTGCGCCGCCGATATGAAATGCCATTCCAGCACCTTTGTAGGCACCGGATAGATGTGCATGTCGATGTTGGGGTAGTTGGTGTTGATCCACATTACCTGTGGAAAAGTACTGGTCACGGTTTTGACCGCAATGCCGTCGTACTGCTGCTGGTTGATTATCTTGATGCCATAGGAGATGCCGGTCGAGGCGTCCACAAAGTAGGTTGCGTCGTCCATCAAGACAGGGCGGTCGCCAACGAAGTCGCCGGAAGGCCCAAGCGTCTGGCTAATGAGCCCCGGCAACCAAGAGAACACTTGCTCTTGCGTTGTGAACGTCGCGAGCTTTTCCGTACCCCAGGAGTCGATCATCTGATTGAGGGCGGACAACGCGTCTTGCGACGTAGCCGCAGACGGCGTTTCACCTTCGGCCAGAACGCCTAGAAGGCGAAGGGCTCCGTTAATTTGATCCCCGGCTGTCGTCATAGCTGGCTATTCCCTCATTCAGCGGCCTGCGACCGCGCCGCCGGGGTGCAAGTTCATTTACCGGCTCTGACGTGTCAGAGAACGGGGCTTCGCCAAGAGTATAGCGGCTCCAGCCATTCGTTTCATCATAAATCGCTTCGGCTTCCATAGTGGCAACTTTGGTGCCGTGGATCGCATGGCGCATATAGATCATGGGTATACCCGTTGAAAAGACGCCCCGCCTTGCGACGGGGCGTCAGGATGTTAGCCGATGCGGTAGAGCGTCCAAGTCGCATCGCCGGTCTTGCGAGCGCGGAACAGCGAAGAACTGGACACCGCAACGCCCATCGTACCGACAAGGGTCCAGCCCGTAGCAGTGGCAAGCGAACCGATGTTGGCGCTGCTCAGATTGATAACCGAAAAGTCAAACGAGCTGTTTGGCTTCGCGTTTGTGAACAGGGCGTCCATAAGCGCGCAAGTAGGCAGGGTGTAGTTAAGGGCCGAGCCGGGAGTGGTCGAGATGATACCCGTCGCGATCTGCGCTGCGGTCAGAGTGACCGCAGAAGTCAGACCGGACGTGATGTCGCCCTGATCGCCAATGGTGGGTTCGTTAGCGTTGCCATCACCAAGCTGATAGCCGCCGCCGGAGTTGGGAAGAGCCATGATATTCTCCTAAAAAGTTGAAAGGGGGAGATCTGGGGCCGCAGCCCCAGAGAGAAGTGGTTAACCCCACATACGCACGGCCATAGGCGCGCGAATTACGGAGTAGCCGTACAGAACGTCAATACGGCAAGGCATACGGTCATTGTTGATGTCGTACTGGCGAACAATACGCATCGAGATGCCGTTATGAACCTGGCGAGAAGCCATATCCACACCCTGCGGCATAAGCAGATCGGCGGTGCCGAGCGTGATGGCGTTCTTGTTGTAGATCAGGTTCTGCGGGTAGGCAGTCGAAGCTGCACCAAGGAAAGTGACAGCAGCGTTGTCCGCCGGGAACGAATCCACAGTTGCTAGAGCCTGGCTGGATGTGTAGATCGGGGGCGAAATAGCCACGTCGGTCCAAGAACCGCTGGAAGCGGTGTTAGTGGCGGTGCAGACAAACTGCTGCAAACTGCCAGTGGTCTGACGGGTCTGCGGGTTAACCGCGTACACGCCAGCGATGGTGAACACGTCGCCAACTTTGACCGTAGCGGAGCCGGTGCCGCCATCAATGCTGATGAGGGAAGCGCCCTGCGTCGAGACAGCGCCGTTGACGAGGATCGTGTCCGTGGTGGAACGCGAGCCGGTCGTGTGCTGCACGATGGACTGAGACATGTTGACTTCATCATAGCCAAGAACCCCTTCGCCCATCATGCCGGTCTTGAACTGACGGCTGATCGTGCTGGTGGGGTTAAAGAAGCCCTTCATGCCTTCGACCAGACCGGCGTTGGCAGCAGGGTTCACAGTGGCATAACGCTGATCCATAGGAACGGCGTACTCGTTCAGCTTCTGCTGGGCCTGAAGCAGGACGAGCGAAGTGGCGGGGGTCGTGCCGGGGGTGCCAACCGAGCCGTAGATGCTCTGGTAGGCATTCGCCACGTCCGCGTCCACGCTGGCAGCAAGCTGGCTGACGCGGGGCTTCAGAACGCGCTCTGCGAAGTCATCCAACTGCATGGTGAGTTCGGCAGACGTGAAGTTCACGCCAATGTGTTTCTGGGTAGAAACAGCAAGGGTCGTGTACTGCTCGTTGTCATCCTGAACCTGAAGCGCAGCGCCGTTGGTGACGAGAGCGCGATCAGGAAGGCGGATACGCAGCGTGGAGCCAATCTTCGCGCCTTCGACGGCAAAGCTGTCATCGTACTGGCGGTTCACGTTACGCGAAAGCACCAGGTTGTTTTCGAGGATCTCCAAGGCTTTCCTGGTGATCATGTCGATTGTGAGAATGCTATTAGCCATTGGTCAGCCTTTCAGGCGTAGAGGGTTAGCGGAATTTCGATGCTTCCAGCTTCTTCATCTGTCGCGCCCGGTCTGCGGCAATCCATTCTGACGTGGTCATTGTTTTGATGGACCGGGGGTCAGTGGTGTCGAAGGCGGGAGCGCCACTGCTACGAGCAGTGACAGGCGAAATAGGCGTGGGCGCACTCGAAGATTTCTTGACCGGAGGATTTGAAACCAGAGTGGCTTCAATTCTACCAATCTCCTTGGCCTGCAAGATAGGCGACAAACGGGATATGCGGTCTGCTTCTTTAGGGTTGGACCCAAGATAGTACGCTACATCAGGCCCAACATCAGAGGTCTGGATTGTCTCGGCCATAACGGTCGTGATGCGGAGGTTGGGGTTGTATGCGACCTGTTCAAAGTCATCATATTTGCCCCGCGCATCCTCTTCGCGGTCGTGGTAGGCTTCTACATATTCAGATCGCTGCTTTTGAACTTCCCGTTCCCGTAGCATCTGTTCGGCGTATGCTTTCGCATAGGTTTCGACCGAATCAAACTGATCAGGTGGCGGTAGTTCAGAAGGCGCAGTGGGGGCAACCCGTTGGGCTTGCTCCCGTTCCCATTTACGCTGCTCTCTTGCGAGGCGCTTGCCGACTATGGCGTCCAATTCTTCTTGTGTGAAAGATTTGGGCGTTTCAGTCGTTTGATCTTCCGGCCTTGTAGTTTCAGCAATAGGAGCCGCCGTAGCTTCCGATTCTGACGCGGCCACCGAGGTGTCCGCTGGGGTAAGCATGTTGTCGTCGTTCATGGGTTACTCCGAGGAGTGCCTGGCTACCGGCCAGTCGGTTAAGCAGAAAGGCGAGCCACTTTCTCTTGGAACGCCTTCACACGAGCCTCAAGGGCCTGCGTATCGTTTGCCAGCGCGGCGGCGCGGGCGTCAAGTTCGGTGGCGCGGATTTCAAGCGATGCAGTTGTTGCAGCTTGACGAGCGTCGTTTGCATTCCATGAAGCTTCGCGGCGGCTAAGAAGCGCGTCGCGGTCCGCAGCAGCGGCGTCTGATTTGGCTTTGGCCTCATTAAACATATTTTTGTCGAGTTTTAACTGAGACGCCATTCGTTCCGCGTCAGCTTGCGCCATACGAGCGGATTCCAACATGTCTTTTGACGCAGATCTTGCATCCGCAAGCTCAATTGCGGCTTGCTTGCGATCCGTTACCGCCTCTTCTACGGCAGTTAACGACCCCTGCCGAATTACCAGTTCATCGCGGAGCGCCGCCAACTGAGCCAGATCTTTGGGAAGCTGGTTGGTAAAGTAATTCAGATAGTCCATTGGGGAGTTGTCCTGCGAGACGTTCATGGGGCTACCTTTAAGCGTAATAACTGATGTTAAGCTTGGCCCCGCCTACCTGCTCAATAAACCGGATCATGGTAAGATCGCCGTCATACTGAAGCGTCACGCCAACCGCGAGCGGCATACCTATGGTAGTGGTAGGGGCGGTATTGTCGTCACGCCAGCGCACAGCCTGGCCTTCGGGAGTGATAAGGGCGATGACGGGGCGGCAATTCAAGCCGTTTACGTCGGTAGCGGGTACAGTCAGCGCCGTGGAAGCACTGAGGGATGTGATTTGCTGATAACCCAATCGAGTTGTAATGGCCTTCAGATTGACCGACATCTATATTCTCCTAGGTTCCGTGAAGGACCGAATTTCGATCCAATATTGCGATACCGTAGCGACCGGCGCTCCCGAATTCGTAATGTTCACGGCCTGCCCTGACAAGGAGTATATGCCGTTTTGAGGCAAAAGCAACCGGCTCTTTGTCAAGACCGCATTCTGGCCGGTAACAGTGTATGCACCATAAGAGCTTGTCAGCACCCGTCCACGGACTAACGTAATGGACTGGCCTGTGAGGGTGTATGACCCAAACGAACCAGTCAGCGCCCGGTTGCGGTAGATGATGGCCGATTGGCCGGTCAGGCTGTACGATCCCGCAGACGCGGTCAGCGCCCGGTTGCGGTAGAGGATAGCCGATTGACCGGTCAGGCTGTACGAACCAGCGGATGCGGTTAACACCCGTCCAGTCCCTACATAG
>Ga0114967_10002865_pt1 | contig 14359 bp, 15 predicted proteins | sample M_130628_MF_Meta_FD_92639 | JGI IMG/M metagenome (GOLD analysis project Ga0114967, IMG submission 92639) | Freshwater microbial communities from Lake Montjoie, Canada to study carbon cycling - M_130628_MF_MetaG | ecosystem: Environmental > Aquatic > Freshwater > Lake | place: Lake Montjoie... | reverse complement strand
CTTCGCGGGACAGTTGCAGCACGCCGGCGCTGGCCTGAGAGGGCTCCGCCATCGGCGCGGCGGTCTTCGACATCGTGCGGCTGGGACTGGTATCTACGGCTTGCGCCTCAACCAGAGTCGAAATCCCGAGTGCGCCGCTCACTGCGGCGGCGATAAGCAAACTTTTCATGGGTGCTTGGTCTCCGCCGCGAGTGGGCTGCTGGACTTACTGCTGATAGATGATTTCAGCGCGCCGGTTCTGGCTGTAGGACTGCTCGTCGTGGCCTTCAGCCACCGGGCGTTCCTCACCGTAGCTCACGGTCTTAATCTGACCGGCGGTGGCACCCAGCAGCACCAGCTGGCGGCGCACCGTCAACGCACGACGCTCGCCGAGCGCCAGGTTGTACTCGCGGGAGCCGCTTTCGTCGGTGTGACCTTCCAGCGTGATGGTGGTCTGCGGGTGGGCACCCAGATATTTGGCGTGAGCCTGCACGATGCTCTGGAAGTCCGCGCGGATGTCGCTGCTGTCGTGGTCAAAGTAGATCACGCGCACCGACAGCGGGCTCTTGGGGTCGTTCAGCTCGGCGGCGCCGGCGCCGGAACCATCGCCCATGCCCTTGGAACGCGCGGCATCAATGTCGCTCATTTCCCCGTTGGACAGCCCACGATTTTCGACCGAGGCGCTCGCCGGCTTCTTGTTCAGGCTGGAGCACCCCGTTGAAATGAGCACCGCCGCCAGCAGCAGGGTGGTTTTCAGGATGGCTCTTGTCATGACTGTCTCCTATTTCTCTTGATTGCCAGATGTGGTGCCGACGGCGAACGGCCGCCAGCATCCGAGGGTTATTGACGGATCGGACCCCACGCGGGTTCCCGCACAGCGCCCTGTTGGAGCGCGAGGCGCTGCTTGATCGAGCCATCCACCGAGACTGCGGCGAGTTCCGTGCCGCGCCCCGCCATTGTGGCATAGATGACCATGCTGCCGTTCGGCGCAAAGCTCGGCGACTCATCAAGATTTGAGCTGGTCAGCATGCGGCTGCTGCCCGATTTCAAATCGAGCAGCGCGATGCGATAGCCCGAGCCCCCGTTCACCACCACCAGATATCTGCCGTCCGGCGAGTAGCTGGCGCGCGCGTTGTAGTTGCCCATGTTGAAGGTGACGCGACGCGCTTCACCGCCGCTCGGCGCCACTTTATAGATTTGCGGGCCGCCGCTGCGATCGGAGGTGAACACGATCGCGCTGCCGTCCGGTGCCCAGGAGGCTTCGGTGTCGATCGCCTCGTGCGTGGTAATGCGGGTTTGCTGGCCCGACGCGATGTCCACCACATAAATGTCAGGGTTGCCCTCCACCGAGCGCGTGACCGCGAGACGCCGGCCATCGGGTGCAAACGCCGGCGCGCTGTTAATCCCCGCGCCGGACACCACCTTCTGGCGCTGCCCGCTGCGCACGTCCTGCACGTAGATGGCTGAATTTTTATTTTCAAACGACACATAGGCCAGCCGATTGCCGTCCGGCGACCAGGCCGGCGACATCAGCGGCTGCGGGGACTCGAGAATCGTCTTCGCGTCGTAGCCGTCGGCATCTGCGATCTGCAGGCGATAGGTGCTGTTCTTGGCGTCGCGGCGGGCCACCGTCACATAGGCCACGCGGGTGGCAAAAGCGCCCGGCACGTTGAGCAGGGTCTTGTAGATGATGTCGCTGATCTGATGCGCGGTCAGGCGGAGCGCGCCGGCTTGCGTCGGGATCTGGAAGCCCGCCAACTGCTTGCCGGTAAACACATCCAGCAAGCGGAATTCCACCAGATAACCGCCGTCGCCGCTGGCCGTAATCCGGCCAATGACGAGGTTATCCATCCCTACCGCGCGCCACTCTTTGAAGTTGACCTGTGTGGGGTCGGAAGGCTGCGAGGGCAGATCGGCGCGCGGCATCGGTTTGAAGCGGCCGCTGCGCGTGAGGTCGTTGGAGATGACCTGCGCAAAGTCTTGCGGCATCGGCGAGCCCGCCCATTCGAACGGCGCGATGGCGATGGGCAGCGCGCCCTCTACGCCCTGCGTGATGCGAATAACCAGCGGGCCACCGCCGACGCCTTCAGCGCTCGCGGTGAGGCAGGTCAAACAGAGGAAAGCCGTTGCAAACCACTTCATTAGTTAATTCCCGAGGGGTCGAATTCGAATGAGATGCCTTGAGTCACGATCTGCTGCAACAGGCGCGGGTTGTCTGGTACCGGGAGCGGCGAAGCCTTGCGTACGGCAAGCTCGGCCTGTCGGTCGAAGGTTGTGTTGCCGCTGGATTTGATCACGCGCGCCTCCACCACTTCGCCGCTGGCGATCATGCGGACCTGCAGGGTGCACTTCAATTGGCTGTTCAAGTCTGGCGCCACAAAATTGCTGGTCACCTGGCGCGTGAGCACTCCGGCATAGCGCGCCAACTCCGACATATCTGCCTTGGACTGATTGGCCGAGGCCAACTCTGCTTCTTCGGCCGCCAGTTCATCCGCCAGCGCCTTCGCCTCGGCGGCCTTACGCTTGGCGTCGGCCTGCTTCTTCGCGTCGTCGGCTTTTTTCTTGTCGTCGGCGGCCTTCTTTTTCTCGTCGGCTTTTTTCTGGGCTTCGTCAGCGGCCTTCTTTTTGGCCTCTTCCTCAGCTTTCTTCTTCGCCTCTTCCTCAGCCTTCTTTTTGGCCTCTTCGTCGGCCTTTTTCTTCTGCTGCGCGACCGTCTTTTGGTCTTCGACTTTCTTTTGTTCGTCGAGCTTTTTCTTCTCGGCCAGCGCCTGCTGCTTTTCCTGCTCGGCCTGCTGCTTTTCCTTGACCGCCTGTTCTTTCTCTTGCTGGAGGCGCTGCTTCTCTTCTTCGAGCTTCTGATTCTCGACCTCTTTCTCGCGCTTGATCGATTCCTTTTCGGTCTTCAGTTTCTCCAGCGCCCGCTCTTCTTTTTCGCGGCGCTGCTCGGCTTCCCTCACCTTGCGATCGGCTTCGCGCTGCTTGGCCTGGTCGGCGGATTTGAGTTTTTGCACTTCACGCGCCACCGCGTTGGGGTCGACGGCGGTCACGTTCATCACCTTGCCTTCGCCCGGCGGGGTCGGCGCCGGCGTGCTGGTGCTGAGGTCAATGCCCACCACAAATACCAGCACCAGCGCCGTGTGCAGCAGCAAGGAGTAATAGAAGCCACGCCCACGGCCGCTGCGGGTTTTTTCGTGGCGTTTGTCGCGCGGGACGTTTTTCACAGTGCTGCTTGAACGCGCCTATTTTTTCGCCGGCGGGTCGGTCATCAGACCCACGTTCGATAAGCCGGCGGCCTGCATCATCGCAAAGACCTCGACCACCCGACCGTAGTTCACGCCGGCATCACCCCGCACCAAAAACTGGGTGCCCGGTTTGTATTTGTTCACGCTGGCGAGCTTGGTGATGAGGACGGTTTCTTCAATCGGCTCCTTGGGGTCGCTGTTCAGATCACAGAACACCTGACCCTTGGCATCAATGGTGACAAACACCGGCTCCTTGTCGCCGGTATCCACCACCTTCGACGTCGCCTGTGGCAGCTCCACGTTTACGCTCTGCGTCACTAGCGGCGCGGTAACCATGAAAATAATGAGCAAGACGAGCGTGACGTCGATGTAGGGCACGACGTTCATCTCGGCCATCAGGCGTTTACCGCGGCGGCCGCCGCGTGGCGTCACGCTCGCCATGGCTTAGACGTGCACCTGACGTTGCAGAATCGCCGAGAACTCTTCGAGGAAGATTTCGTAGCGACTGGACAGGCGGTCAATCTCGCTGGAGAAGCGGTTGTAGAAAATCACCGCCGGAATCGCGGCAAAAAGTCCCATCGCGGTGGCGACCAAAGCTTCCGAGATACCCGGTGCCACCATCGCCAGCGTGGCCTGATGGGCGCTGGAGAGACCGCGGAACGAATTCATGATGCCCCACACGGTGCCGAAGAGGCCGATGTAGGGACTGACCGAGCCGACGGTGGCGAGCATCGGCAGATTGCCTTCCAGCGCTTCGAGTTCGCGGCTCAACGCGATGCGCATCGCGCGCTGCGAGCCTTCCAGCACCATCTCCGGCGGCAGGCCTTCTTTCTTGCGCAGACGGGCAAATTCCTTGAAGCCGGCTTCGAACATGCGCTGGGTGCCGTCGGCCGGCGCGCGCTGGTTGGAGACGCGGTTGAACAGCGCGGTGAGGTCTTCCGAGGACCAGAACTGGTCTTCAAACTGCTGCGCGGCGCGCTTGGCCTGCATTAAGTCGCGGCGTTTGCCAAAGACCAGCGCCCACGAGGCCATCGAAGCCCCCAGCAACACCAACATCACGAGTTTCACCAGCAGGCTTGCGCCCAGGATGAGGCTCGCAATCGACATATCACCTTCCATGACTGATCCCCTGATAAATCGCTTCGGGCATGCGCTGTGGCTGCATGCGGTGAAAATTCACGCTGCCCACCCGGATGTCTCCGGTAGAGAGCAGCGTGCCGTGTTCGTCGATCACCGTCTGCCGAAACTCGACGCTGGCCCAACCGAGGCGTTGGAGCGCGCAGGTGGCAAAAAGTTGATCGTTAAATCGCGCCGGGCGCAGAAACTCCACGTTGGCACTGCGCACCACAAAGGCGATGCCGTGTTCGCGGGCGATGGCGCGTTGGTCAAAGCCGAGCGCGCGCAGCCACTCGGTGCGCGCGCGCTCCATGAACTTGATGTAGTTCGCGTGATACACGATGCCGGCGGCGTCGGTGTCTTCGTAGTACACCCGGACGGGGAAGCGAAACTCAGGCGAACTCATCGCAGCGTGCCCTCGTCAAACAAATCCTGCGGCTGCATGGCGGTCTGCGGTGGCGTGAGGCCAAAGTGAATCCAGGCCGAGCGGGTGGCCATGCGGCCGCGCGCGGTGCGCAGCATGTAGCCCTGCTGAATCAGAAACGGCTCGACCACGTCTTCAATCGTGCCCCGCTCTTCACCAATCGCCGCCGCGAGGCTGTCGACGCCCACCGGCCCGCCGTCGAACTTCTGCATGATGGTGAGCAGCAGGCGCCGGTCCATGGTGTCGAAGCCGTTGGCGTCGACCGCCAGTAAATCGAGCGCGCGGGCCGCAACCTCGCCGGTGAGGCGACCGTCGGCCTTCACTTCGGCGAAATCCCGCGCCCGGCGTAACAGGCGATTGGCAATGCGCGGCGTGCCGCGAGCGCGGGTCGCGATTTCGCGCGCGCCTTCCTGATCGATGGCGACGCCCAGAATGCCGGCGGCGCGGCCGACGATATGGGCGAGGTCTTCCACGGAATAAAACTCAAGCCGCTGCACGATGCCAAAGCGGTCGCGCAGCGGAGAGGTGAGGAGTCCGGCGCGGGTGGTGGCGCCCACCAGCGTGAACGGCGGCAAATCGAGCTTGATCGCGCGCGCCGCCGGGCCTTCGCCAATCATGATGTCGAGCTGAAAGTCTTCCATCGCGGGATAGAGAATTTCTTCCACCACCGGACTCAGGCGATGGATTTCATCGATGAAGAGCACGTCGCGGGGTTCAAGATTGGTCAGCAGCGCGGCCAGATCGCCCGGCCGCTCGAGCACCGGGCCTGAGGTTTGGCGCAGGTTCACCTGCATTTCGTTGGCGAGGATGTTGGCGAGCGTCGTTTTGCCCAAGCCCGGCGGCCCGAAGATGAGCACGTGGTCCAGGGCTTCGGCGCGTTTGCGGGCGGCGCCGATGAAAATCTCCATCTGCTCGCGCACCACCGGCTGACCAACGTAGTCCGCCAGGCGGCGCGGACGGATGTGACCGTCAAGCGCAACTTCATCAGCGCTGGGGGTGGCGGAAATCAGTCGAGTGTTGCTCATATCAGCTAGCTGCGGTCATTGTGCAACAGCAGCATGAATCTGTAATGAACCGCGACATCAAGATCTCGCTAAGCTGCGCAGGACTTCGCGAATGATGGCGTCCGTGGTTTTGTTCTCGGTGTCGATGGCATGCACCAGACGGCTCGCTTCCTGCGGCTTGTAGCCAAGCGCGATGAGGCCGCTGACCGCGTCCGCCACGGCGTCGGTCGGCGGTGGCTTGCCGGGCGAGCTGCTGATGCTCACGCCTCCCGCCGGCGCCCAGTCGCTCACGCGGTCGCGCATTTCCACAATCAGGCGCTCGGCGGTTTTCTTGCCGATGCCGGGCAAGGCGGTGAGGCGAGTGGCGTCGCCGCGCTGCACGCTGCTCACAAATTCGTCCACCTGCATGCCGGACAACACCGCCAGCGCCATCTTCGCGCCCACGCCGCTCACCTTCAGCAGGCTTTGAAACAGCTCGCGCTCGGCCAGCGTGGCGAAGCCGTAAAGGCTCTGCGCGTCTTCGCGCACCACCAGATGCGTGTGCAGAATGACCTCGGTGTTAAGGTCGGGCAGCGCCCAGATGGTGGTCATGGGCGCGTCCACTTCGTAGCCAACGCCGTGGCATTCCACCAGCAGGCGCGGTGGGCGTTTCTCGATCAAAAGACCCCGCAGCCGGCCAATCACAGCCAGCGCCCCGAGCGGGCACCGCGCGCGCCGCTGGCGGCGATGGCGATCAGGCTTTGACGCGTGTGGCCGTGGCAGAGCGCCACGCCGAGGGCGTCGGCGGCGTCTGCGCGCAAGGTCCCCTGCATCGACAACAAGATTTTCACCATATGCTGCACCTGATCCTTGGTGGCGTGGCCGCGGCCGACCACCGCCTGTTTGATTTCATTCGGCGAGTATTCGTGCACCGGCAGCTCGCACATTGCCGCTGCCACAATCGCCGCGCCGCGCGCCTGACCGAGCTTGATGGCGGAATCGGCGTTGCGGTTCATGAAAATTTTCTCAATCGCCACTTCGTCCGGGCGATGTTCGCGAATCACCGCGGTCAGCCCGATAAAGATCTCGCGCAAGCGCTCTGCCAGTGGCAGATCCGCCATGTCCACGCAGCCGCTCGCCACGTGCACGCTTTTGTTTTTCTCCATCGCCACCAGGCCGTAGCCCGTGACGCGCGAACCGGGGTCGATGCCGAGAATCAGCGTCATCGAGCGGCGACGCTGCGCGCGAGCGGCTCAGGCATCGTTATTCCCGAAGACCTGCTGCTTCTGCGCGGTGGAGAAATCGAGCAGGCGCTTGATGGGCAACACCGCACGCGCCGCGAGCTCGGCGGAGACCTGAATCTCATTACCGCCGGTGCGGAGCGTCTGCGCCAGTTTGCGCAGACCGTTCATCGCCATCCACGGGCAGTGGGCGCAGCTGCGGCAGGTGGCGCTATCGCCGGCGGTCGGCGCTTCGAGCAGGATTTTGTCCGGCGCAGCCTGCTGCATTTTGTAGAAAATGCCGCGATCGGTGGCGACGATGAAGGTCTGCGCGGGCAGGGTTTTCACCGCCGCAATGAGCTGCGAGGTGGAGCCCACCACATCGGCCAGCGCAATCACCGACGGCGGTGATTCCGGATGCACCAGCACTTTGGCTTGCGGGTGAGTGGCGATTAAGGCTGCCAGCTCCTGGCCCTTGAACTCCTCGTGCACGATGCAGGCGCCGTTCCACAGCAGCATGTCGGCGCCGGTATTCACGCGGATGTAGTCGCCCAGATACCGATCGGGCGCCCACAAAATCTTTTTGCCTTCCGCGTGCAGATGACGCACCACGTCGAGCGCGCTGCCGGAAGTCACCATCCAGTCTGCTCGCGCCTTCACCGCCGCGCTGGTGTTGGCATACACCACCACGGTGCGGTCTGGATGCTGGTCGCAAAAGGCCGCGAACTGATCTGCAGGGCAGCCCAGATCAAGCGAGCACTCGGCGCCCAGATCCGGCATCAGCACGCGCTTTTCGGGATTGAGAATCTTGGCGGTCTCGCCCATGAAGCGCACGCCCGCCACCACCAGCGTTTGCGCCGGGTGTTCGTGGCCAAAGCGCGCCATGTCCAGAGAATCGGAAACGTAACCGCCGGTCGCCTCGGCCAGCGCCTGCAGGTCGGGATTAGTGTAGTAATGCGCCACCAGCACTGCGTTCTCGCGTGCCAGCAGCGTGCGGATTTCGGCGGTGAGCGCTGCGCGCTCGGCGTCGTCCAGACGCTCGTTCAGCGTGGGCGGCACGAGAAACACCGGCAGCGGCAGGTTGACGGTGTGCGTGATGGTGTCGGCGTTCATCTGGCGAACCTCCGCTGGTGGGCGCTCACAGGGCGCGAATCATTCGCGGCCTTTCGGCCGCTCCCACAGGTGCGCGGAACACGCGTTCCGCTTGCCCGCCGCGGTGGCGCATTCGCGCCGCAGCGGCAGTGCTCAACTCTGCGCGGGCGGCGCCCCTTCAGCGCGCCGCAAGCGGATCCCCAGCTCGCGCATCTGCAACTCCCCAACCGGCGTCGGCGCGGCGGTGAGCGGGCAGCTGGCGGTTTGGGTTTTCGGGAAGGCGATGACTTCGCGAATCGAGCGCTCGCCGGCCATCAACATCACCAGCCGGTCGAGACCGAAGGCAATGCCGCCGTGGGGCGGCGCGCCGAACTGCAGCGCGTCCAGCAAAAAGCCAAACTTCTCGCGGGCTTCTTCTTCCCCAATCCCCAGCAGGCCAAACACCTTGGACTGCATGTGCTGGTGATGAATACGAATCGAGCCTCCGCCGATTTCGCTGCCGTTCAGCACCATGTCGTAGGCACGGGACAGGGCCGCACCCGGATTGGCCACCACGGCGTCGGCATCTTCGTGCGGCGCGGTGAAGGGATGATGCAGCGCGACCCAGCGCTTGCTGTCGGCGTCCCAGTCAAACATCGGGAAATCCACCACCCAGATCGGACGCCAGGCGTTCGCCACGAGGCCCAAATCCGCCGCCACCTTGTCGCGCAGCGCGCCCAGCGCGGCATTCACCACGCGGGTTTCATCGGCGCCAAAGAAAATGAGGTCGCCGGTGACCGCGCCGGTGCGGGTCATGATGGCTTCCACCACGTTATCCGGCAGGAATTTGAGAATCGGCGACTGCAGACCCTCGCGGCCGGCCGCGGCGTCGTTCACCTTGATATAGGCCAGACCCTTGGCGCCATAAATGCCGACGAACTCGGTATAGGCGTCGATCTGGCTGCGCGAGAGCGCGTTGCCGCCCGGCGCCTTGAGGGCGGCGATGCGGCAGTTGGGATTGTTGGCGGCAGCGGCGAAGACCTTGAACTCGATGTCGCGCATGACGTCGGCCAGTTCCACCAGCTCCAGCGGGTTGCGCATATCCGGGCGGTCGCTGCCAAAACGATGCATGGCCTCGGCGTAGGTGATGCGCGGGAAAGGGTTCGGCAGGTCCACGCCCTGCACTTCCTTAAACAGCTCGCGAATCATGCGCTCCATCAGCGCGGTGACCGCCTGTTCGTCCACAAAGGACATTTCGATATCGAGCTGGGTGAATTCCGGCTGGCGATCGGCGCGCAGGTCTTCGTCGCGGAAGCAACGAACAATTTGATAGTAGCGATCGAAGCCCGCCACCATCAGCAGCTGCTTGAAGAGCTGCGGCGACTGCGGCAGAGCGAAGAACTTGCCGTTGTGCACGCGGCTCGGCACCAGATAATCGCGCGCGCCTTCGGGCGTGGCCTTGGTCAGCACCGGAGTTTCGATGTCGAGAAAGCCGGCGTCGTCGAGAAAGCGCCGGAAGTAGCGCGCCACCTTCGCCCGCAGCAGCATGTTGTCGCGCATGCGGGTGGTGCGGAGATCCATGTAGCGATAGCGCAGGCGGGTTTCTTCCTGCACGTTCGGGTCGTCGAGCTGGAAGGGCGGCGTGTTGGCGGCGTTCAGAATTTCCAGCTCCCGCACCAGCGCTTCCACCTTGCCGGTGCCGAGATTGGGATTGATGGTGCCCGCCGGACGGTGGCGCACCTTGGCGCGCGCCAGCAGCACATATTCGCCGCGCGCCCGCTCGGCCAGCGCAAAAGCCGCCGGGGTATCGGGATCGATCACGATTTGGAGCACGCCCGCGCGGTCGCGGAGGTCGATAAAAATCACGCCGCCATGGTCGCGGCGGTGATGCACCCAGCCGCAAACGGTGACTTCCTGATCGATAAGGTCTTCGGTGACGTCACCGCAATAATGACTACGCATGGGCTTTACGGCTTTTGGCTACTGGGGAGTTGGGGAAGGGCGGGTGCAAGCGTTCGAGAATTCCGCACCGGGGCCCCGCATGATACGGGCCCGCTCCTAGGTGCTGCAACGCGAGAGGTCGGCGCGGGCCGCGCGTTCAGCTGGCGTCACCGCCGCTGCTGGCGGGTTTGGTGTCCGCCGGCACCGGGGCCGGCGCGGGCGTGGCGGCGGTTTCGGTCTTGGTGGTGCTACTAGGGGTGTCGGTGGAATCGGCCTTCGGGGCCGTCTTGCCCTTGTCCCGGAAGTCCGTCACGTACCAGCCCGAGCCCTTAAGGGCGAAACCAACGGCGGAGATCTGTCGGGCGAGATCGGGTTTGCCGCAGCTGGGGCAGTCCTTCAGCGCGTCCTCGGACATCTTCTGCACGGCGTCTAGCCGGTGCCCGCAGGCACCACAAAGATAGGAATACGTAGGCATGTGGCTCTCTTTGGCAAATCTGAATCGGGGAACGTAGCGAGAAGATAAGGTCGTGGCGGAGATTTTCAAGGCAGAACAGGATTAGCGCCAGCGTTAGCGCTCGCCCCCATGCAGCGCTGCCGCATTCTTGCTTGGTCTACCGGGGATGATTCGCTATTATCCGCCCTCCCCGCGCCGGCCCTCGTTGGCTGGCCACTCCGCACGCGCCGTTAGCTCAGCTGGTAGAGCACCGGACTTTTAATCCGAGGGTCGTAGGTTCGAATCCTACACGGCGCACCATTTAAGTCCTAAACGCCCGCAGCGCCAGACCTCACATCACCTTCACCGGCACGCACAGCTGATACCCCGTGGTGCGGAGCGCGCGAAGGATTACCCCATCAAAGCCCACCGCCTTGAAGCTCTGGCGTAGCCGCACCATGCGCACTTCGAGCGCGGCCTTGGTGTAGGCGTTGGGGTCTTCGCGCATGGCTTCGATGAGCTGCCAATTCTCCAGCCGATTGCCCGGCGCCAGCGCCAAAGCGCCCAGCATGAGCGCGGGCCGTTCGCCAATCGCGATCTCGCCGGCGGGTCCGTGGAGGGTCAGGGTGCGCTGATTGAGCGTGGCGGGGGCGTTGCTGGAGGCGCTGGACGCCGCCGGCGTTGGCGTCACCCGGCGCCGAATCACGGCATTAATCACGGCCAGCAGTTCGTCTGGATGGGAAGGTTTGGACACAAAGGCATCGGCGCCGGCGCGATAGCAGGCCAGCCGGTCGGCCACCTGATCGCGCGAACTCACCACCACGATGGTGAGATGCGGACAGGCTTCCCGATACCGCCCGAGCAGGCTTACGCCGTCTTCGCCGGGCAGATTGAGGTCAACCATCAGCACGTCGATGAGCGGGTCCAGGGCCTCATCGCTAAGCGCTTCGGCAGACGACACGCCCACCGCGTAATGCCCATGCTGCTGCAACAACTCCACCGTGACGGCGCACAGGCTTTCGTTATCTTCCACAACGGTAATGCGGAGGCTTTGCGGCATGTCGGCGGACTGATTCATTGGATTCAAAGCCTAGCGATGCGGAGACTCTTTTCCCTACCCAAGCCTACGCACCGGTTGGTGAAAGGACTTCACTCTGGCAGGCGGAGTACAAACACCGCTTGCTCCGGGCCAGCTTCGTAGCTCAGCTCACCCCCCAGCCGGCGCGCCAGCAAGCGGGACAAATGCAAGCCCAGCCCCGTGCCGCTCACCCGCCGCGCGGCCTCGGAACGGTAGTACTTCTGGAACAGGAGCTGGGGATCGGGCGCGTCGTTGTTGAAAAGTTCGTTGCGCACCCGCACCCGCTGGCACACCCCTGCTTCGCGAGAGAGTTCCAGCACCACCCGCGAGCCGGCCGGCGAATAGCGCAGGGCGTTCTCAAGCAGATTATTCACAATCACCGCGAGCACTCGCGGGTCCACCAGAATGCTCGGCAAATCCGCGCCGCCCACAATCTCAATCCGGGCCGGCTCGGTAGCGCCGTCCTGTAGCTGGCGCACTTCGGCCAGCAAGGCGCACGCGCGCGGCACGAGGGGCACGTCCGGATCGTCCAAGCGAACGGCCTGCGCGCAGTGATCGATTACCCGCCCCATTGCCTCCAAGGCATTGCGCGCATGCCCCTGCATTTGCGGACTGGCGTTGGGGGTGCCAAACACCAGCCCCAGCGTAGACAGGGGCGCTTTGAGCTCGTGGGTGAGCATCATCATGAATTCCTGTTGGCGCTCGCGCTCGCCGCGCTCCATGGTCAGGGCCTGCGCGGTGAGTTCGGCCTGCCGGCGATCGGCCTGCCGCTGCGCGCGGACTTCGCCCATCCGTTGCCAGGTAGCAACCAGGAGCACGCCGCTGGCAATCGCCGCGATCGCCAGCAGCAAACTGAGCGAGAAAGGCTCATGCCGAAAGACATTGCCACCGGGGAAGGCCGCGAGCCAGGCAAAGGGCAGCATTAACGCCAGGCCCAACCACCTCGCCACCGCTTGCAGCCGGGCAGCACGCGACTGGGAGACAGGCCGAGGGATCGGTAGCAACAGCGCCGCGACCGGCATCAGCACAAAACCGACAAACACGAGCAAGACGAGCAGATTGCGCGCCACATCGAGATACCCCAGCACAAACAGCAGTGCGGCGACACAAGAGCACCCGATGTGGGCCTTTAGCATGCGCTGCGCCAACGGCGGGGCAGAGAACAGGGTAATGATCACCAGGCAGTACCACATCGAGGCAATGGGGTTCACGAAACGCAGCGCGTTCGCGCCCCAGGCCAGCAAAGAAGCGTGGGCGGTTTGTTCCGTCAACCATGGGGTTAACGAAGAGGAATTGACCAACATCACGCCCGTATTGCAGAGCTGACGAAACATCCACACGCGAGTCAGCAGGGCGTTGTCGGCCCAGACCGCAGCGACGCTGAGGATGAGAAAGGTCACCAACATGCCGAAGATCACGCCGGCGCTGAAGTGCTCCTGTCGCTCGCTCTCATTGGCCGCCTCCGAACTCAAAAGCGAGAAGCCAAATAACAGCGGGCCGGTGGAGCGCAAGCGCAGCCACACCTCGCGGGGGGCCGCCGTGTAGGGAATCGAAAAACGCCAGGCCTGGTTAGCCCGCACCCTCGACCAATTACCCCGATCAAGGGGCAGGGCCGGGGCGCTCGACAACGACGGGTCGTAAAGCGTGACTTCGTCTCCCCACATGCCGTTGGCGCGGAGCGCCAGAAGCGCTGGCGCGTGTGACGCCGCTATCGAGCGCCCCTCATCCGGCACGATGCGCAGGCGTACCCAGAACACATCGCCGGCAAAAAATCGGCTGAGGTAGCCGTCGAAAGGCGTCAGCGGCTGCTTTTGCACCTCGTTTAAAGGCATCTGGCCGGTCGCGTCACGCACATAGGCCCACGCCTCCAGACGGCTTCCTGCGGCCCAGCCGGCTGCGCTCCAGCCTAGGCAGAGCACGGTTGTCCAGATCACAAGTGCGAGCGAGCGAAGCCTCATCCAGCGGGCAAGCATGGCGTTTCCCTGTTGTTCGGATAGCACCTCTTAGCGCGTGCCGGAGACTTATCGTACCAGCCACCAGCACCGCCACGGATTGGGGTCACCAAGCGTAGGCTGGCGTAGGGAACAGATGGGCCAAACGCCTATCCTGCGGCCGCGTTTTTGCACCATTCCAAGACAGAGCCCAGCTTCCCATGCCCGCTTTTTCCGGACTCGGCGTGATTTATCTGGATGATGATCCGTACTACAACACCCTGTTCAAGGTGATGTTGAAACACCTCGGTTACATCGTGACGCCGTTCGAAAACGCCGAGCGCGCCCTGCAGGCGCTGCGCGCCGACCCCGCGCGCTGGGACACCGTGATCAGCGATTTCTATATGCCACGCACTACCGGCCTGAGTTTTCTCAGCGCCGTTAAAGCGGAACATGCGCACGTGCACTGCGCGGTGGTCTCCGGCGCCTTCAACCCGCAACTGGTCACCGATGCCAAGGCCCACGGCATCCCCACCGCCATGGCCAAGCCCACCAACCTGCCAGAGTTCACCCAACTCGTGCAGACGATGATTCTCGCGAGCAAAGCGCAGCCGCCAGCGCCCGCCTCCTAAGCCCCGCCCACCGGTGGCGGTGATTAATGTGAACTGGTTCGCCGTTATGTCCTGCCGCTGGAACTAAGCTCTCTCTGTGGAGTTACGCTGAGGGAATAGCGGACTCCTCAGTACTCGGTGCAGACGCATCAGAGTCCGGCATTGAGGTCGGATGTGGCTGGGCTGAAGCCCCGCGATCTGGCTCGTCCCTCTCACGAGACGCCTTCGCGCGAGATGCACCCCATGATTTCTATCCGCCTTTTTTGCCCGCGATTCATCCGCTCGGTGGCCCTTGCCCTGTGGGCACTAGCGCTCAGCGCCTCCGCTCTG
>Ga0114967_10002859_pt1 | contig 14375 bp, 8 predicted proteins | sample M_130628_MF_Meta_FD_92639 | JGI IMG/M metagenome (GOLD analysis project Ga0114967, IMG submission 92639) | Freshwater microbial communities from Lake Montjoie, Canada to study carbon cycling - M_130628_MF_MetaG | ecosystem: Environmental > Aquatic > Freshwater > Lake | place: Lake Montjoie... | reverse complement strand
TCAAGAACAACCAATGTATCAATAACTGGTTTAACGACGGGTAGTGGTACGATACTCAATGATATACTTACTAATAATAGTGGCACTGATCAAGTGACTACATATACTATCACACCTCAAATCACATCAACAATCATCAATTCGGATGGAAGTACTGGTGGGACTCAAACTACTTATGGCACAGCGCAAGCATTCAATCTTACTGTAAAATCAAATTTAACCTCAGTGCAAGCTGCAGCTGCTATCACGGTTACCGCCTCTAATGATGGAACTACAGTAACATTGACTGCAACGAGTACAGTACTATCGCCTACCTACACCTGGTATGCCAATGCAGCAAAAACGGGGGGAGCTATAGCAGTTGGAACATTAGCTGTTAGTGGTTTGACAGTGGGGCAGCCTTATACTTATTTTGTAACGGTTGCTGGTACAAATCGGTGTGAGAGTAATGCGTTGTCCGGGTCAATTACAGTGCCCCCTAGTCAATTTGTTACTATTAGTTCTGCTACGGTTTTAGAGGGAGGGGCTATTGTTCTTACGGCAAGTCTATCTGTTACAAATGTGAGTGATGTGGATGTGACACTTGTAAGGCCTCCAAGTTTTCCTGTGGGCTACACAATGCCTACCAGTGTGCGTATTAATGCAGGGTCTTTAAATGGGAGTTTTAGTATTCAAACCGTAGACGATCTAATACCAGCAGATCGCGTCTTTAATATCACAGGCAGTGCCTCGGGTTATTCTGTTTTATCGGGCTCCTTGACGGTTGTGGATAAGGATACGCCTCCCAGTCAGCTTATCCGAATCAGCTCGGGTAGTGTTCTGGAGGGCAATTCGATTGTGTTGACGGCCAGCCGGAGCGTTGTTGGTGCTGCCCTCACCGTTAATCTGCTGGCCAGTCCAGCTTTTTCGAATGTGACCCTTCCTGTGAGTGTGACCATTCCAAATGGTGCACTGAATGGTAATTTCACGATTGCAACAAGCGATAATGGTATTGCCTCAGATCAGTATTTGAACATTTCAGGCAGTGCCTCGGGTTATTCTGTTTTATCGGGCTCCTTGACGGTTGTGGATAAGGATACTCCTGCCAGTCAGCTTATCCGAATCAGCTCGGGTAGTGTTCTGGAGGGCAATTCGATTGTGTTGGCGGCCAGCCGGAGCGTTTCTGGTGGCCCAGTGATAGTTACTCTGATACCGAGCCCATCCTTCGCGAATGTGACTGTTCCTGTAAATGTGACCATTCCAAATGGTGCGCTTAGTGGTAGTTTTACAATCCAAACGACTGATAATGGCATTTCGTTAAATCAGTATTTAAACATCATAGGCAGTGCTTCGGGTTATTCCGTCTTATCGGGCTCGTTGACGGTGATAGATTTTAATCAAATCACGATGACTGCAAGTAATGGTACTGTGTCAGGAACTAGTATAGCTGTTGTGGAGGGGTCTAGTGTGACGATTACTTTAACCTCACTTAGACAAATTACTGCTAGTGATGGCAATGTGGACTTGAATATTGTTGCGGGTGCAGCGTCAACGAATCCAACTATTTGGAAATCGCCGATAACGCTGTCTATCGGTACCAATAGTGCATCATTTTCACAAACCTTGAGTTTATCTAATATGGTAGGTGCAGATGAAATATTGGTAGTGAATGCCATTGACCCCAGTGGTGCTTATACGATTAATCCAGTTACAATTACATTGCAGGCATACCCCGTAGTGGTGGTTAGTAATTCAATAACGGGCTGCTATGGTACCATTGCAGATCTTCGGTCTGTTATTACGAACTATGATACAAATAAATACTCCTATCTATTTTATAACCCGAGTGGGGGAATAATTACGAATCTGATGGTATCGACTTCAGGGGTATACCGAGTGGATGCTATCAATAAGACAAGTCTTTTAACTAGTAAGATTCGTGCAAGTATCATCGTAACCATAAGTCCTCAAATAAACCTCAGTATTACTAACACCGCGGCTGTTATTTGTGGCAGTAGTTCGATTGATTTGAAAGATTACATTATCAGTGTAACGCCCAATATTGATCCACTTAATTACAATTTTTCATTTCAGGACCCATTTGGCTCAGTGCTCGGTAGTAGTGTAGTGAGTTCCCCCCCTGGTGTTTATAAAATATCTGCCATCAATCCATCAACGGGTTGCTCTTCAGCGTGGATGCCATTAACCGTGACTAGTGTTGCAATTCCCTCATTCGTTGTAAATACTCCCGTAACGATTTATCACCCTTTTCTTATGGATTTAACAGATCCATCGGTTATACTGTCGGCAAGTTCTGGGATAGACCATTATAATTACTTTGATAATAGTTTGGCTCCAATTAACTTAACCAATGCACAGAACATTGCTGTAGCGGGAGTATATTACATACAGGCTGTAACTAAAGAAGGGTGTGTTTCTGGTCCACCACAGCCCATTCAAGTTTTTTTTGGAGCTACTCCTACCTTACAAATGCTTAGCAGTAGCTCCACGCTGATGGAAGGAAGCAGTGGGACTTTCACACTCAGTTTAGTACCAGCTGGAGTTACTTTGCAGAAAGATATATCTTTCACATTAGCCCCTGCAGTGGGAAACGTAGCAAAGGCACCGCACTATACGATTCCTACAGTGGTCACATTATCAGCAGGAAAAAATAGCACACCTGTTCCAGTGCAAGCATCAGCAGATAAGATTTTGTATAACGATGAGTTGTTGATTGTGCAGGCTAGTAATACAAGTTTAGGAGCGGTTACAAGCGCACTAACAATTACGGATGCCACCGCGATAGATCCGAGTAATTTAGTTGTTACGATAGGCAATGGTACCATTTTTCAGGATGAAACAATTCCTATTCGGGTAAGCCTTCCTGCAGGAGTTACATCCGTACGAGATATCATTGTAACGCTTAATACGAGTACTAGGAGCACTTTAAGTAATTTGTCTAGTCCACCTTCATTTCCACCAAGTGTCATTATTCCAGCTGGGACTAATTTTGGAGAGTTTGATGTAAGTGGATCAAGTACGAGTGATGTGCCAGCCATATTAATTATAGAGGGTGTCAGTATCTTGAGGGTTAATGAAGGAGTGATTACCATTTTAAACCAGAAAATAAGAGCTATTATGTCAATATCACCTAATGGTGATGATATAAATGAGTTTTCTGATATTGAGAATATTGAGAAATTTCCAGATAATGAGGTCAATATTTATGATCGTTGGGGGATTCTCGTATACCAAGCAAAAAGGTATAATAATCGCGATATGAGGTTTCTAGGAGAATACAACCAAGGGCGTAGCTATCAATTACCCAATGGCAACTACTTTTATAAAATTAAGTTTTTTGACCACGGTAAAGGAAGTGTGGTTAAAGGTTTTTTAAAGGTTGAGAGATAAACTCCCATGTGTTTAATTTGTTTTTTCAGCTGTCATGAAGCTATCATGCCATGGGCTGAACTTTTCGTAATTTTTTCTTGTTTTTTATGGCACTCAAGAGTCGCTTCGCTTAGGTTTCTTAGTTTCTGTTTATTTTTCAAGTGGCATCTCAATAGATCACTTCGCTCAGTTTCACTCGTATTTGTTTAAGGTGTTCAAGAAATTTAATCATTTAGGATTTGTGAGCAACAGTATAAGGGGTAAAACTAAAAGTGTAAAAATATAAACAAACAAAAATGGCCTTAAAATGGGCAAAAAACTTGTTTTAAAGAGACTGTATAATGAACTGTGTCAAGTTAATTAGCATACCCTTGCTTTTTTAACCTTGACACAGTTCATTTTACACTACCTTCATTTTTTTGTCCATACCATGTTCTTACAACATCCCGCCGCACACAGGCAACACTTGCCCGGTGATGTAGGCACTCATATCAGAACCGAGGAACACACATACATTGGCTACATCTTCTGGTTCGCCTGCACGTCTTAGGGGAATTTCTTTTTCCCATCCTTCAACCACTTTGGGATCGAGGATGTCAGTCATTTCGGTGCGAATGAAACCTGGAGCAACTACATTGCTTCGAATGTTACGGGAACCTAATTCTTTGGCAATCGACTTGGAAAAACCGATAATACCCGCTTTAGAAGCCGCGTAATTTGCTTGTCCAGCATTGCCCTGCACACCAACTACGGAACTCATATTAATAAAAACCCCCTTTTTGTTCTTCATCATCACTTTGGAAGCCACTTTGGTGATATTGAAAACGGATTTCAAGTTTACGTTTAATACCTCATCCCAATTTTCTTCAGTCATTCGCATAAGTAGACCATCTTTGGTGATTCCAGCATTGTTTACTACAATATCTAGTGCTCCGAAATCGGTAACAATATCATGAATCAATTTTTCTGCTTCCGCAAATTTGGATGCGTCGGAGCGATATCCTTTTACTTTTGTTCCCGCTTGTTGGAGTTCTTGTTCCAATGCCTGCCCCTTTTCGACCGAGGACAAATAGGTAAAGGCTACATGGGCTCCGTGTTCTGCAAATTTTTCGGCTATTTTACGACCAATCCCTTTCGATGCTCCTGTAATTAATGCCGTTTTTCCTTCTAGTAATTTCATTTTAATGTACTTTTTCTAATATAAATTTGGTATTATTTATGTCCGTAGAGTTCTGAGAGGCTCTACGGGTTACTTATGAGTAGGAGTCTCTGACTCATTAGTAATATTTTACTATCATCTATCTTTTATCTCTAATCTCTAATCTGTTTGTTTGAACATTATTCAATCCAAAACACTTAATTATTCTAAGGAGGGTCGCGGACTCCTTTTTATTATATAATGGGGGAGATTACATAGCTCGATATGGTAAATCGGAGCAGTTGATAACCACATTTTCATATCCTTTGCTTTCCAGAAAAGCGCAAATTCCTGGCTCAACAGCTTGTCTGTCAACACAAGGGCCAAGCATAACTTCCTTGAGGGGCAGCTGCTTAGGAAGTTCATGGCATCCGAGAGTCTCGTGATTTTGGGGCTGGAGCTTATAAAAATATGGTCTGCTTTGACTGGATGTTCGAAGATTTAACTTCACATAAGGAATAATATATTTGTTTTTTCTAGGCATGAACTCCAAAGGAAGAGGTTCTTGAAATAAATCGTCCTCTAGTAGTAGTCGGTATTCCTGTTCGTATTCAAACGCATGATGTTTCGTCCTCGCGCCAAGTGATGAAGCGGCAAGTCTCAAAAGGATTCGCTTCATCCAGTCGATATAACTTGTCTCATTTTCAAAAGTCACAGACTCTTTCAATTGAGCATATAGATTTAAGATGACTTTTGTAAATGAGTATATGTCATTTTCTTTAGCCTCCGTGTTGTAATTAATCCATTGGCTTATAATTGGTAAATGAAAACAATCGGGCAAAACCTTCCTGTCGAAGCACATGCTTACCCCTTGACCTTGATTTCCATAATTTTGCCATAGATTGAGGTCATTTTGTTTAGCAGAAAAACAAATTACATAGGAGTTGGGGAGCTTAATCTCCCAAAGTTCATTTTTTGTCTTTAGGAGTATTCTTTCCTCTATCGAATCCTTGTCGTATATTTTTAGCAGCTTATCCAGAGCTTTTTCAAAGAATTTAATTTGATAGTTATACTCCTCTTTGTCATTAAGATATAGCGAATTGGTTGCAAAGAAGGTTTGATTAGATATGATATGGAAGAAACTCTCCATTGATGTGTAATGATGAATGGTTTCTGACTCCATATGCTTAAGAAACCAAGTATTCTTGTATTCCTCTTTTTTAGAGGGGTTGTTAAAAATGTTTTCGCCGTCGATCTGTATGGCTTGCATGATTAGCTCGTGTGCGATGCTGTCTGACATTGGTCGCTTTTCATATTCTACTACTTCTTCTTCCAATATGGTGATGTTTTATTTTGAATAAAAGAGAATTTGGCCCTCAGGAGATGGTATTGGGTTTTGAGAAGGGCTTTTCGCAAATCTATAACCATTAACAAACAGTACTATATTTTCATGCTATCCATCCAATGCGCAGATTCAACTCGCCAATGCACCATTAAATTAGCATCTTAGTCATCCCTTCAATCCTGATTCAGACAGTCAGCATCGTATCACTAATTGCCTTCACGCCTGGTAATTCTTTTCCCTCCATATATTCCAACAAGGCACCTCCGCCAGTTGATACATAACTCACACGATCAGTAAAGTTAAATTTAGATACGGCCGCTGCAGAATCACCTCCGCCAATTAATGAGAATGCGCCATGTTGGGTAGCTTCTACTACTGCTTCGGCAATAGCCTTGGTACCTGCTTCAAATTTCGATAACTCAAACACACCCATTGGGCCATTCCATAAAATGGTTTTGGAGTTTTTGATGATGGATGTGAAACTTTCGATAGACTGTTTTCCAATATCTAAGCCCATCCAATCGGCTTTAATGGCATTATTGGGAGCTAATTCGGTATTAGCATCGTTAGAAAAACGATCGGCAATTACGGAGTCGGTGGGTAAAATTAAGTTTACCCCTTTTGCCATTGCTTTTTCGATCAAACTATTAGCTAGATCTAATTTATCTTCCTCGACTAATGATTTTCCGATGTTTCCGCCTTGTGCTTTTGCAAAGGTGTAAGCCATGCCACCACCAATGATGAGGTTATCAACTTTTTCTAACAATTTTTCGATGAGTTCGATCTTATCCGAAACTTTGGCCCCTCCCATAATGGCGGTAAATGGTCGTTCTGCGTGGTTTAATATTTTCTCCGCATTCTGTAGTTCAGAGGCCATCAGGTAACCGAAAAATTTAGCGTTAGGAAAAAATTTAGCGATCACTGATGTAGATGCATGTGCTCGATGCGCTGCACCAAAGGCATCATTGACATACACATCACCTAAATGTGCGAGCTTTTCTGCAAAAGTTTCGTCGCCTTTTTCCTCTTCTTTGTGGAATCGTAAGTTTTCTAACAGAAGCACTTCGCCCGATTTTAAAGCAGATGCTTTTTGAGTAGCCTCCTCGCCAATGCAATCGCTGGCAAACTGAATATCTTTCCCCAATACTTGAGAAAGATGTTTGATAATATGCTTTAAAGAATATTTTTCAGCAGGTCCTTCCTTAGGGCGGCCGAAATGTGACATCAAAATAACAGTACCTCCATCTTTCAAAATTTTATTGATGGTGGGGATTGCCCCCCGTATACGGCTATTGTCGGTAATATGAAACTGATCGTCTAGTGGTACATTAAAATCTACACGAACCAGTGCTTTTTTGTTGTCAAAATTAAAAGTGTCAATTGTTTTTATATTCATTATTCTATTGTTAGCTTATTTATTTTGGGGGTTTTGATGGGATGTCTACGCAAGCATATTCATCGTCATAAGGATTAAAAGTTGCACGATCATCATCCCATCCAGAAATAAAAAGTAAAAATATTCATTTCTGCTCGGATTGGATTTGAATATCACCCAGGCACTCAAACAGATGCTTAATATAAGTCCAACGGCGTTCCATAGATTAAGGGGATGGATGGGTAGCAATAATAGGATTAAATAAAGTAGCAAGAAGCCATAACAAAGCAGCATGGCTCTTTTTTCGCCGAGCATAGTTGGAAGCGTTTTTAGTGAATTTTGTTTGTCCTGGAATAGATCGCGAACATCAAAAGGAACGGTAATAGCGACCATAAAAAGAAATTCATGAACGACTAACAACACAACATATCGAGTAGGAAAATCAAATGCTTGTGTGTTTTCCAATTCCACGATGGGTAATAGTACACAGCTTAAAGACCAAACGAGGGCAATCAAAAACAATTTGACTCCCGGTAGGTTTCTAAGTCCGAACCATTGATGATGAAACCGGAATATGGGTACATTATACGCTATTGAAATTAATCCCAAAAAAGAAAGTAATATCAATGCCGGTATAGATAAAAACAATGCCAGCGGCATGAGCGAAAAAGTAGCAATAATGGTTAGTGTGGCATTGAGGCGATAATGTGAGAATATCCAGCGAACTCTTCTAAAAGGTGAGGCTTTGGGATTTTTTGGCTTAGATAGTAAAATGCTGAAGTTATACAATGCCAATGTAGCGCAAAACAAAACGGCTAGAATCGTTGTATCTGGTTTGACATCAAGTAATTGATAGGTGACTAATGCTTGTGCTACGGCACAAAGGGCGATAAAAATATTGCTAAAGAGTAAACAATCGAGTGTTTGCCAGAGGTATTTGTTCATGAATGAATGCTATGCTATGCTTTGCCTTGTTTGAGCTCAAAGATGGTAATTTCAGGCAAAATACCAACTCTGCCAGGATATCCTAAAAAGCCATATCCTACATTGACGTACAATTGCTGTTGTTGTTCCTGATACAATCCGGCCCACTCTTTATAAATATATTGGATAGGGCTCCATTGCATTTTATCGGTCATGACCCCGAATTGCATGCCATGTGTATGGCCACTAAACATCACATCGATTTGTGGGTATTTGGGCAATACTTGTGCTCGCCAATGTGATGGATCGTGCGAAAGAAGCAATTTCACGGGAGCATCTTCGGTTCCGAGCACGGCCAAGTCCATTCGGCCATATTTGGGAAAGCGGCCTGCTCCCCAATTCTCTATTCCGATGATGGCTATTTCTTCTCCATCTACTCTGAGTCTGCGATTTTCATTTACAAGCAAGTTCCACCCCATATTTTTATGTGTAGTTTTTACGTCAGCCAAACTTTTTGCCTTTGCTACTGATGGACCTTTTCCAAAATAATAATCACCATAATCGTGGTTTCCTAAGACAGAGAATACGCCCAATGGTGCTTTTACCTTGGAGAAAATATCTTGGTAATCGTGCATTTCGGAGGCAAAGTTATTGACCAAATCACCCGTAAAGAAGATCATATCTGATTTTTCTTTTAGAAGGAGATCCACGCCCCCCTGTACAGCTTTTCGATTATAAAAACTACCGGAATGTATATCGGATATCTGCCCTACTTTAATCCCATCAAAAGCTCGCGGAAGGTTGGGCAGGTACAATGTTCGACGTTTGATTTGGTAATCATAGGCACCCGAAACTGTTCCATAAGTGAGTGAAGCAATGGGGATCGTTGCCATTAGAACGCCTGCTTTGATTAAAAATTCGGATCGGGTAATGGGGGGATTGCTATCGATAGGCTGTGTTGTCTCAGTTGGTGTTTTGGGAAACAACTTTTGTTTGATCCAAATAAATACGCGACGTAAATCATCCACAACTAAAAAGGGAATAATGAAAATTTTGGAAATGCTTGTTATGAAAAACAGGACCAGAATGAAGGTCCGTAGCATGAATTTGATATTATAAAAAATGCTAATAAAAACACTAAGGATTAATAAAATGGAATAAGTCCACCAGATGTATGGAAAATGTAAACTTTTCCATTGGGGTCTTATCGAAGAAATGGCTCTGTAGATATACAGGTCTATCAGAATCAGAAAAATAGTAATGGTTATTAATAATGCAATGCGATCGGCCATTGTTAGTTGATATGCTGTTTATAAATGTGATTACAATTTAAGCCCCTTAGATGTGGCTTTTTTTATTCAATCCATTCTCTAGGAGCTACTCTGTTCAACAAATAATTCTGACGCAATATAATCAGCAAATAACTTACCTGCTTTGGTTAATACAACCACCCGATCATGAATCGCTATCCAGTTCTGCTCTACGAATCGGTCTAATTCTTGTTCAATATTGGTGGCGTATTTTTCTCCAAATTCTTGATGGATGTGGGTGATATTCATGCCCTGATTGGTTCGTAGGGAGGTCATGATATACTCGTTAATGCGATTGATGGTTGTTAGTATTTCTACCTCTGCTGGAATTTTTTTGTTTTCGATTGATTCGAGATAGATTGCATTGTTGGCCACATTCCATTGTCTGCTTTCGCCATTGAAGGAATGTGCGGATGGTCCGATGCCCAGATAAGGTACGCCTGCCCAGTAATTCGAATTGTGTTGGGAGTATTTACCTGGTTTCGCGAAATTCGATATTTCATAATGGTCGAAGCCAGCCTGTTCCAATTGATTCATTAATTGGGTAAACTGCTCAGCACTTTGTGTTTCATCCAACGCTTTTTGTTTGCCTTTTCGGATAAAAGAGGCCAGTGCTGTTTGTGGTTCAACCGTCATGGCATAGGATGAGATATGCGGAATCTGAAGATCAATAACCCGATGGATGCTATGTTCCCACTTTTCATTACTGAGTAAGGGGTGTCCATAAATGAGGTCGATGGTGATGTTGTTAAACCCAGCATCTTGCACACGTTTGATAGCACTTTCTGCTTCTTGAGCAGTATGAGCTCGGTTCATCCAACGTAAATCCTCCTCAAAAAACGACTGAATACCAATACTAAACCGATTGATAGCAGTTTGTTTAAGCTCTTTCACTTTTTGGGCATCCAAGTCATCTGGATTGGCTTCGAACGTAATTTCCGCGTTGGTTGACAGATTAAAATGTGTAGTAATCTGATCAATCAGCAGCTGCAGTTCGGAAGCTTTGAGCAAGGAAGGTGTCCCTCCACCGAAGTAAATGGTTTCGATTGGTTGAGCTCCCAAATAATTCTTTTGCAGAATCAATTCGGTTTGTATGGCCTTTAGCATTTCATTCTTTTTGCTCAATGAAGTGCTAAAATGAAAATCGCAATAATGACAAGCTTGTTTGCAAAAAGGTATGTGTAGGTATATTCCGGCCATGTTGGTACGTAGTAATTAAAAAGAAGCCCTCTCCTTTGGAGAGGGTTGGGTGAGGCAATATTTATTTAATAATCAGTACAGGTATATCCACATTGTGCCTAACCTTATCTACGGTAGTTCCAAAAATTAAATCGCTGATTTCTTTGTGTCCGTGTGCACCCATGACGAGTAGTTCGATGTGTTCTTCCTTGACAATTTTTGCTATGGCAGAGGCAGCTGTACCATAACCAATGGCTAGTTTGGCATCATATCCCATTTTTTGTAAGTAGTGTTGGTATTTTTCTAAATTATGGGTATCGCTCAACGTTTCATGATCTAGAACGGTATCGCCATGAAATTTGGCGCCAGCCGTTTCCACGACGTGAATGAGGTAATATAAAGCATCTTTTCCTCCTTGTTGCAAGGCATGTTGAATGGTTTCTCTATCTTTTTTCGAAAAGTCGACCGCAATACCCACCATTGAGTGTTTTACCTCATCGATGTTTACGATTTCTAGTGCAGGACCATGTGGTACATTTGAAAGCGTTTGGTCTTGTTTCTTGCTAAAAAAAGGTTTCAAGAATACATAGAATAGCAAATAGGTAACAGTTAGTAGTGCAGGGAATATAAATAGGTATATCCACCAAGAATCTCCATGAGCCTGATTGATCCAGCCTGAAACCTCTTCAAAGACAAGCTTGATATTTAGGCCTACTATAATGAATGCGCTGGCCCATGCAAGAATTTGAACCCATGTTTTAATGGTGTATTCTTTCATTTTTGACCGATCAGAATTTAAGTGTATGAGTGGAATGATGGCAAAACCTAGCTGTAAACTCAATACAACCTGGCTAAGGACCAATAGGCCTCCCAATGCTTCTTCTCCAAAATAGATGATGGTAAACAGGGCAGGTACGATCGCTAAGAGTCGCGTGATTAGTCGGCGCAGCCAGGGTTGAATTCGTAGATGAAGGTGTCCTTCCATCACGATTTGTCCGGCGAGTGTACCTGTGATGGTTGAACTTTGTCCTGATGCGATCAATGCAATTGCAAATAGAATGGGGGCTACAGAGCCAAAGATATTTTCCAGCAATTTGTAGGCATGCTGTATCTCTGCAACTTCAAATAGGCCATTTTTATAGAATGCAGTGGCAGCAAGAATCAGTATCGCTGCATTGACAAAAAAGGCCAGGTTCAGTGCTACGCAGGTGTCTATTAGGTTGTATTTTAGCGAATCTTTAATTCCTTTTGCAGTTCGTTCAATCCGTCGGGTTTGGACTAAAGATGAATGTAAGTAGAGATTATGTGGCATTACCGTTGCTCCAATAATACCGATGGCAATGTAAAGTGCCTCTCCCGAAAGTATGGAGGGTTTGAATCCAGATAAAACTTCGCCAAGCACGGGCTTTACAATCACCATTTCTGCTAAAAAAGAAGTCCCCACGATAAAAACCATCGATATGATGAAGACTTCCATCATACGCATGCCTTTGTTCATTAAAAATAGCAGCAGCAGCGTGTCCAATATGGTAATGGATACGCCCCAAATCATCGGAAGATGAAATAAAAGATTTAATCCAATCGCCATTCCAATAATTTCGGCTAAATCGCAAGCGATGATGGCTATTTGCGCTAAGATGTAGAGTGAAAAATTGACTAATCGGGGATAGGCGTTTCGAGAGGCCTGAGCCAAATCAAGACCTTGTACAATCCCCAGACGGGCACTTAAAGATTGAAGCAATAATGCGATCAAATTAGACATCAATAGCACCCAAATTAATTGGTATCCAAACTGACTTCCACCCGCAATATCGGTGGCCCAATTGCCTGGATCCATGTACCCTACACTTACCAAATAAGCAGGACCTATAAATGCGCCTAGCTTTCTCCATCCTGTTTTGTTCGAGGTATTCACAGAACCATGCACCTCGCCTAAGGAATCGCCTTTTTTTGATTCTCGTATCATGCCGCTAATCTAGTTTTTTTGTAGTGTTTATACTTAATGGGAGGGTTAATTCAGAAAACTACCAGGCCTGGTCGCCGATGAGTGGTACGAAACGAAAGGTATCCAATTCTATTTTCTCATAATCCGTTTCACTAATTCTTAAGATTGTAAGCATCTTTTGGGCCTTTTCATCTCCTACCGGGATGACTAATATGCCGCCAATCTTCAGCTGTTTTAACAAGATTTCGGGAACGATCGGGGCTCCAGCAGTCACGATTATTTTATCGAAAGGTGCATGTTCAGGAATGCCTTTTGAGCCATCCCCACAAAAAAAATGTGCTGGGTAGCCTATTTGCGGTAATACGTGTTTGGTTCGTTTGAACAAGTTTTCTTGACGTTCAATGGTGTATACGTTTGCACCCAATTCGAGCAAAATACACGTTTGGTAACCTGACCCCGTACCAATTTCGAGAACTTTTTCTCCTCGCTTAATGTGTAATAATTCTGTTTGGTAGGCTACGGTGTACGGTTGTGAAATGGTTTGTCCATCCCCGATAGGGAAGGCAATATCTTTGTAAGCTTGTGTCCAAAATGTTTGATCGAAAAAGTAGTGTCTGGGAACTTTCTCCATGGCGGCCAGTACGCGTTCATCGCTGATTCCTTTTTCTTTTAATAATCCAACTAGTTTTTTGCGAGCTCCTCGTTCGCGATAATTATCAATGAATTTATAGGCCATATGCGTAGGGGCAGAAAATTTTCTGCCCTTTTTTAATATTGTGAAATTGTGTGTGCGATGGATTATGAGGGGTCAACATCAATTTGAATATATACTCCCTTGTTCTGAGCATCCGTGCCAAAATTACGTAATGTTGTTTGCAGAGCCTCTTTTAATTTGTTGGCAGAAACACCTTCCTTTTCAGCTTTGATTAAAATCGTTTGAATATAATAATTGCGAATTTTTCCGACTAAAGGTACTTCTGGTCCCAATATGCGTTCGCCAAATTGCTGGCGAAGAATTTTGGCTAGATTACCTGAAATATGTTCCAATTTTACTTGATGTTTATGCTTAACATCTAGCCGAATTAATCGATAAAGTGGGGGATAATGAAAATTTCGGCGTTCTAGTATTTCGGTGTCGAATAGTTCGGTATAATCATTCCGGATCACTTGATTGATGACGCGGTGTGTCGTATCATAGGTTTGAATAATTACTTTCCCTTGTTTGTCACGTCGGCCCGCTCGGCCCGCTACTTGAGAAAGCAATTGAAAACTTCGTTCAAAAGCTCTGAAGTCGGGGTATTTGAGCATGCTATCCGCACTGATCACCCCAATGAGAGTTACATTACTAAAATCAAGTCCTTTGGCTACCATTTGGGTACCTACCAAAATATCAATGCGACCGTCTTCAAAATCGTTCAGGAGTGTTTGAAAACTATTTCGTTTACGAGTAGAGTCTAAATCCATGCGCGCGATTTGGACATTTTCAAAGATCAATTTTAGTTCGTCCTCTATTTTTTCGGTGCCAAAGCCTTTTTGTTCAATTTTTGTGGAGCCACAAGCTGGACAGCTATTGATGACATCATGTTTGTAACCACAATAGTGGCAATGCAGTCGACCGCTACTTTTATGGTAGGTGAGACTAACATCGCAGTTGATACATTTGGGTGTATATCCACAAGTGGCGCAAAGTAACAGGGGGGTATATCCACGTCTGTTTTGGAATAAAATGATCTGCTCTTTGCGTGCCAGTGTCGCTGTTATTTCTTTGAGCAATACACTCGTAAAATGCG
>Ga0114967_10002856_pt1 | contig 14383 bp, 12 predicted proteins | sample M_130628_MF_Meta_FD_92639 | JGI IMG/M metagenome (GOLD analysis project Ga0114967, IMG submission 92639) | Freshwater microbial communities from Lake Montjoie, Canada to study carbon cycling - M_130628_MF_MetaG | ecosystem: Environmental > Aquatic > Freshwater > Lake | place: Lake Montjoie... | reverse complement strand
TCCAGAGCGATTAACGCTTGCTGAACTGGAAACGCTTGCGCGCACCCGGCTGGCCGTACTTCTTGCGTTCCTTGGCGCGAGAATCGCGTGTGAGGAAACCTTCAGCCTTGAGAGCAGGGCGGAGATTCACGTCGAATTCAAGCAACGCACGAGCGATGCCGTGACGAACCGCGCCCGCCTGGCCGCTCGGGCCTCCGCCAGTGACGTTTACACGCACGTCGAGCTTGTCGGTCGTGCCTGTGATGGTCAACGGACCGGAAACCGTCGACCGCAGTGTTTCGAGTGGGAAATAATTGTCGAAAGCGCGACCATTGACGGTGATTTTGCCGCTGCCAGTTGCGATACGAACGCGGGCGACGGATGTTTTCCGCCGACCGGTGCCGAGAAATTCAGGTGTCTTGGTAGCCATCTTTAGTAAGAGTTGAAATTAGTTCGCAGCCTTGAGAGCCGTCGGCTTTTGCGCCGCGTGATCATGCTTCGGGCCTTTATAGACTTTGAGCTTGGTGAGCAACACGCGGCCGAGGCGATTCTTGGGAATCATGCCCTTGACGGCGTGCGTAATCAGGTGCTCAGGCTTGCCAGCGCGGAGGCGCTCGACAGTTGTATATTTTTCGCCGCCCTTCCAACCAGAGTAAGTCATGTACTCCTTGGCGGTTTCTTTTTTGCCAGTGACCCTGACCTTCTCGGCGTTGATGACGACGACAAAGTCGCCCGCGTCGAGGTGTGCGGTGTAGGTGGGCTTGTTTTTTCCGCGCAAAATATCAGCGACCTGCACGGCCAAACGGCCCAAAACAGCGCCCTCGGCATCAATTACGTGCCACTTGCGTTCGTCCAAATTCACTTTCGGCAAATGCGTTTTCATGTATTTCCCATCAAAGGGACGCAGACGTTATCAAATGAGCGTTTGAAGTCAACAGGTCTTTCAGTTGTTGTTGCGTAGTTTCAAAACAGGGAAATTATTGACGCTGATTGGAAGAGAGCATCTAAGGCTTTTTTATAGCCAGATGAGCTTGCTAGGACGGAGCGATTGTATGAGGAATGCGGTGCGATAAGATTCATTTTTGAAAAGCGTCTTTCAACCCGCCCATGCGATGAGCCCGGCCTTGGCACGCGATAGGTCTTATTCAAGTGTGACAACTAGTTTAACTTTTTCTTGTAACGCGGCACAGCTCGCGTCACTCTGCGGCCAGCTTTTTGGAAGATCATGTTTTGAAATGATTGAGCTCATCCAATTTCCGTGGAGTCCGTTCTGCATCGTGCAGCGGCAGTTGCTCGAATTTTCCGGAGCGCGCTTCAAAACCACCAACCTCAAACTCACCGGGGATCGTTCTTTCATCTGGAAGCTCACCAAGGGGCTTTATTACGCAGCGCCAGTTCTTAAAGACGGGCGCAACATCATCTTTGAAACTAGCGAAGACTCCCAAGTCATCGGCAAGTATCTCGATCAAAAGTTGAAGCTCGGTCTGTTTCCGGCTGAACTTGAAGGTGAGCAATCCATCCTCTGGCGTTACATCGAAAATGACATTGAAGAGCTGACCTTTAAACTGAACGACGCTCACTTCCGCGAATTTGTCTCCAAGTCAGACCAGCTTTCCTACATCCGACATAAAGAAAGGAAGTTTGGTCGTGGCTGTATTGATCAGTGGCGCGCGCAACAAAAACTGATGCAATCGCAGCTCGCAACTCGCCTGTTGCCCTTCGAGGAGATGCTCTCCTACCGTCCGTTCCTGTTGGGAGATCGTCCGCGTTTTGTGGACTTTGATCTCTACGGGATGTTAGGCAATTTTCTTTTTTCGGGACACTACAAGCTTCCCGCAAACCGCGCACAGATATCAAAGTGGCAACGTCGTCTGGCATCTGCCAAGCTTTCTCAATTCGCAACGTGAAGAACTACATACTAGATACCAACGTCCTCCTCCACGATCCCAATTCACTCCTCAATTTTCAGGATAACAACGTCCTGATTCCCATCGAAGTCATCGAGGAAATTGACCGGTTCAAACGCGAATCCACCGAGCTCGGCCAGAACGCCCGCGCGGTTTCGCGGATGCTGGATGCTTTTCGCGGAAAGGGTAGTTTAAGTGATGGGGTTAAGCTTCCCAACGGCGGCAAGCTTCGCATCACCGTTGAGAAGAAAAGCCTCACCAACGGTGGCAGCAACGGAAATGGTCACACCAAGGGCATGAGTGTGGACAACAAAATTCTCGCTGTCGCCAAGCACATTCAGAAGGCCGACCCGAAGAACGACACCATTCTTGTCTCCAAGGACATCAATCTCCGCATCAAGGCTGACGCCATCGGACTCGCCGCCGAGGATTATGAAACTGATCGTGTCCACATCAAGGACCTCTATACGGGCATGATCGAAATTATGGTCGCGCCGCAGAAGCTCGCGGACTTTCGCGCCAACGGCGAACTCGAAGTCAACGGAGGTAAACAATATTTCCCGAACGAGTATTGCACGCTCATTGACGAGGCGAATCCCAAGAAGTGCGCGCTCACCAAAGTGGATGCCACCGGCAAAAAGCTCATCCCAATCATTGATTGCCGCGAAGGCGTGTGGGGCATCAAACCGCGCAACCGCGAACAGAACTACGCTCTCGACGCACTCCTCGATGATCGCGTCAAACTCGTCACGCTCATGGGCAAGGCCGGCACTGGCAAAACCCTCATGGCGATGGCCGCTGGGTTGAAACGCACCGTATTGGATCGCGAATTCCGCCGCGTCGTCGTCGCGCGCCCGACGATTTCCATGGGCAAAGAACTTGGCTTCCTGCCCGGCTCGCTCGAAGAGAAACTCGCGCCATGGATGCAGCCGATTCACGATGCGCTCGAAATGTTGAGCGACCTCAACATGGGGCACGATCATCGCCGCAGCGGCGACTTAATGCGCAGTGGCAACATCGTTGTGGAAGCGTTGAGCTACATTCGCGGCCGCAGTATCGCAAATCAGTTCATGATCATTGATGAGGCCCAGAATCTCACGCCTCTCGAAGTGAAAACCATCGTCACGCGCGTCGGCAACGGCACGAAGATCGTTTTTACAGGTGATCCGTATCAAATTGATAATCCTTACGTGGACGGGTCATCCAACGGGTTTAACTATATCGTAAGCAAGTTCCGCTCAGAGGCCGTAGCTGCACATGTGGAACTTCAAAAGGGGGAGCGCTCCGAACTGGCGGAACTAGCGGCGAATATTCTTTGAGACACTGCTGCGTAGACATTCTCACTCTGCCTAAATCAACCCCACGCGCATGAAGTAGCGGACATGGGTGGCGACGTCCTAGATGTTGAGCCTCACCATTGAGTAAATCCTTTTTCAACCCAAGGTGATAAACTTGGCGTTTTTCTTATCCATCGCTGACTTGGCTTCAAGCCATTTTGAAATGGGTATGTCGTCACCTTCTTGCACTTCGTTCCTATTTTCTGCTCTAAATGAGGTTAACTATCCAAACTATTGCGCACGGTCTTAGCGAGCTTTGTCGCTTGAAACGGTTTGCTTAGGAAGTTGACGCCGTCTTGTAAGGTGAATCCCTGCCCCGCAATGTCCCGGCTGTAGCCGCTCGTGTAGATGATTTTCAGAGTCGGGTTTTCCGCTACGAGCAATTCGGCAAGTTGTTTGCCCGTCATGCCGTCTGGCATAACGAGGTCCGTGAGCAGCAACTTGATGTCGTGGCGATTTTCTTTCCAGACTTCCACCGCCGTCAAACCCGTCGTCGCTTCCAACACACGATACCCAAGCCGCGTGAGCACATTACGGACGAGGACGCGCAGGGATGCTTCATCCTCAACGAGCAGGATGGTTTCGCTTCCACCTTTGGCAACGTAGGTAGTTTCTGCGACGACTTCTTCAGCTTCCTTTTGCAAGGGTAGATAGATTCGGAAGGTCGTGCCCTTGTCCACTTCGCTGTGCGCGCTGATCCAGCCGTTGTGCTGTTGAACGATACCGAACACGGTAGCGAGGCCAAGCCCAGTTCCTTTGCCAATGTCCTTGGTGGTAAAGAACGGCTCGAAGATGCGCGGTAAAATTTCGCGCGGAATGCCTTTTCCAGTGTCGCTCACGCTGAGACAGGCGAAGCGTCCGACGCGAGCGTTGGGTTTCTGTGCAACGGCAAACTCATCGAACTCCGCCACGGATGTTTCAATGACGATCTTCCCGCCGGAGGGCATAGCATCGCGCGAGTTGACGGCAAGATTGAGGAGGATTTGATCCAACATGCCGGAGTCCGCATGAACGGGCAGTGGTTGAGGAGCGTAGCTTATGTGCATGGCCACATCCTCGCCAACGATGCGCTGCAACATCTTCGTGATATTCGTCACCACGGCGTTGAGATCGAGGTCAAGCTTCATCGCGGCTTGGCGGCGGCTGAACATGAGCAATTGCCGCGTGAGATCGGCTGCGCGGCGGCTGGCTTTCTCGATGTCCATTACTGATTCAGCCTGGATGTCGGTGAGAGAATCGCCGTGTTTGAGAAGATCCAGTTGCATGTGGACTACGGTGAGGATGTTGTTGAGATCATGTGCGACGCCGCCAGCCAGCTGGCCGATGGCTTCCATCTTTTGAGATTGGCGGAATTGTTCCTCCAGCTTACGTGTCTCTGAAATATCGCGCGAGTTGATGATAAGAAATCCATCGGGCGCTTCACCTGCGATGCTCCGACCAACTGACTGAAGGTAGCGCCACGTGCCATCGCTGTGCCGGAATCGGTATTCGACGGAGACAGGCAGGCCTGCGTTGGCGAATGCGTTCTTTACAGTGCCCTTCACGCGAGTTGTGTCCTCAGGGTGGAGAAACTCAAACGTGCTCCGATTAACCATCTCTTCTGGCTGATAACCAAGTATTCGGGTTACGGAAGGGCTTTGGAAGCGAATGAGCCCTGCGGTGTTGATGACGGTGAGGATGTCCGAGGCGTTCTCGATGAGCAGGCGGAAGCGGTCCTCGCGTCTGCGGAGTTCGGCTTCGACTTTTTTGCGTTCTGTGATGTCAACCATCACACCGCGCAAGACTGTGCGCTTATCCGATTCTTGGAAGACGGAAACGATATCGTGGATCCACACATCGCGACCATCTGCCGCGATCAATCGATATTCGGCATCATGTCCTTCACCGCGCCGAGTGCTATTGAGCGAGCGCGCAATTGTTTGCTCTCTATCGTCAGGGTGGATGTGGTTTTCCCAAAAGTGCTTTTCATTCAACCATTGTTCCACAGGATAGCCTAGTATCCGTTGTGCTTGGTCGCTGGCAAAGGTCAATCGTCCTTCCTCGAAGTCCGCCTCCCAAACGATGCCGTCTATGTTGTTCACCAGACTGGCATATTGATGTTCTGAGGCTTTCAACGCGTCTTCATTTTTGCGACGCTCGGTAATGTCACGTACCACGGCCACGATGTAATCGCGGTCCAGCCAGACCCACTTCATGTTGACTTCCACCGGGAATGTGGTGCCGTTTTTGCGCCGATTCGTGGATTCAACCATCAATGTTCCGGCATCCAAGAGTTTTTCCTTTCTGGCTTTGAAACTTTCTATGTCTTGTGCGGGGTCCACGTCCGAGATGCTTAGAGATAACATCTCTTCGCGCGTATAACCCAGATCCGCACACGCTTTCTCGTTGATGTCCAGAAATCGTCCCGTCTCCGGATCAATCACTTCGATCGTATCATTTACGCGATCCACCAAAGTGCGGAACATCTCCAACGCATCTGCTGCCCGTTTGCGCTCCGTGATGTCGCGACTTAGGATGTTGAACAGCATCCGACCCTCCGACTCAAACGCTCCGATCCGAACCTCCACTGGAAATCGGGTGCCATCCTTTCGTTGATGCTGGCCGATGAGGGTCTTCACCTGGCCGGGCCTCACCTGCCGCAATACTTCTTCCAAGGCTTTTTCGTCCAAATCTTTCTCTACATCCGTGACGCGCAACCCCAATAGTTCCTCCCGCGTGTAACCCAGCTGTTCGCAGGCTCGCCGGTTCACCTCGATTAATTTGCCCTCCCGGTCATGCACGATGAATGTGTCCACCGCGTGATCTGTAAGGATGCGATATCGATGCTCATTGGCGTGAAGCATCTGCTCCTCTCGATGTTTGGCAATGGCGATAGCCGCGAGATGCGTGACGGACTCGATCAGCTTGAGATGCTGTCTATCAAGTGACTTGGGGGTTCGGTAATAAAGGGTAAACGTTCCCAATACATTCTGCTTGGAGTCGAAAATGGGATACGACCAACAGGCCCGCAATCCGTGTTTGAGGGCGATGTCCTTGTAGTTCACCCAAAGCGGATCTGTGGCGATGTCCCGCACAATCGCAGGTTTCCGAGTGAAGGCCGCTGTCCCGAAAGAACATGCCACCGGTCCAATAGCCACACCATCTATCGCCGCTGAAAATGCTGCCGGGATGCTGGGCGACGCGACATGGCGCAAACGCTTATTATCCTCCAGCAAAAAGATTGAAGAAAGCAGCCCTGAGATTTCCGCTTCAGTCAGACGAAGCAATGTCTCAAGCGTCTGCTGTAACGGCGCGCCGCTCGCGATCATCTCCAACACATGGTTATGATCCTCGAAGGACTTCTCTCGCTGCCGGAAAGCCAATCGCATGCAACAATACAACATCCACGTCGTCAGCCCGACAAATGCCAGGCCTTTGTACGCTTGAAAGTGGCTGATAGTTTCAACCTTGGGCGCTATGAGTCCGATGATATAATCGGAGGTCAAAATCCAGATTCCACCCAAAAGCCCATACGTCAGGCTCGTGCGCCGTGCCAGCCTCTTTGCCTTGTCAGCCATGATGATTATTTCCGGGAGCTTGTTTCTATAGGCGCGATATTACGCAGACACGCCATCAATGCAACTGCGGCATTTTCAGGGGTAGCGACTTCGCACTTGCCAGCACGCGACCAATGCCACGAACTATACACCAGCATGGAAACTATCATCGCCAACGGTCGGTCGACTGCAATCAATTTGCCCGCTACCATTGAAACCTTTCTACTCGCGCAAAATCTCCTGCCGCGCAGCGTCGTGGTGGAACACAACGGCGAAGCCGTGCCGCCATCCGAGTTTTCCAAACGCAGCCTCTACTCCGGCGACCGTCTGGAAATCGTAAAGATCGTCGCGGGTGGGTAATGTTTGCCGACCGCGTGGAGCACTCTCCGAAAAACAAAATTGAGTTTGAGCGCTTCACCCTTACCCTGCTCGCATGTCTCTGCTTCACCGCGCCATTGAAGATTCCATCGCTACCACGCACCAGCTAGCTTCACTCGAAGCCCCGTTGGAACGCGCTGCCGCCATGGTTTCAGGCTGCCTGACATCAGGCCACAAACTTCTCATCTGCGGCAACGGCGGCAGTGCTTCCGATTCCACCCACTTCGCCACAGAAGTTCTCTGTCGTTTCGTGGGGGATCGCCGCCCCTTCCCCGCCGTCTCACTCACAGCCAACGGCGAATACATGACTGCAGTCTGTAACGACTATGGTGCGGACGAAATCTTTGCCCGCCAGATCTGGGGCTTGGCTCAAACGGGTGATGTGCTCGTCGCCATCAGCACGAGCGGTAAATCAAAGAACATCCTCCGCGCCTTGGAAGAGGCGAAACGTCAAGGCATCGAAAGCATCTGTCTGCTCGGCCGCGACGGTGGATACACCAAGGGCATTGCCACACTCGACATAATCGCACCCGGCAGCAGCACTGCGCGCATACAAGAGATGCATAAGATTCTCATCCATGTGCTGTGCGAAATCGTAGAGGGGGATTTGAGGTGAGATCGCTCTGAAAGCCAGGACATCTGTCTTGGTCTTTTTGTTGACACCGAACCGTTTGCCGCAATGGCTATCTGACATCTTCGCCCAGTTCTACGTTCCAATACGCGAGGTCAATGAAGTGTTTCCAGCTGTCGTGTTGATTCAGGCTGAAATTGATCTGAACGAACGGACGCCACTTGGGTCGCTTGGGTTTCTTTACCAGATGCAATCCAGCCTCCTGTGGAGTGCGGTTTGCCTTGCGCGTATTACAAGGGATACACGAGCATACAATATTCTCCCAAGTTGTCGGACCGCCGCGATCTCGCGGGACAACGTGATCCAAGTTCAAGTCCATCCGATCAAACAGATGACCGCAGTACTGACAGGTATTGCGGTCGCGTTCGAAGATGTTATGGCGCGTGAATTTCACCTCCTTCTTCGGCATGTGATCGTATGTAAGCAACAGAATGACTCGTGGCAGCCGGATGCGAAATGAGATGGTATGAACAGATTCCGGATGCGGCGACTGTTGGGAGAAATTGTGCCAGGCGGAAAAGTTATAGGTTTGAAATGAACCATCTGCGTGGTCGAGGACGACCTGTGCCTGACCCTGGAAGAGCAGGGTGAGTGCGCGCCGCGCCGTGCAGACATTCACTGCCTGCCATAGCCGGTTCAACACGAGGACATGTTGGTTCAGGATTGAGCTCATGGTTTTACGACTCAACTGACTTTCCGGACGCTATCACGGGTGGTGATGGTATGTCAATTTTGCCCTTTTTAAGGGGGCGAAGCTGATGCAAGAGCAAAGTGTTGGCCTAAGCTCGTGATATAATCGTCAATCAAGTCTCGTGGATTGTGTTAGTTGATTTCGCATTTTGGATTCCTGCTTCGATAGCTTTGGGCGGCTCATCTTGGATCTTGGTGCTTGTTAAAATCATCTCACCCAACCTATGAATCCGTCCTTGCCAGCAACTCAAGACACCGCCTCGTTTCAGCCTTGAGACTCTCGCGATCTATTGCGTTCAAGCCTTGCGGATCAAAGCGATGGCGATAGTGCAGCCTGATCAGCGCGCGCATGGGTTCTTGCAGCGAGCTCATGCCGGGAAATTTTTCCACTCGTTGCAGCCAGAGATTCAACGGTTCGGCTGAACCACGCATCACACCACGCGCTGAAATCATTTTTTCCAGCTGATAAAAGTCCGAGTCCAGGCCCGGCCAAATCTCGAGAAAAACTGCATCGTTTTTTTTGTCTCGGCGGCGTTTTCGGCCACGCCTGAAAGCGATCTGGTAGAGGAGCATTGCCATTCCAGGCAGGATGATCCACAGAAGATATTGCCGGATATTGCTCTGCCCGTTCCGTATTTTGGAGAACTCGAAGACAAATCTTCCCCATGCATCCTTGAGCCAGCGTAGCGGAGAGTGGCTACTTTTTTCCACTTCTATCCAAGATGACGGCGTGGTCTCGAAATCGAACCATTGCTTGTGCGCCTCATCCCAAACCAGTGTCCACGCGTGGGCATCACTCAGGCGCACCACGTAGCCGCTACCGGATTCTTCGTGGACAGCGTAGCCGGTGGCGTAACGTGTGGGGATGCCAAGGCGGCGCAACAACAGCACCGTTGCCGTTGCAAAATATTCACAATGACCGCTGCGCGTTGTGAGAAGAAATCGGCTGAGTGGGGTCTGGTGGGCGTTCGTGTCTCTGGGAGTTGATTGCCACATGCTGTATTTGAATCGGGTCGCGAAGAAGTCTTGCAGCACTTTTAGCGCATCGTTTGTACGCCCACGCAGGCCCAGATCTTCGATTACCAAGTCCAAGGCAGGACACTCTGCCGCCGGCACGGCAAGTTCGTCGTGCGAGACCAATGGGATGAACTTCGGATTGTTTGTGGAGCTACCTGAATTCCGGTCCTCAAAGTTTCTTCGCCCTTCGCCTTCGCGTCGTCCCCCAAAACCTCTGCGCCCTTCGCCATCGCCACGACCTCCAAAACCGAATCCCCCTCCTTCCCCCTTGTGCCCTTCAAAATAACCGATTCCCATGTCTTCATAGAACCTTGACCCACGCGCAAAGTTGAAATTCGTCCTTGAACTTGGGGGTGAATCAATCGCTGCCCCAGGACCAATGAGCGCATCAAACATCAAGAACCCAGGCCCCGTAACTCTGACCGAACCGGTTTTGTTATGTTCTACTGTGTACGCGGTAAGTTTCTCCAACCGCGTAGTGCCGATCGGAAGTGGGAGCAAACCGGAAGGGGCGCCTTTGTCGTAATCTTCAAGGTAACAGGCAATGCTGATACTCGATATCACGCTTTTCCCCGTTAGTAGTGTCCAGTTGCCGCTTCCAGTTGGCTGTTCTTCGGTTGTAGAAATAAAATCCTCCCGTGGCGACCCCCCGAACCACGTCTGATCGCGATATAAACGATAGCTTGCCTCGCGAAGATAGGCCGGAATGTTTTTGGGTTTGTTGGGTTGAAGGCGGATCACGATTCGGTCGGACAATTTCAATTTGCCTACAATGCCCATGGAGGTTCTGCTTTGATATGGGTTTTCAGAGCGGCGGATGAGATTTGCGAACCACTGGGAGTTCAGTTTGTTCGTGAGATAAGCTTGCGCTTGGGAAGCGCCGCGTTGACCGAAAAAACCTATGGCTACGGCCACGGCCAGCACCCCGAACCACACTGCGACGGCAAAACGGTGGGAGCGTTGTGTCCAGAGAACCCACGTCAGCAGGACACAGAAGCCCCAGAAAAATGAATTGTCGTCGGATGGATGGAAGCTCGCGGCCAGAAGCGTGGCGCAAAAGTATGGGTAAACGATGCTGAATCCACGGGAGATGGGTGACGGAAGGCCGAGGCTTTTTGCCTTCTTCCAACGGCGTTGCAAGATGAGTGAAATTGTCGCCAGAGGAATCGACTCGCGTGTGCTAAAAGTTTGAGCCACGAGAAAAGGGAAAAAAATCATCGGCAACCAGCGAATAACTTGCGCTGCAGTGCGGGCGCTGGCAGTGCTTGCGCTGCGGTGTGCTGACAGGGAAAGGTCCTCAAACATGTTTGTGAAGCTTGATGGCCCGTCATTGTTAGTGAACGAGTAAACGACTGCTGCCAACAAAACGAGAGAACAGAACGACCAGGTTTTGGTGAAATCGTCGTCTGAAAAATCCCAGCGCGTCTTGAAAACGTGTGCGCTTTCCAAGACCACCGTCATCAGAGCTCCCGGCAGCAACAGATCGGACTGCCAGCCCCAGAAAAGGAGCGTGACGCCGAGTAGTAATGGTGGCGGCTTCACTTCAACCTCGCGAGTTGTTCTTCGATACGTCCCACTTCCAACGCAAGAAATTGATCCGGTGCGTCGGCCATCGGGCCGGGATCGAGCGGGCGTTTGTCACCAAGTGTTCTGATGACCAGCACTAGGACGGGCAAGCCGTAAGATCTGAGTTTTTCAATAAACCGTTTCCTGGTTTCATCCCAGTCGAGCATCACACAGATGCAACCGCTCACAGTACCGGCATGGTTCATTACCAAATGTTCGAGCAGTTCGAATTCGTGCCCGTTGGCTGGCTGCACCGAGGCAAGTATTTCCAGCATCTGATCCGCATGTGCAATGCCTCGCCCCGACGTGAAACAAAACGCTTCTGACCCTACGAACAAAAGATCAAGCAATGATTCCTGTGTAAGAACTGTGCAAGCAAACGAAGCCGCTACAGACACCGCTTCTTCAAACGCCTCGCTGTGCGGGCGAGTTGTGAAGGTGTCGAGCACCAGCGCGTGCCGGACAAAAAATTCATCCTCAAACTCCTTCACGATGGGCTTGCCAATCCGCGCCCAACTTCGCCAATGGATGTGCCGGGGCGGATCGCCGCGGCGATAATCACGCAATGAAACGAACTCCTCGCTTTGTCCGATGTTCGAGGCCATCGCAACCCCACCTTGCTGATATTTCATTGAGCCGGGCAGAGCGATGGGCGGGATGGCGTAACGCTTTGGTAGAACCAGCAATGATTGCGGCAAGCATTGTTTCCGAAGTGCCCGATAAATCCCCATCGGATCAGGCCGTGCGAATGTGATGCCCGTGAAGTTCACCACGCCTCGCCGCAATGGCTTGAGTTCGATGCTGAGATCATTCTCCTGTTGTGGATTCAAGCGGGGAACATTCGTTTCCTTCACGTTTGCCATCTTAAATGGCGAACGAAAATTCCTGCGATCAAACCGGAATGGGCGTACATGTTTGTCCTCGTCGAGTTTATAGGCCTTCCATTGTTTGAAAGTTGGGCGCGGGTCAACCAGGTCTTCCATAAGCGTGAGACCAAGCTGATTTTTCCGCGTCAGATTTTTAACGGAAATGCGATAGGTGATCGGCTGACCTGCGGTGGCAACACGTGGGAGATGGCGTTCAACTCGGAATCCTGTTTTGAAACCAAATCCGAACAGCAGCGATACGCCCATCAGTACGAAAAGCGGCATGAACGCCTGATAGCCCACCGCGCTTTCAGCATCTAAGCCCGTAAAAAGAGCCACAATCAATCCACCGATCATAGCCTGGCCTGCGATTGTAAACCTGCGCTTTATCCAAAATGTTGACCAAGTGATGAAGCGATACATCCGGTAAAGCAAGTGTAGGACGAGGATCATGGGAAGATGCGGTCCGGGGTGCGAGGTGTATGAAAAACAAGTCTTGCATCATCGTCCTTCCTCTCGAGATTTTCCCAGCAAATCGAGACCGAGGACGAGTTGGAGCTCAATGACAGAATATTCATTCTCACATCGCCGGCTTTATGCAGGCACTTTGATTTTCTTCACGATGTCCTCCACCACGCCGCGCGCGGTGAGGCCGGAGAAGCGCGCCTGTGGTTGCATGACGAGACGATGTGCGATGACCGGAACAGCGAGTTCTTGAATCTGTTCAGGCGTCACGAATTCTATTCCATCGAACAATGCCAATGCCTGCGCCGCTTTCATCAATGCGATAGACGCGCGGGGACTTGCGCCGAGCTGTACGCCATTTGCCGAGCGCGTCGCGCCGACAAGATCGACAACGTATCGTTTGAGTTCATCACTGATGCGGATGTTTTGCGCTGCATGTTTCAGCGCGGTCACGTCTGCCAGCGTGACGCAGGATGCCAGCGCCCCGAGCGGATGAGAGTTCGCCTGAGCCGTGAGCACGGCGACTTCATCCGCCGGCTCGACATAGCCAAGCGTGAATTGCATCGCGAACCGATCCATCTGGGCTTCCGGCAGCGGATATGTGCCACGAAACTCCACTGGGTTCTGCGTGGCGATGACGAAGAAGAGGTCGGCCAGATTGCGGCGCTCACCATCCACGCTCACCTGGCCCTCGCCCATCGCCTCGAGAAGCGCAGATTGTGTCCGGGCGGAAGCGCGGTTGATTTCGTCCGCGAGCAGGATATTGGTGAAGATCGGCCCCTCGTGAAAATGGAATTGTTGATCGAGCTGATTGAAGATCGCAACTCCGATAATATCTGAAGGCAACAAGTCTGGAGTGAACTGAACGCGCTTGAACTTCGCGTCTACTGAACGGGCAAGTGCCTTGGCCAAAGTGGTTTTACCCGTGCCAGGAAAATCCTCGAGCAACACATGCCCGCCGCTGGCAAGCGCGGCGAGAAGTTTGCGCGTGGGTGCGGCGTGCCCCTGCATGACACAGCTGATGTTGGTGGCGATTTTCTGGAAAACTTCACGAGCAACAGAAGGATTCATTGTTAAATTAGACAGCGGGATAGGTGAAAATATTTGGGTTCGGTTACTGATATTATCGAGGGAATCAAGCCCACAACTGCCGATCCAAGGAGCGCAGTTGGATCGCCTCGCTGACATGGTCTGAGGTGATATTCTTCGAATTGGCGAGGTCGGCGATGGTGCGTGAGACTTTTAGGATGCGATCGTAGGCGCGGGCACTGAGGTTGTAATCCGCCATGGCGTTCTTGAGCAATTCCTTCGTTCCCTCGTCGAGCGCGCAGAATTCTTTGATCTCCTTTGTTGCCATGCGGGCATTGCAGGTGATCTTCGGCTTGTGAGCGAAACGTTTTTGCTGCACCTGCCGAGCCGCGATGACGCGCTCGCGGATTTGTGCTGAGGATTCGCCAACCCCGTCGCCGGTCATCTCGCGGAATTTCACCGCTGGTACTTCCACGTGCAGATCAATGCGGTCTAGCAACGGCCCGGAAATGCGACCTAGATAATTTTGGATTTCACGAGGCGAGCTTTTGCTCTCATGCGGCATCTTTCCGTCAGGCGTCGGATTCATTGCAGCCACGAGCATGAATTGGCTGGGGAAAGTCATCGTGCCCGCCGCGCGCGAAATCGTGACTTTGCCTTCCTCCAAGGGCTGCCGCATCGTCTCCAGCACGCTGCGTTTGAACTCCGGCAATTCATCTAGAAACAACACTCCGTGATGCGCGAGTGATATTTCGCCCGGGGTGGGGTTGATATTGCCGCCCAGCAAACCTGCATCGCTCGCCGTGTGATGTGGCGACCGAAACGGCCGGCGTGTGATCAATCCAAGCCCCGTTGGCAGAAGCCCAACGATGCTGTGAATCTTCGTTGTCTCCAGAGCTTCATCCAGCGTGAGCGGTGGGAGGATCGTGGCGAGGCGTTTCGCCAACATGGATTTCCCCGTGCCTGGCGGGCCTATGAGAAG
>Ga0114967_10002853_pt1 | contig 14389 bp, 14 predicted proteins | sample M_130628_MF_Meta_FD_92639 | JGI IMG/M metagenome (GOLD analysis project Ga0114967, IMG submission 92639) | Freshwater microbial communities from Lake Montjoie, Canada to study carbon cycling - M_130628_MF_MetaG | ecosystem: Environmental > Aquatic > Freshwater > Lake | place: Lake Montjoie... | reverse complement strand
TTTATTAATTCTTCTTTATTTGTATCCATTTTTTATTTTTTCATTAATTGATGAATAAGCAGATCAATTTGTTCGTCTGAATGATGAATAGTAATATCATTGTCGCGAATAAATTGTTGTATTCTTTTTTCTTGTGCATTTCCATTCTGAAAAGCCATAGAATAAGCAATATTAATAAAAGAAACCATAGTATGCAAAGGAAAATAATCATTTGGATATAAAGCATTCATTCTGTGTGCTAATTTTAGTAAAATCAAGGATATCGATCAGTTATTTTATCTATCCTTACAATATAATTTTGCAAAGAAAGATTCTAAATTTTATCTGTATTACGCTTGTTAGATTTTTCGTATTTTTTATTATTTACCTCCCAATTATTACCATGATGTAGCATCAATTGCTAGTTAACCCAGCAGTCTTTTAGGACAGCATTCCTATCTTTCAGAATGTATGGTAACCTACTATGAGCAGGATTTTTCACTAAAACTGCACTTTTCTATTTTAAAATCGTACCTTCTTATTTGTAACATTTGTAACTCGCAATTTCCAAAAAACAATTCATCTTTGCAGCCTTATGCTTACAAGCGAAATTATTGGTTATGTATGTGCCGTGGCGATGGGTATTACACTAGGCTTGGTAGGTGGCGGTGGTAGCATTTTAACCATCCCGATATTGGTGTATTTGTTTCATATCAATGTAAAGCTTGCTACTACTTATAGTTTGTTTATTGTTGGATGTACTTCTGCCATTGGTGCATTTACGCATTTTAGGCTTGGCAATATTCAGCTAAAGCCTGCCATGCAATTTGCAATTCCATCTTTGGCAAGTATATTATTAGTACGCAAATTTTTATTGCCATTGCTACCCGATACAATTTTTACAATAGGCCATTTTGCTGTAAGCAAAGAAATTTTAATAATGGTTGTGTTTGCTGGCTTTATGTTGGCGGCATCTTACTTTATGATAAAACCTTCTCAACCTGTAGCAGCCACTAAGACACCTAATGGTTGCCGAGTAATGTTGATTGGAGCTTTGGTGGGTATGGTGACTGGTTTTTTGGGTGCAGGTGGTGGGTTTTTAATTATTCCTGCATTATTGTTTTTTACAAATATTAGTTTGAAGCAAGCTGTAGGTACATCTCTACTCATCATCGCATTTAATTCGCTGTTGGGTTTTATAGGCGATGTAGTGATGAAGGTGGTAATTGATTATCTATTTATTTTTCAAATTGCAGCCTTGGCCGCTATTGGTATTATCATTGGTACGCAACTATCTAAAAAAATAAACGGCGCAAAATTGAAACCAGCATTTGGGTGGTTTGTATTGGTAATGGGTATTTATATTATTACGAAGGAAATGTTTTTTTGAGGGAGTAAATGACTAAAACTCACGGTAAATAAGGGAGATTATCTTTCACTCTTCACCTCTTTGTTTTCAAAAAACTCTTGTTGTAAAATCTAACTTTCTAAATTAATTTTCATTGCATCTATTTGCTCTCTATTGCCTAATACAATAAGTTTCATGCCATCTGTCAATAATGTATTGCTTGGTGGATTGATAATAAATTTTCCATCAGCATCTTTTATACCAATACTATTTACACCAGTTTTTTTCCAGTTCATTATTTCTTCTAAGGTTTGGTTTTTTACTTCATTAGGCAATTGATTGTATTCCAAAGATTCTATATGTATACTTTCTCCTTCTTCGCCACTTAAAAAATCTATAAACTCTATTACATCTGGCTTAGATACTAATGTAGCCATGTGTGTACCACCAATTTTATCTGGCATAATTACATTGTCTGCACCAGCTTTTTTTAGTTTTTGAATTGTATTATTATCAGATGCTCTGCTGATGATGCGCAGCTTGTTGTGCAATGCTCTTGCAGACAATACAATAAACACATTTTCGCTATCATTGGGTAATGCAGTAAGCAATGCTTTGGCATGCATGATGTTGGCTTTTAAAAGGCATTCGTCTTCAGTAGCATCACCACACAAAAATATAATGTCTGGATATTCTTCTTTAAATTTCTCCACAATTTTTTCGTTTTTATCTATCACCACAAATGGTATTTTGTGTGCAATAAATGTTTTAGCTGCTTGTTGACCATTTCTACCAAAACCGCAAAGCACTACATGGTTTTTTAAATTGTTTATTTTCATCGTCATTCTATAATGTTTAAAGAAATTTTTTATTTCGCCATTTACTACAAATTGTGTGATGCTACCCAATACAAAAGCCAAAGCTACCCAGCAATAATCTATCTAATCCTTTTCTGCCATGGCTACCCATTACTATCAAATCGTGTTTGTTTTCTTTTTGTGTTTTACAAATTGCTTCAGCAGGGTCAAGGTTGGTTAGTAACACAGTTTCAAAAGTTACAGTTGGGTACCACTCTTTTAAGTCTACCATTAGTTTATCTAAAGCATTATTACTATTTCGTTCTAATTCTTCGGCTTTATTTTCGTAGTAAATCATGCCACTTGGGTCGTGTACATAAGGTAATTCTAAAATATTTAGAATGGTTACTAATGTATGGTTTCCAGCTAATATGGTAGCAAAACTTAATGCTTCTTCGGCATATTCCGAAAAATCGTAAGGGACTAAAATTTTATTAAATACTTTCATTTTCTTGGATATTTTTAGGTTTAATTAATGAAATTGTAGCAATGATGTTTTTGGTTTTACATTCTCCACCTCCTTTGCATTCGCCGCAGCAATTTTTCCCATTATTATCTGTTTTGTGTTCATGATTTGCATGATGCAGATGATGACTATGGAGGTGTTTTTCCTTTTTTTCGTTTTCTGTAAGTTTTTCTTTTTTCATATTCAGTTAATTTGATATTAATACCTTTTTATCTTTATATAGGGTAAAAAAAATGATTATTTATTCTTTAAAAATGCCAAACCTAAATCTAGTTTTTCTTTAAAATCGCCTATGCTATTACTTTCTATTAAGTGTATTAGTTTTTGTTTTATCTCCTTATACTCATGATGAACAGGGCATGGATTTTTTTCGGAACAAGTTTTTAAACCCAAAACGCAATCTGTGTAAATGCCATCGCCATCAGTAGCTCTTACAATATCTGCAATGGTAGTTTCTAAATTTTTCGCATCCATATAAAACCCGCCATTTGGACCTTTGGTAGATTGTAAAAGCTTCTTTCTGCCTAATTCTTGTAATATTTTAGCAATAAAATGTTCAGGTGAGTTTGTGCCTTTTGCAATATCTTTTACGCCTACTTTATTATCTTCTCCAGACTCTCTTGCTATGTATATCATAGCCTTGATGGCATATTCACACGATTTTGAAAACATTCTTTTACTCTTTTACAAGGCAAAGATAATAAGTATATTTATAATAAAAGAGTTTTATATCTTTTATTATAATTTGATTTGCATCATGTGCTATTAGTAAGAATTAAGAACTGAAATTTAGTCTGTTGTAAATTCTCGATCTTCTATTTTTTGATTGATAATGTAATTGGTAAAGTGCAAAGTAATGCTTGCACTTTCTTTTTTATTGTTAGGATTAGCATCTAATTTCTTTTTTTTATTGATATCTAAGGCCAACATTTTAGGGATTTTAAATTTATTAACATCCATATTTATTTTTATTTCGTCGGGTAGGGCATAGATAGCATTTGCACCAAATTTATTTTCTGTAGCTACAGTGCCATTGTTTTTAGTGGTAATTTCGCTTTTTACAATTAGATTTTTAACATCATCTATCCAAAATTTTCCTAACACTAAATCGCCCATTGGTTTTATAGGTATAATATTTACAATAATGCAATTCGTACCATTTACTAAAGCTTTTCCAGAATAAATAGCTTGATAATTAGCAGTGTCTTTTAATGTATTCATTACATTTTGCATTGGGTTTTGTTTTGGTAAAAAAAACAATCCCTTTGCTTTCATTTTAAATTTATTTGGATTTTTATAAAGTACTGTAGCATTGATATTGCTAATTTTTACATTAGGTATACCAAATTGCATAGCTACATCTGCTTTATAATCTGCTACCTTAGAAAATTTTTCATTTATTTTATTGATAGATTTTTTAGGATCTACACTTTGTGATTTACCTATAAATGGAATGCAACAAAGAAGCAGTAAAAAATAGTTTTTCATAAATTAACAAGTAATATCTTTTTTATTAAAGTGAAATAATCCAATTGAGAAAAATAAAATGATATGTGCAAACATCACCATACAAGAAGTTATGATTTCTGATGCAGGTACAGGGTTTTCAAATAAATCTCGCCATACAATCATGTGAGTAGTAAACATAAATGGTTTTAAAAATTCAAATACAGGCAATTCAAAAGTGCCAATTACTGTAAAAATAATTACAGTGCTCATTACAATAATAATTGGCGAAATACTATTTTCTGCAAAAGCACTTAGCATCATTGCAAAAGAAGTAATTAAGCCAAGCGCCAAAAATGCAATACCAAATGCTTCCAAAAATTTAAAGTTACAATCAGCGGCTCTGGTGATGTGCACTCCATCGCTAAATGCCGCAATTAAATCGCCATTCGGAAAAATAAATTTACTAACTACTAATGCTAAAATGCCTAACCAAATAAGCAGTAATAAAGTATAAAACATACTAATAATCCATTTCGCAAAATAAATTTGGGTCCTAGTTTGTGGCCTTAATAATAAATAACGCAAGGAGCCAGTTTGCGCTTCTCCGCTAATGATATCACCACTTACAAGTGTAACTAACAATGGCATTTGTACAATTAAAAACTGTAATATTAAATAAGTAATAAAATTACTAGTAAGCATATTGCCATTAATAGAAAAATCTTCTTCTAAAGATTGTGTAAAAAATTTCATGATTTCTTTTCCGTCGTGGTAGAAGCCATATTGCAATGCTAGTACCAAAATAGTTAATGCAATGAAACTTATAAATGTTCTTGGTTTCTTAAATGTTTTTATAAACTCGTTGATTAATAGTCCTCCAAAATTATTCATACTTATACATTGGTTAGTTTTAAAAAATATTTTTCCAAGCTACGCATTTTTGCAATATTATAAATAGCAATATCTTTTGCTACAAACCATTTTGTAAGTTGTGGTACATCATCATGGCTAATATTAAATTGTATGATATGCTCCTCATCTATCGCAGTAATTAAAGAATACCATTTACTTTCTTTTAATTGTTCCAACGCATTTTCTTTATTGTCTATTTCAAAGTTTACAAAAATATTTTCTTTGTCTAATAGTGCACTAATCTTTCCTTGTGCTATTGTTTTTCCATTATGAATTAGAATCATGCTTTTTGCAATTTCTTCAATTTCGTTTAATATATGGCTACTTAATAAAATTGTTTTTCCTTCTTGCTGATTCAAGTGTAGAATAGTTTCTCTAAGCTCTATTATACCTTGCGGGTCTAAGCCAGTGTTAGGCTCGTCTAATATAATAATGGATGGATTGTGCAGCAATGCTTGTGCAAGCCCTAAACGCTGCTTCATGCCATGGCTATATGTTTTTACAATATCTTTTTCTCTGCCATATAATCCTACTTTTTGCAACAAGTTTTTGTAGTCGTATTTGCTGGTAGAAATGCCATGCATTCGACTAAATATTTTTAAATTATCCATTGCATTTAAATAATTATAAAAATCTGGTTTTTCTATAATGCAGCCTATATGTTGCATAACCTCACTTCTGTTGGATAGCAAATGTTTACTCATGATATGTATATCACCTGCAGATGGTGTAAGTAAACCAAGTATTAATCGTAGTGTCGTACTCTTACCACTACCATTCGGGCCTAAAAATCCGTAAATTTCGCCTTGCTCTACTTGCAGATTTAAATTGTCTACAGCAGTATGTGTGCCAAAAACTTTGCTGACATTCTCTAATTGAATAACTATAGCCACATGATTATTTTAATAGTTGCAAGTTAGCAATTAGCCTTATAATGCATTATTAATTATTATCAGCTTTGCAATTCAAAGTGCTTCTTTTACATGCGAAAAGTGGAAATTTGATAAATAAAAAGGGAAACAGCTGAAGGAAATGCAATGGCAGTAAATAGTATGCCATAAAAAGCACCGCACAGATGTACTTCGTGTCCAATATTATCCGATTTTTGTTTATTCATATATAGGCTATAGCCAATATAAATAACAGCATAAATAATAGCAGGAACCTTAATGAAATAAACATAAATCTCTGCCCAGGGTGCAAATAAGATAAATGCAAATAATACAGAACTAACTGCGCCACTTGCTCCATAAGCTTGGAAATAGGAATTATGTTTGTTTTTAAAGAAAGAAACCAAACTGCTGGCAATTAATGCTGTGAAATAAAATACAATAAATAATAATGGTCCAAAAACTTCTTCCATTTGTCTGCCAAAAAAGAACAAAGTTAGCATGTTAAAAATTAAATGTTGAGGATCTGCATGAATTAACCCAGAGCTAATAAACCGATAATATTCTTTTGGATTATTATTCATTTTATACGGATAAAAGATAAACTGCTGCATCATATGTGTTTTTTGCCAAGCTAAATAAGATATGATACAGGTAAGTGCAATTATGAAAATTGTAATTGGCATAATATTAATTTTTATTTAACTGGTGTTTTAATTCTGAATAATCTACTTTTTGCTGCTGGCCTGTAGCAAAGTTTTTTAAGGTAATACAATTTTCTTTTAATTCATCATCTCCTACAATGGCCACAAAAGGATAACCACGTTTATTGGCATATTTCATTTGTTTGTCAAACTTATTTGTATCTGGATACAATTCGCAAGCAATGCCTTCTGCTCTTAATTGCTGTACATAATCTATACATTTATCTTGGCATGCATTACCGAAGTTAACAAACATAATTTCTACGCCTGTATTTAATGTTGTCGGAAAAATATTTAAATCTTCCATCACATCATATATTCTATCTACACCAAAGCTAATGCCTACGCCACTTACATTGGGATAATCAAATACGCCAGTTAAATTATCATATCTGCCACCACCGCCAATACTACCCATATTAACTGCTGTAGTTTTTATTTCTACAATCATTCCGGTATAATAATCTAAACCCCGGGCTAATGTAAAATCCAAAATTGGTAAGCAATTTGCATTTACTTGTTGCAAATAATTGATTAATGTATTTATTTCTTGTAACCCTAGTTTTCCATTTTCTGTAGCGCCTAATAAATTTTGAATGGCAATTAATTTTTCCTCATTACTGCCACCAATTTGCAAATACTTTTTAATTGTTGCTATTGCATCATCTGTTATGCTTTTTGTTTTTAATTCATCACATACTTTTTCTAATCCTATTTTTTCTAATTTGTCTATTGCAATAGTGATATCAGTTATCGCATCTTGCTTACCGATTACTTCTGCTAATGCACTTAATATTTTTCTATTATTAATTCTAATTTCAATGTTTGGTATTTGCAGTTTTTCAAAAACAGAATGATAAATATTTAATAATTCTGCTTCCATCATTAGGCTATTGGTGCCCACAACATCTGCATCGCATTGCCAAAATTCTCTATATCTACCTTTTTGTGGTCTGTCTGCGCGCCAAACAGGCTGCATTTGAAATCGCTTAAAAGGCAAGGCAATATTCTCTCTATTCATCGCCACATATCTTGCAAAAGGAATAGTTAAATCGTAGCGTAATGCTCTTTCTGTAAGGTTTATATCGCTTTTGCCTTGCAATACATTTTCTAATGCAGTTTTTGTTTTTTCGTGTTTGCTGGCTTCATTTAGCCCATTATTCAATATTTTAAAAATCAATCTATCTCCTTCTTCGCCGTATTTACCTGCAAGTGTAGTAAGATTTTCCATGCTTGGGGTTTCCAATGGTTCATAGCCATACAATTCAAATATGTGTTGCATAATATTTAAAATATATTGCCTTTTGCGCACTGTTTGCGCATTAAAATCTCTTGTGCCTTGGGGTAAACTTGGTTTCATAATTATTGGCGCAAAGATAAGGATTGCAAAGTTATTTATTGTCCTTCTGCACTTGTAATCCATTACATAAATTGATATAAACTTAATATTGTATACATTTAAATTATGGTACCTTTGTAGGTAATATTCCATAATACATGCCCAATTCGTTAAATTCTGAAAGAGATATTACATGGTTATCCTTTAATGATAGAGTGCTGCAAGAAGCTAAAGATGTAAGAAATAGTTTATATGACAGAATCCGTTTTTTAGGAATATTTAGCAACAATTTAGATGAGTTTTTTAGAGTAAGAGTCGCTACACTTAGCAGAATGGCTGGTTTGCATCATAAAAAAGCTAATTTTCATTTAGAAAAAAATCCTGCAAGCATTTTAAATACAATCAATGGTAAAGTTGCTATTCAGCAAAAAACATTTGATGAAACCTTCAAAGAAATTTTGCAGCAATTAGCAAAGCGTAAAATATTTATTAAAACCAATTCACAATTAAATAGTGCACAGCGCAAATTTGTTCATACTTATTTTGAAGAAGAAGTGCGCAATCAAATTGTGCCATTGATGATAGAAAGTATTGGGAGACTACCATTGTTAAAAGATAAAAATTTATTTCTAGCTTGTGTGCTTGGTAATAGCGATAGTCCATTAATGCAAACCTATTCATTAATTGAAATTCCATCTGATGAAATTGGTAGATTTATTATTTTGCCATCTGCCCCAGGGCAAAAAAACATTATTTTGTTAGAAGATGTAGTGCGCGAATGTTTGCCTTTGTTGTTTGCGCAATTTGGCTTTAATCAATACAGCAGCAGCATTATCAAAGTAACGCGAGATGCCGAATTGGATATTGATAATGATATTAGCACAGATATAATTTCTAAACTAGAAAAAGGATTAAAAAATCGTAAAAAAGGCAAGGCTACAAGATTTATTTATGAAAAAAATATAGATCCAAAATTATTGGAATATCTTACTCTGTTATTACATCTTACAAAAAAAGATAATTTAATAGCAGGAGGTAAGTATCATAATTTCAAAGATTTTATGAATTTTCCTACAAGCTTATTTGCAAAAAAAGATATTTTAGAAAGACAAAAACCATTTGTACATCCTTTATTGATACAACCGCAGCGTATTTTAGGCGTATTGGATAAACGCGATGTGTTACTACATTTTCCATATCATAGCTTTGATAGTATTATTGATTTATTGCGCGAAGCCAGTATAGATCCTTATGTGCGAACTATAAAAATTACAGCTTATCGCTTGGCACGTAATAGTAAAATATTAAATGCTTTGGTAAATGCTGTGCGCAATGGCAAGCAGGTTACAGTAGTGTTAGAGTTGCGCGCAAGGTTTGACGAAGAAGCAAATTTACGATGGAAAACCAGGCTAGAAGAAGAAGGAGTAAATGTAATAGTTGGCAAGCCAAATATGAAAGTACATGCGAAAATTTGTTTGATAACCAAAATGGAATTTGGCAAAACAAAGCAATATGGGTTCGTAAGCACTGGCAATTTAAATGAGAGTACATCTAAGGTTTATGGCGACCATTGCTTGCTAACTAGTAATAAAAATATTTTAACAGGTGTAAAATATATTTTCCAATATTTAGAAGGTACAAACATACAACTGTTAGATAAAGCTATCCCTATCATCGCTTCGCCAATTAATACTCGCAAATATTTTTTGGAGCAGATAGAAAACGAAATTAATAATGTTAAAAAAGGAAAGCATGCGGAGGTAATTATAAAACTAAATAGCCTAAGCGATGAACCTTTGATTAAAGCATTAAAAGAAGCTGCAAAGCAAGGAGTAAAAGTGCGCTTAATTATTAGAGGAATTTATTGTGTAGATTTACCTCATCAAAAGAAAAATTTCGATTTCAAAGCAATTAGTATTGTAGACTCTTACCTTGAGCATGCAAGAGTTTTTTATTTTGCAAATTGCGGGAAACCATTGGTGTTTATAAGCAGTGCAGATTGGATGATAAGAAATTTGGATCATCGTGTAGAAGCAAGTGTAAGCATTTCAGACCCTGTTCTGCAAAACGAGTTGATAAATATATTGCAATTGCAACTAGCCGAAAATGAAAAAGCACGAATTTTAGACAATGACAATCCAAACCAATATGTGCCTCGAGAAAAAGGAGCAAAGGTGGTAAGGAGTCAAGTAGAAATTTCTAAATATTTACGATTACAAAAATATAATACAACCACTACATGATACTAGCAGCCATTGATATAGGAAGTAACGCAGCAAGGTTATTGATTACAGATGTACACGCTTATACAGATGGCAGTTTGGATTATACAAAATTAAATTTAGTACGTGTGCCTTTGCGCCTTGGCTTTGATGTATTTGCACATGGCAGCATTGGTATGGAGCGCAAGCTAATGATGCTAAAAACAATGCGTGCTTTTCAAAGTTTAATGGATGTGTACCAAGTAGAGCATTACAAAGCTGCTGCTACTAGTGCATTGCGTGATGCTGGCAATGGAAGGGATATCATTGATGAAATTCAAAAAGATTGTGGTTTGCAAATCCAAATTATTACTGGGCAAGAAGAAGCCAATATCATTTACGAAAACCATTTTGCAGAAAAACTAAGCAATGCCTCTGCGCATTTGTATATAGATGTAGGTGGTGGTAGCACAGAGTGTACTTTGTTTTGTGATGATACAGTTGTAGCAAAAGAAAGTTTCAATATTGGTACTATCCGCATGCTTACTGGTAAGGTAGAAGATAAATCTTGGGATGCACTAAAATGCTTTATTAAAGATAATAGCAAAAAATATAGAAGTATAGATGCCATTGGTAGTGGTGGAAATATTAATAAAATATTTAGCCTTAGCAAAAAGAAAAATGGAAGACCATTAACCTTAGAAAATTTAAAAGATTTTTATAAGCAAATGTCGCCATTGACCATAGAAGAAAGAATGCACTTGTACGATTTGAAATTGGATAGGGCAGATGTGATAGTACCAGCTTTAGAAATATATACAACCATCATGCGTTGGGCTAATATTACAGATATTTATGTACCGCAAATTGGTGTAGCAGATGGCTTGATAAAAATACTGTACAAAGAAATTGCGGCTAAACTTTAGAACAATAAAAATTTCTTTTTTCGTTTGGTTCTAATTGCTATTGCATTGTAATTGTTGTTGCATCCATTTAATAGTTTGCCTTTATTGCCAAATACAATCTGATTGGTATGATAGCAATATATTTTCCTATTATTCGTAATATATACTGCAGCATTTATTGGCAATGTTTCATTCTTTTTTAAATAAATATCTCGTTGTAAAACATAATCTCTAGTGCTGTCTGTAAAATCAATTTTATCTTTTAGCGTATAATAATTATTGTACTGAATATCTTTTGGGAGTGACACTCTCCACAATCCTCTGCCATAGCTACTCACTAGCAAATCGCCTTGGCAATAATCTATTTTTAATTCGCTTACTAAACTCATTGGTTGCTTGCTGCCATATAGTTGCCAATCATCTGTCCAAAGCTCTTTAAAATAAACACCTTCGTTTGTAGCTACAAACATCGCTTCATCTGTGCCTTCTATTAGTACAATATCCGATACGCCAATTGCAGGTAATCCTTTACTTTCATCTACCCATGTTTCGCCTCCGTTTTTGCTATGCATTATTCTATTATAGCCATTGCAAGGGTTATTGTAATCGCTTGCATAGCCAAGTCCAATCCATACATCTTGTTCATTATTTGGTGAGCAATAAATTCTTAGAATTCTATACATGTCTGGCCTAAATCTATTAGGCGAATCAATGCTTAAATTGGTAGAAATATCTTGCCAAGTTTTTCCTGCATCTATAGATTTTAGTAGCGTGTTAGTTGCCCCATTCCAAATATTTGCAGCATACATAATATCTTCATTCACTTCGCAAATATCATAGGCAAATAAATAATTGCCCATGCCAGGAATTGGCCCTAATGCTTGCCATTGTGTTTGATGTAAGGCTAATTTATTAATTTTATTTCCACCGCCAAAATACATATTTCCATTTTTGGTGCAACGCAAATTTTTATTTGGATTATTTTCGCCATTGTGGTTCAATCCACTGTTATTGTTACATGGTGCTTCACCATTCCTACTTACTTGTAAGGTTTGAAAATTATATTCGCCATATAGCAGCCCTTTTTGGTGTTGTGCATATTCAGCATCATATCCATCTCCATTAATACTTATTTTCCATTTTTTATTTGCTGCTACGTAGGTCATCAAACTATTATCTTGAGCCCCTAAAGTTATATTGCCATCAAATTGGCTTACACCCAATCCATAAAATTGTGTAATAGGCAGATATGCACCATTTAAATTTTTGTAAGTTTTACCACTATTGCTGCTATAGCTTACTCCACCATCTGTGCCCAATAAAATATGATCTGATTTGCCATCTGCACTGCTATAAATAATTTGTGCACTTCTAATATCTGTATGTGGTGTATTGTTTTCGCCAAAAGAATAGCCATAGCTTGCTTGAAAAGATTGGCAAGAATCTTTGCTTTGATGAAATGTAAACGCACTTAAATAATGTACTGCTTTGTTTTTGCCATTGCATAGTAATCCTGCTACATTTACAGCATTGAAAGACTCTAGAGGCAAGTTAGGTTCTATACTATTTTCAAAATAATGTTCCTTCATATTATATTCCAAAAGAGTCACATATTTGGTAGCATTCATGTATGTTTTATAAATATGAAGAATGTTATTATCTGCAGCACACACAGCAATTTTTGTACCCAAGCATTGCTTTGTATTTGCGTTTTTTACATATTCATCTACTTCTTTATTCAAGGAAGTAATAGTAATATTATTGCTATAAATATTTTTTAATTCCAATAAATCAGGATAGTAAACATTGTCTTTTACACCATCCCAATGATGCTGATATTCACTACTTATATACAAGTTATTGTCATATAATACCATTCCCAAGAAATGATGATATGGCTCTCTATCAAATATTTTTTTATGTTCATTGGTGATTGGAAAAATTTTTTCAAACGATTTGCAATTGTTGGTGCTTCGCCAAATAGCACCTTCAGCAGATGCAAAATAATTTTCGGAGTTGACATTATCTTTGATTAATGCATCTATAGTTGGATAAAATACAGATCCATCATTTCTTTTAAATATTGCAGCTTGCCAATGTTTACCATCATCTAGGCTTTGCAATACTCCAGCTTGCGCACCTTCTATCCATGTAAAGCTTTGTCCTGAGCTTATTGTAATAGTTCTTGGGCTTGCATCAAAATCTACAATTATATTTTTTACGCCACTTACATTTTTTGGAAAATTATCTGTAAGGTTTACCCAATTTGCACCACCATCTGTCGTATGCCAAAGACCACCACTATAAGCACCTATATAAATATCCAAACTGTCTTTTTTGGGATTAGCGCAAATAGCAGTAATAGCACCAAAGTTTTGATTGGCTAATTGGCTACTATCGTGTTTAGGTCCAAGGCATTCCCATTGCAAATTGGTATGTGTTTTTTCTGCGCAATAAAAAGGCATTTGCGCATTGCTATTAGTGCAAATAAAGATGAGTAGTAAAAAATATATTTTTTGCAAAACCACATCTAAAAGTAAAGCAAATTATGCAAATTCTAAAAACAGAAATTAATTCAAATATTATCCTACTTTTACATTTGGAAATTTTTATCATGAGCATACATAAAGAAAACAAAGATGTAAAAAAAGTTACCACGCATCAATTGCAAGTAATGAAAGAGCGCGGCGAAAAAATTAGTATGCTTACTGCTTACGATTTTACAATGGCAGGTATTTTAGATGCAGCTGGTATTGATATATTATTAGTTGGTGATAGTGCAAGCAATGTGATGGCGGGCCACGAAACTACTTTGCCTATTACTTTAGATCAAATGATTTACCACGCAGGCAGTGTGGTGCGTGCCATAGATAGATGTTTGGTAGTGGTAGATTTACCATTTGGTAGCTATCAAGGCAATAGCTTAGAAGCATTGAATAGTGCCATCCGCATTATGAAAGAAAGCGGTGGACATAGTATAAAATTAGAAGGTGGGGCAGAGGTGATAGAAAGTGTAAAGCGCATTGTAGGTGCAGGAGTTCCGGTAATGGGTCATTTGGGTTTAACGCCACAAAGCATTTACCAATTTGGCACCTACACAGTGCGCGCCAAAGAAGAAGTAGAAGCAGAAATATTAGTACAAAATGCACACTTATTGCAAGAGGCAGGTTGCTTTACTATTGTGTTAGAAAAAATTCCTGCAACCTTAGCTAAGCGTGTAGCCGAAGAATTAAAAATTCCAATCATTGGTATTGGTGCAGGTATGCATGTAGATGGGCAAGTTTTGGTTATGCATGATATGTTAGGCATCACTAAAGATTTTAGCCCAAGATTCCTGCG
>Ga0114967_10002850_pt1 | contig 14399 bp, 12 predicted proteins | sample M_130628_MF_Meta_FD_92639 | JGI IMG/M metagenome (GOLD analysis project Ga0114967, IMG submission 92639) | Freshwater microbial communities from Lake Montjoie, Canada to study carbon cycling - M_130628_MF_MetaG | ecosystem: Environmental > Aquatic > Freshwater > Lake | place: Lake Montjoie... | reverse complement strand
GAGGATTTCGAGGAGGTTTTTGGTTTTCATATAAGTGAGTGGGTGAAACTAGGTTTGGTTTGAGATGGACGATCCCATTGCCAGCAAAGCCTCTGTCAGCGGGAGGTCTTGCGGATAGGTGATTTTGAAGTTCGGCTGATCGTTTAAAATGGCGACGGGATGGATGCCGTGGGCGATGAGGGCCGAGACTTCATCCGTGGATCCTGCTAGTTGTGCCTCCAGCGCGGCGAGGAGGATGTCGAAGCCGGCCGCTTGCGGGGTTTGCATAGCAAACACTCCCTCGCGAGGCACTGTTTCCAGAAGCACGCCAGCGGCATCGCCGCGATGGAGTGTATCGCTCATGCGTTGGGCTGCCGAAGCGGCTTGGTGGATGCGGGCCGCTGCAAGAATGCAGGTGATCAGGGCTGGGGTCACCAAGGGCCGAGCGGCATCGTGAACAGCCACAAAGTTGGGCGCGAAGGACGCGAGAGTGCGGAGCCCGTTGAGAACGGACGCGCTGCGTTCCGAACCACCGGCGACGATGTGTTGAAATTTCGGGTAGGGCGCCGCGAGCTTTTGAAATTCGGCGATGCGATCGGGAGCGCAGACAAGAACGCCATGCGTGATCTCGGAACATTGCTGAAAGGCCCTGAGCGACCATTCCACGACAGGACGACCTTGGAGAGGCGCGGTCATCTTATCGAATCCCATGCGCGAGCTGCTCCCTGCAGCAACAATCAATCCGGCGGCGGTGTGGGTGGCATTCATGGCTAGAAGTCAAAGAAGCCCTGCCCGAGGGGATTGTATTTGTTTTTTCGATTTCGCGCGGGAGATTTGAGAATTTCGATTTCCGCTTCACATTGCGCGAGTCTTTTGCGGGTTGATCTCAAGCGCGCCTCGACTTCGGCTTTGAGCTTGGAAGCGAGTTTGTCGCGGTCTGGCGCATGCCAAAAGGACCAGGCTTCCGTGGTTCGAATCTGTCGCAGGCGGCCCTTCATTTCCTTGGCGCTGCGCATGAACTCGGTTGCCGCACGGCGCATGTGGAAGAGCGTGCTTCGCATTCCTCCTTGGCCCTCGTGCAGATCTGTCATGGCCAAAAGAAGCTCCAAGTGCTCAATGTCCCTGTTTGCGTAAGCGTCTTGGAGGTCATGCCAGAGTTGAGCCATCAGGGGATCCCGCCGGACGGACGGTCCGGAGTCAGGATGGAGGCGGCGGACGAGCACGCGGTAGAGTTCCTTGACCCGCGAAGCGATGTCGTCCGCGTCGGTCTTGGGCCGCACGGAAGCGCCTCCCAACTGCATTCTTTCTAAAAATTCGGCAAAGCGTTTTTTGTATTCTCTTTTTGGCAGGAAGTCGGGATCGATGCCGGCGGCCATGCGAAGGAAACTTCGAAACGCGCGCTCGTTTTCCGAGTAGCCATCCTCTTCGTCCCACTCTTCCTCGGCATCTCTGGGTTCGTCTTCAAACTCTCTGTCCTCGGCGCGGCGCTGACTGGCTTCCATTTTCCTCATTTCCCTCATGATTTCCTGATAGGCCGCTTGGGGGCTGGTATCGTAGAAAAGGGTTTCGTAGTCCACCGCCTCAAGGATGCGCGTCAACTCGCGAAGCTTGGCCTCCACCTCGCGCTCCTCGGCGAGGAGAGGCCCCACCACTTCGGTCTCCCAACGCACATATTCCGGCATGATCTGGCGCTCATATTCGGCGAGGGTGTCGCGCAGCTTGACTGTTTCGCGCAGGCCTTTGAGCGCCTTTTTTTCGGCCTCGCGCCGGAGGGGGATCTGATCGATTAAAATCATTCGCCGGTCCCGCGAGAGAGGTCCCTCGGTCCGTCTTGCGGGTTTGGATGTTTTAATCTTTTTTTTCACTCGGGAAAGTGCGGCACATGATAAGCGAAGACATCGAAAATTAAAGAAAAAGACCGCTGTGATCGGTGATCACAGCGGTCTTTGTTGATTATTTCTTGGAGAACGTGTCTCCAGATTGTCGATGAACTAGGATCTCACATTCACCATCGCGGCATGTTCCTCGTCGGAACAAGGGGCATTGAGCGGCACGTTGGTGGATTGGGTGGCTTCACCCACAAGCCCGTTGGCGAGCATGTAGGCTTCGACTTCCTCACCACTGATGTCGGCGAGCATGGTTCCGTTGATGACCACACAGGGCGACAGCGGTTGACCGCTGAGCTGCTCCATCTCGAACCGATAACTCGGGTTCAGGATGATGTCCTTGTCCGTGAAGGGGAGCGCGTATTTGTCAAACACGGCGCGAACGCCGCGGCTCCACCCGCAATGGGTTTTCAAGTAAGCTGTGATTTCTGGTTTATTCATCGTGTTAGTTTACGAACGTCGATTGCAGAGCAATCGCAATTATTTTTTCGGTTGGCCGGGACGATATTCGTCCTCCGCGAACTGGAAGGCTTGGTCGAGACCGACCATGTCCTCACCCGGACGCAGTGTGTCGAAGGCCTCGGCCTCCTTGCGAATGGCTTCCTCGCTGTAGTTGGCGGCTTTGACCGAGAGACCGATGCGGCGCTCGGCTTTGTCCACCTTGATAACGCGGGCTTCGACTTCTTGACCGACTTTGAGAACGTCTTTGACTTTTTCGACACGGTCTTCGCTGATTTGCGAGATGTGTACGAGGCCGTCGATGTCGTCCTGAAGTTGGATGAAGGCTCCGAAGTTCGTGAGCTTGCTGACGGTGCCCTTAACGAGATCACCGATGCGGAAGCGTCCGTCGATTTCTTTCCAAGGATCGTTATCGAGTTGTTTGACACCAAGGCTGATGCGTTGGTTGGCTTTGTCGATATCGAGAACCACTGCTTCGAGATCGTCGCCCTTTTTGAGCATTTCGCTCGGGTGATTGATCTTGCGTGTCCAGGAGAGATCCGAGACGTGGATCATGCCGTCGATGCCTTCTTCGAGTTCCACGAACGCGCCATAGGCGGTCATGTTGCGAACCTTGCCCTTGACCTGTTTGCCGATCATGTAGCGAAGCTCGATCTCATCCCATGGATTAGGCTCGAGTTGGCGAACGCCGAGAGAGATTTTCTGCTCGTCTTTGTTCACACCCAGCACCATGGCTTCGACTTCTTGGCCGAGCGTGAGAACGTCGGATGGACGTGCGATGCGCTTCGTCCAAGAGAGTTCGGACACGTGGATGAGGCCTTCCACACCGTCTTCGATCTGTACGAAGGCGCCGTAGGGCATGAGGTTGGTGATTTTTCCAGAGACTTTCTGGCCGACTGGGAAGCGCTCCTCGATCTTGTCCCAAGGATTCGACTGCATTTGCTTGAGACCAAGCGAAACGCGTTCTTTGTCCTTGTTGATGTCGAGCACTTGAACGGTGAGTTGTTGACCGACTTTGAGGATTTCGGCGGGATGGTTGAGGCGGGCCCAGGACATGTCGGTGACATGCAGGAGGCCGTCGATGCCGTCGAGGTCCACAAACGCACCGAAGTCGGTGATGTTTTTGACCGTGCCGACGATTTTGTCGCCGATGTTGACCCCGCTGAGGAAGGTCTGGCGTTTATCCGAGCGTTCTTGCTCGATGATTTCGCGGCGGCTGAGAACGACGTTTTTGCGGTCCTCGTTGATTTTGACGATTTTGAAATCGTAGGTGTTGTTGACGAACTGCTGAAGATCTTTCGGCGGGACGATGTCGATCTGGGACGCGGGGAGGAAAGCTTCCACACCGACGTTGACCATGAGGCCGCCTTTGACGACGCTGCGCACCTTGCCTTTGATGAGTCCGTCGCCTTTGAAGACGCCGACGATTTTTTCCCAGTTCTGACGCTGGGCGGCTTTTTCTTTCGAGAGGACGACCATGCCCTCGTCGTTTTCAAGGCGTTCGAGTAAGACTTCGACTTCGTCTCCGACTTCGACTTGATCGGGTTCATCGAACTCCGAGGCAGGGATCACTCCCTCGCTCTTGTATCCGATATCCACGAGAAATTCCCGGTTTCTGATCTCAAGGATAGTGCCCTTGACGATGCTACCTTCGCGATAATTTTTGATCGAGCTGGCGATCAATTCTTTCAATGCTGACATATGGTTGATTGTTCCTGTTGGTTTATCGCAACCGCTTCTTGGTAAGGAATGAAAGAGCGGCCCGCGGACACGACGACCGCATGCGAGTCGGCTACCATAACCGCCCCCCTATCCCAACAGCAATCTTTTTCGTCAAAAACAAAGACTCGATTTTCTGGCGGCGGGGCCGTGATATGGGCGCCGCCGATCCATGCCAACGCTTCTTTCTAATTTCCAGCTGATGTCCACCCTGCGAGATCGCACTTGCCTACCATGTCCATGAAGCGGCCCTATTTTTGGTTTGTAGCGGGCGAGGAGAGCGGAGACGCGCGGGCGGTCGAAGTGATGAACGCCATGAGGAATCTTCGCCCGGATATCCGCTTCGGTGGTGCTGGTGGAGAAAGAATGGCGGCGCTCAGTGACCCAGAGTTTGATAACTGGGTGCATCGCGCGGCCGTCGTTGGGATCTGGGATGTTCTGCGACATTATGGGTATTTCCGACAAAAATTCCACACGATGCTCGGAGCGATTCGGAGGGAAAATCCTGATGCCGTCGTGCTGGTGGACTACCCAGGATTTAATCTCCGCCTCGCGAAAGCGCTCCGCGCCCAAGGTTACACCGGCCGCATCCTGTATTACATCAGCCCGCAAGTCTGGGCATGGAATAAAGGCCGCATTCCTAAGATGGCCCGCTGGCTGGATCTCGTGATCTGTGTTTTTCCTTTTGAGGCGCCGCTCTACGAGGCCAGCGGTCTCCGAACGATCTTCACCGGCCACCCGCTCCTCGAAGCTCTCGCGGCCAAGAAATCCCTCCTTCCTCGCGAACCGGATTTGCTTGGCCTCTTCCCCGGGAGTCGCGACCGCGAGGTGCGCCGCATTTTTCCCGTCATGCTCAATGCCGCACGTCTTGTATCTGAGAAAATGCCGCACCTTCGTTTCGAAGCGGCGGCGGCCAGTGAAGCGCGGGCCGCCACGATGCGGGCGATGGCGGGCGATTTTCCGATCACGATTCGCGTCGGCAACGCCCACGACCTCATGCAACGCGCCACAGCGGGCCTTGTTTGTTCCGGCACAGCCACGCTCGAGGCCGCATTTTTTGGTCTTCCCCACGCTCTTGTTTACCGGGTCGCTTGGCTCACTTTTGAAGTTGGCAAGCGTTTGGTGGACGTGAATGCCCTCGGAATTATTAATATCCTGAATAATTACCGCATCCATCCGCCGACTGACCCACGGCAACCCGCCCTCCCCGCTCCGCACATTGTACGCGAATTCATCCAAAACGACGCGACCCCGAGCGCACTCGCCGAGGAGACGCTAAGACTCTTGCTGGACGCATCGGCGCGGGAAAGATTATCCGGCGAGTTGTCAGACATTCTCTCTATGCTTCAAGCCGAAGGCGCTAGCGCACGTGCGGCGCAGGAGCTCCTCAAGGCCGCGTTGGATAGATAGCTTGTTTTCTGAGAATTAGAACTTTTCTGAAACCACTATCGCCCCTTTTTAGTGGGGGGGGGAGCTTTTATGACTTGCTATCAAATCCGCTTTTTATATTCTCAACCTTCAATTAAAAATAACAGAAAAGCTCTTGCCTATTTTTTGGCGCTACCCCCCAAATAGGTTCGAGAGTTTAATTTTTTCATGGTCGTAGGGGGATGAGTTTATTGAAATAACATTACAGCTTGAAGCCATTCTCAAAGCAGAAAGGCGCGAGAACCTTCTTGAAAACTTCTTCAGGGAAGGTGTGGACGATGCTGTACTGGGATATCTCACCGACAAGGATCTGATCGAGCTCGGGGTGGCGCGCATCGGCGATCGCAGGCGCTTGCTTGCTGCATTTGCGCATGTCAGTTCCGACATGGGGCAGGCTGCAGCCTCGCTTATGCCCCATGCGCGAGCCAACGAGCCTCATGTGAATACCGTGGGACTTTCGTTTGTTCCGATCCCCCGCTTCAAAACTCTCGTCGGCACGCATCCCGTACGCGTGCAGGATTACCAACTCTACTGTACCGCGAAGAACATCACTTTCCCTGATCAGAAAAATCCCACCGACTTGACTCACCCGGTTATCAATGTTTCATGGCACGAAGGGATCGACTATTGCCTCTGGCTCACTGCCAAGGAGCGCGACGAAGGGATCATGCCGAAGGATCAATTTTATCGCTTCCTTAGCGACCTTGAGTGGAGCGCCGCCATTGGCCTGCCCAACGAAGGCGAAGACACACCCGCCGAGCGAAGCAAGCAAAAGCCCGGCTACCCTTGGGGGCCCGGCTACCCGCCTCGCAAAGACTTTGGCAACTACCACCAGTCGCTCAAAAAAGATGATTTCGAATTCACCTCGCCCGTCGATGCCTTTCAGCCAAACGACCTCGGGATCTACGATCTCAGCGGCAACGTCTGGGAATGGGTGATGGATAACTACAACTCCTCGCGCACCTACCACACCTTGCGCGGCGGCGCTTGGGATTTCTGCGGCACGGGACTTATGTCCTCAGCCCGCAACGCGAACGACCCGAATGGTCGCGGTACATCCATCGGCTTTCGCATCGCCTGGGCCGCGCAGGAGGGCCACCAATCCAAAAAATAAAATAACTCACCCCCAGCGCAACGGAACGCAAAACCTCGAGGTATCCGCATCGGAAAAAAGGATTATTTTTAGTTGAAGACAGGAACGCTTTCATGCACTATTCACCTAGCCAGATCATCCACTAACGCGGGGTCTCACAGGGACTCGTCGTCACCGGAACACTATGCAACCCCCCATTTTTGGTCCTATTCAAACGTCAAAATCATCTCATGCAAGCCGGTTCCGAAAATCGATATGGACATGCCGGCCATCGAAGCCGTCGGGCAGTGAAATGAGACGGCATTAAAAGTATCAAAAGTATCCCTTATGGAAACCAACTTCGTCGTTAAATTTATTGATAAGCTCCGCAACTCGCGGGATTTTACGATTTCGTTTCTCATCCACGTGATTTTTGTGGCGATTTTCGGAACCACGGTTCTCTTCAAAGCCGTCCAAGAACCACCGGACTTCGAAGGTGGAAGCGAGGGATTCGTGGGCAGCACCGAGGAAGCCACTCCTCCACCGCAGCAGACCCAGCAGGAGATGCCTCAAACACAGGATGTCACTGTCACCCCCACACCGGTGAACAACGCCGCCGTCAATGCCATCACCACCACGGCGACCTCGCCGACGAGTTTCAGCATGGCGCAGATGGTCATGGCCCCCGTTCCCACGGCCGCTCCTGCGGCCTCGACGATGTCCGCACCGAAGCCTTCTGCGCCCGTCGGCGGAATGAAGGGGACCGGCATGACGGCTGCGGCGGCCGCCGGCATCAAGGGATTCACCGGAGGCTGGGGCAAGGGCTCTGGCAGCGGCACCGGCACACGAGCCAGAGAGTTTGAGTTCACCGCCTATATTGGCCAATACGCGGGCGGCGATTGGGATTCCACCATCAGCACAGTCAAGCGGAATAAGCCCGGCCAAGGTGTCGAGCCCGACAATATCGACAACGGCAGTCTTCCAAACTTGCTTGGGTATATATCCGAATTCTCCGGCGGAAAAATCAAGACGAACTATAAAAACGTCAAAACCATTAAGCTCGACTCGCCTGACTTTTTCTCCCTCAAGCCGCCGTTCATTTTCTTAACCGGCAGTAAAGATTTCGTCCTCACCGAACCCGAGGTGGAAAACCTCCGCAAATACGTGAGCTTGGGCGGAGCGATCTGGGGCGACAGCTGCAGACCTGGAAAGAACTCCCGCTTCGACATCGCCTTTCGCCGCGAGATGAAACGCGTGCTACCGGATAAGGACAAGGAGTGGGAAGAGTTACCTCTCACCCATCCCGTCTTCACTGGCCATGCCTACTACCCTGAAGTGAAGGACGTGCCTGCGGGCATGAATTTCTACAAGGAGCCGGTCTATTGCCTGAAAATCTACGGCGAGATCGCCGTCATCTACACCGCCAACGATTACGGCGACATGTGGCAATTTGCCCTCGATACCGACCGCAAGAAGCTTTATGAAGAGTGCTTGAATCCTGCGCAGCCCTATCCTAGAAGCCCCTATCTCGCGCAGAATCCAGCGCTCATGAATCAAAGGGGGCGTTTGATTTTCAACGTCGAACCCCCTGCGCTGGATCTCAGTTTTAAGTTTGGTGTTAATATGATTATCCATTTACTGACCCGCTGGGAGTCTAAGACAAAAGCGGCCACATCCCTCTGATGAATAAACTACTCTTTCCTAAAATGGGCGCCGCACGCGCCTTCGTCGTCGCCCTGTTTTTTACAATCACCCAAGCGATCGTTTTTGGTGGCACCTACCCAAATGGTGGCTTTGAGGAGTCCACGCCTTCACGTGATCTTGGAGCGGGGGTGGATAGCACAGGCTTCGCTACCATTAATACGGCTACTGGGACCATCCCTGGCGCCAATGGCGGCTTTTCTAATGAGAATCTGGCGTTCTCGGTGAGTGTGGCCGACTTGAATGACGACGGCCTGCCCGATATCGCCGCTATGGATGGATTTGGCGTTTTGCGCATTTATTTTAATAGCGGATCCAAGACCGAACCCAAATTCGCCCATGCCGAGACCACGAGCTACAACCTGTATCCAGCACCTATACCCACGAGGTATGTGATCCCCCAGGATTCAGTTTATCAGGCCTACATGAACGCCATCTATTTCAAAACGGGCCAGCGCATTTCTCTATTCACTGATGGAAATTTCGGGAGTGAGTATAACCTCCTTGCCACCACGGCACAGGGCAAAATGTTCTACTTTCCCAATACCGGAACGTCCAAAAAACCCGATTTTAAAGCGCCAGATAAAATTGAAGACACCCCTGTTAAAACCGGTTCCTTCCCATTCTTAGCCCAGGCACTCTCCCCCTTTGTTGTGGATTGGAATAATGATCGTAAAATCGATGTCGTTTTCGGCGAAGGCTCCTACTCGGCAAACAGCATCTTCATTCTTCTTAATAAGTCAGCCACGATATCAAAATTTGAAGATAGTGACCGCCATCTGCTCGCCAGCGGGATGGGCATGGAGCAACTCTCGCCCTGCGTGGTGGACTACAATGGGGACGGCCACCCAGACCTTCTCGTGACCGAACGCGGCGGTCGCATCGCCGTGTATTTAAGCCCAGCCACTCCTTGGAAGCCGGGGGATACGATCCCCTTCCACACTTTCCTGACAAAAGATGGCGCCCCACCGCAGGGAGTCCCGCCTATTGATGACAAAAAACCCCGCGACCCTTTTGATATCTACAAGGCGACAAACCTCCTCAATACGGGGGGAATATCCACGATTGCCACCGCGGATTTTAATGGAGACAAGCTTTTTGACATCGTGGTAGGCAAGCCCAGCGGTCGCCTAGCCATAGCCCTCAATACCGGCACAGCCACGGAACCGAAATTTGCGGCCCTCAGCGATGTCAAGCTCGAGACAGCGTCTGTCGATATTGCCAAGCCGGCTAGTTGGTTGGTGCAAATAGGCGTATCCTCCGGAAACGTCGGAGCCTTCGGTGGGGTGGTCAAAACAGACGCGATCCCTGGTGTCCAACCTGTCGAAGGGGCCTCCTTTCTTCATCTAGGATACTCAAAAAAAACAAATGTTGTGATGGATCCGCCGACGTATAGGGCACCAAAAGCCAAAGATAATGACAGCCAGTCTTTTACTCCTGGCACGTTCGTCCTCGCAGGCCCAGTTCCATTCAAGGCAGGTAAAAAGTATAGCTTCTCATTCAGCGCCCGTGGCAATCGCATCAAAACCGCAAAAATAAACGTATATGCACGCTTTGCTGGCGGCGGCAAAGTAGTGGAGCAAACCATTCAAACAAAGAGAGGTTCAGCAACGGCTGCCCAAGTGGTAGGAAGAGAGGGCGTAGACTTGAATTTGAATGAGCCCTTTAGTGTTACAGACAAGTGGAAAAAAATCACCACGAAAGAGGCTATTTACGGCGGCAAGATCCCCGAAGCCTTGATGAACACGGACGCCATTCGCGGGGGAATCGTGATTTCTGTCACATTGGAACCAGGTGCCGGTGACTTTTCCATTGATGATTTTCAAGTCATCGAAAAGTAACCTCCTGTCCAAGGCCCTCCAACAGAGGGTATTCGCCACATTAAAATAGCGTATATCTCTATATCCTTCAGCGTTTTGACGTCTTTCCCACTGTTTTCATTTAACCTTTTGTAATATTTCACCAAAATAGAGAGGCCACTGGTGTTGACTTCTCAAGCTGCTCGCGATCGGTTTGCCCTTCGCACTGGGTGATGAAGGCCGAAAAAAACAAACAGCCCTCGGCATTTTAACCCGAATCCAGCAGATTTAACCACAACCGACCAAAGGGAGATAGATTGCCGAAGGCAACTCCGAAGGAGTGAACAACGTGAATCAAAGATCACAGAGAATGAGCTGTTTATCATTTGATGTGGTTGAAAAGATTTGTGCGACATCAAATAACATCCGGAGCCTTTCCTATAAATCCTTTACATCCTGTCATCCTGTCTAAAAATCCGTTTTCGGGATTAACGCTCACAAACAAAGCAGGCACCGAAATTAAAGTCACCAACTATGGTGCAATTCCGACATCCAATCGCGCCGCTTTTGGCTCTTCAGCCAACCCCGGAAGGGAAATGCAGCGGTTTGGCTATCGGCGGATACGCGATTTGAGCCGGATTTCAGCCCCGAAATTTCACTTCAAAAGCCGGATTCGGGTTTAAATTGCACTTAGCAAAAGGCATCAGGAAATCGCCGTGCTTACTCGACGGAGCGCAGGTCATGCGGCCACGATTTAAGCGGCCGTTTCCGCATTTGGTGGTTGTAACGGGCTTGCTAATGGACTCGATCTCAGTTCGAATTTGTGAGGCATGAAACGATTCCCGTGGCTGTTTGCGTTCGCATTGATTTCTCCACTTTCTGCTCAAGACACTCCCACCATGCCGGTGGAGCTCGCTGCCTATACCTTGGCACCCGCACCAAAAACTCCTAGCCAGTTGCTCAAAAAAGGCGATCGCTTGGCGATCTGCGGAGACTCGATCACCGAGCAAAGGCGCTACTCCGTGCTCTTGGAATCCTACATCACGGCCTGCTATCCGGATCTTGATATCACCTGCCGCCACTACGGCTGGAGCGGCCAGACTTCGGGAGGATTTCTTAACCAAATGAAGTCCGATGTGCTCCGGTTCCAGCCGACCATCGCCACCACCTGCTATGGGATGAACGATTTCCGCTATGTCCCCTTCGACGAGGCGATCGCTGCCGAATATCGAAAGAACCAGTCGGCGGTGATTGATGCATTCCAGGGGATCGGCTGCCGAGTCGTGCTGGGGTCGCCAACCATCATTGACTCCGTTCCCTCTTGGGTGAAGTCGGCCAAGGGAACCCAGCAAGAACTCAACCTCTGCCTTTCGCAGTATCGCAACATCGATGTGGAAATCGCCAACTCGAAGAATACCGCATTCGCTGACAACTATACACCCATGCTGCTGGCGGATTTTGCGGCAAAGAAAAAGTTCGGCCCCCATTTCAAGGTTGCTGGCAAAGATGGCGTTCATCCCGGATGGGCTGGCCATCTGATTATGACCTACGGCCTCCTCAAAGGTCTCGGCGTGGATGGCGATCTGGGCTCAGTGACCTACGACGAAGCCAGCGGCAAGGCGACCGCAGTGAATGGTCATGAAGTGGTGAGCACGGAAAAAGGCAAAATCACTATCCGAAGCACGCGCCTTCCCTTCTCCCCAGGCCCCGGAGCCACGGACAATGCCGACTCGATCAGCGCCGGGCTCGCGCTCGTGCCCTTCGATGACGAGCTGAACCGTTTCCTCTTCCGCATGACCTCACCGAAAGCCACCGACTATACGATCACTTGGGGCGAGCAGAGTCGCACGTATTCCGCCGAGCAGTTAATGAAGGGGATCAACCTCGCCAAAGATTTCGACAACAATCCCTTGGTGCCCGCATTCAAAGCCATTTGTGCCGCAGTGAGCGCTAAACAGACTTACGAAGTCTTACATATCCAAAAATTGATTCACGGCGCAGAGGGAGAAGCCGACCTGAATGGCACTTTCGCTCTTACTGAAAAAGTCCACGACTTCTTGCAGAAAGCGATTCTCGCGGAGAAAAAACCCACACTCCACGAGATCAGCATCGCAGCCGTACCCTGAATCTAAACCCGAAAACAGCTTTTTAGACAGGATTTACAGGATTAACAAGAGCGGTTTCCTAAAGCGGCGAACCCCACAAAACGATCCAATTGGATTCGGTCTACTTCATTCACCCTCTGTGCTCTTTGATTCACGTTGTTCACTCCTTCGGAGTTGCCTTCGGCAATCTCCCTTTGGTCGGTTGTGGTTAATTCCGCCGGATTCGGGCTAAAGCCATCACCGCTAGATTCAGGGGATTAAAATTCCATACGCAGGAATTTCGCGGTCGAGCTCAGCTCAAGGCCAGACAGGATAGCTTTTTTCCCAGCGTAGTTATTCTGGATCCTCTCGCCTTAGTTTTTGGTGGCGGCGACTGGCGCAGTCACATCCGTCCGGTCGCCCCCACCCTCCCAGCGCATGTTTCGGAGTTCAATGGGCGGTTTCCAACCCTTGCCAAACTGTGGACACGCGGAATGCCGGCAACAAAAAGTGGAGCTCTTTAGAAAGAGACGAGCGGCCCAAAGCTAATGGGCCGGATCAATCCCAGCGGGCTGGGTTGGTTTTTACTTCACTACGCCGAATTCAGCGCGGCGGTTGAGTGCCCAGGCTTGCTCGGTGCTGGCAGGATCGGAAGGCATCTCACTACCGAAGCTGACCGTTTGGATGAGATCGGCATTCACGCCGGAATCAATGAGAGATTGGCGAACGGCTTGGGCGCGGCGCTCGCCGAGACCGCGATTGTATTCCTGTGTTCCGCGTTCATCAGTGAAGCCAGCAATGATCACCTTGCTGGAAGAACCTTTGATCGACTGGGCGACAGCTTGGACCTTAGTTGTTTCTTCTGGTGAAACAACGTAGCTGTCGTAACCAAAATGGAAGGGAGAAAATTTACCGCGTGCAACGGAGTCGCTGAAAAAGTTAGCCCCTTCGAAACGTTCGCCGAGTGGCGTGCTGTTGACAAAGTCTCCATCAACACCTGCGAATTCTTTTGGTTTCTTTTTGTTACATGCGGAAAGAACAAGCGTGGCAACAATGGCTAGTGTGATCGAGAGCGTTTTCATTTCGGCGAGAGTGTTAAAATTTCAGCTAAAATCAAGCCTGCCTTTTGTTAGGCGGACTTTTTATTGTTTTTTATATGACTGAGTTTCCAACCTTTCGTGGTTGCGAGACTCAGGTTGGCCCATCCCGCGAGGGTGGAACCTCGCGGAGTGACCATGGAGACTTATTTCATCAAGAGCACGGCGCGGGCACGTTTGACCTCGCGGGTGATCTTGCGATGGAGTCTGGCCGACATTCCCGTGATGCGACGTGGGAGGATCTTACCGCTTTCGGTCACGAAACGCTTGAGCAAATCGGGATTTTTGTAGTCGATCGCCTCGATGTTGATATCAATTCGGCGGCGCGGCATCGTGCGGTTGGCGCGGCGGAAGTTGGAGCGGCGTTGTGGAGTTTTGGGCTGCATGGCGTGTTATTTGATTTCGCGGTGAAGCGTGTGTCGGTTGAGATTGGGGTTGTATTTTTTCTTTTCGAGACGGGTCGGAGTGCGCGGGCTTTTTTTATTGCGCGTTGTGATGTAGCGTGATGGGGATTTGCCCTCGGCTCTCGCTTCAGTGCACTCGAGTGTGATGTTTTCCTGTGCCATAATTGATTATTCTTTGGTTTCCGTGGTGGTTTCCTCTTCTTCGGATTCGCCGCCTTCTTCCTCACCGAGGCCGAAGAGGGATGTGACCGGCTGACGAACGCGGGTAAGGCGGTTGGTTTTTTCCAACTCGGACTGACATTCCACGGTGTAGCGGGCGAAGGGAAGAGCTTCTAGGCGGGCGTGTGGGATCGGTTTTCCGGACATCTCACAGTTGCCGTAGTTGCCGGTCTCGATTTTCTTGAGAGCGGCATCAATTTCAAAAAGGGAATCGCGCTCCTGAGAAAGGAGGCTGAGGGCGAAATCGCGGTCATAGGCGTCGCTGCCTGCATCCGCTGTGTGCATTCCAAAAGCGGAGGCTTCACTGCCATCGGCTCGGGAGCGAAGGGAGTCTTTGCCGACACCAATCATCGAATCAAGAAGGGTATCCTTAAGGGCAAGGAGTCGTTCGCGTTGCTTGGCCACCCAGCCAGTCACTTTCAAGACGGGCTTGCTCTTTATTCTTACAACAGTGATGAGCTTGGCTTCTTTTTTGACGGGAGCTTTAGCAACGGGCTTGGCTTTGGCAACGGGCTTGGCTTTAGCAACGGGCTTGGCTTTGGCAACGGGCTT
>Ga0114967_10002849_pt1 | contig 14400 bp, 12 predicted proteins | sample M_130628_MF_Meta_FD_92639 | JGI IMG/M metagenome (GOLD analysis project Ga0114967, IMG submission 92639) | Freshwater microbial communities from Lake Montjoie, Canada to study carbon cycling - M_130628_MF_MetaG | ecosystem: Environmental > Aquatic > Freshwater > Lake | place: Lake Montjoie... | reverse complement strand
GGTGAGAACCATGAGCGTTCTCTACAGCGAACTACTAGTACCAGGATGGGCAGAAACCGGGGAGAAGATCGGATTAAACGATGTCACCGGAACGTATGAAAGCGCGATCGGTTATGCGCTTCCTTGTCATAATACCAACCCGGAAACTTTTTTCTCTGACGCCGAAGCCGATATCAAGGCTGCCAAGGCACTCTGCGGTGAATGTCCTGTTCGTGCAAAGTGCTTAAGTGGTGCACTCTCACGCCAAGAACCATGTGGTGTGTGGGGCGGAAAATTATTTGAAGATGGTGTTGTGATCGAACGTAAACGTAAAGCGGGACGGCCACGTATCGCTGCGTAAAGTAATGAGCGGGTGCTGATTTAATGTCAGCGCTCGCTCATTACTTTCTAAAAAATAGATATTTCTTTTGTCGGGGTTAGAATGAAGTTATGCGATTGAGCAATCGAGTCCTTTTTCGCTGTGTGGCATTCATGACAACATTTCTCGGAAATCTTAGAAATTCACTGTATAAACGTTATCCAGCGCTACCCACGTTTCTTATAAGACATTTTCCACAGCTGAAAGTTCGGTTGGGTCGAGCAATTCGAAGTGAGTACCAAACAAACGACGTCCGTATAAGAAACGATGAAATCACGGCGCTTTTTGCTAATCACTCTTTCCGGGAGATAACTGAGTTAATTTCAATTGACAAAGAGCGCGAAGCTTTTAGATTTTTGCAAAAACATGGGTTTAATAAATCAACAGATTCATTTGATTTTCAGTTAATTCATACTCAATTGACGACAAACAATCAATCCATTGTTGAAATTCATAGAGATCGTGACGGAAAGGTTCTTGTCAAAGCTGATTTTTTTCAAGTGATGGCTCCAGAATTTCGACTGGGAAGAGTGGTGGGCGTTCTCACCGGATATTGGAATGGCATACTCAAGATACTTGATTACGAGTCGAGAGAATTTGGCCGTACATTTTTCTATCTGTGTTTGGATGACGCTTATGAAACCAGTTCTCACCGCTATCAAAAGAACATAAGTATCTACGCCTTCTCTCGCCGAAAAAATCTTTTGCACATAGGCCTCTTGCCAGACGTTTACTGTTTGTCTGACTTAAATGCCTCTGAACAATTCCCCGATTTACGTGATCGCGAGAAAGCCCAAACGAATTTTGTTGCCCGCGTGAATAAAGTCTTTTGGCGTGGGTCTACAACTGGGTCATCTATCGGCACCAAACTAGAGAGCAATCAGCGCATCTCCTTTTGCATAAAAGCATTGGATTACCCAGATCTTTTTGATACGCAAATCACCGCAGCAGTTGAGAATTTCAACACAAAGATTGGAAGAAAGAAGTTGGCAAAGAGCGGAATAATGGGCGCTGCAATCACAGAGGAGCACTTCGCCCAATATATGGCCTCTGTTGATTTGGAGGGTAATGCCTCTGCTTGGGGAACGATGCGTAAATATCTTCGTCATATTCATATCTTGAAACCAACAAGTCAGTACTCGCATTTCTTTGATTTTTTTCAAGCGGATGCAAGTCATACCTCTTTTGATGACTTTCCCGATTTACAAAAGCGCCTGCAAGATGGTGAAATTAAAATTGATAATTTTGAAGTTGCACATCAAGGCTATCTTTCGGCGCTACACGCCCTTACATTGATGGCCGAAGGAGACGCCACCGTATTTCCTATTTATGATCATTCAGTCGATTAAAAATCTTAATATCAAGTCATCTAGCGATTTAACGAAGCTGGCGTAATTTCTGGAAGCCAGATAATCGCTTCATCAAGCCAACGGCCTTCAGCTTCTAGTTGGCAGAAGATTCCAGTAGTTCCCATTGTTACGCGGTGAATCAATACATATTCAGCAGGTAAATTTAATTGAAAGCCAATCTTGGCAGTTGGATTTCGAGGATCTCCAACTCGAGCACTCTGATCACGTAACCATTCACGTGAGTATTTAAAAGTTTCCGTGCGAAGAGGTTCTACAAGTGGAACAAGGAATTCAAGAACTAAGTCTGGATCTACATTTACTTCAGGGAGAATAAATCCATCTCTCTTAAATCCTTCATACAAAGCTGTAGCGTCGTCATCGAGTGCGTTCTTCAATAGATTCTTAAATGGTTCTGGGAAACCATTAGGCAGGCGATTGCATGCACCAAAATCGAGAACACCTAAGCGACCATCGGCTAATACACGGAAGTTTCCTGGATGTGGATCGGCGTGTAACAAACCTGCACGAATCGGGGATGTGAAGTGGAAGCGAGCTAGTTTGATTCCAGCATTATTGCGCTCCGCTTGTGTGCCGTTCTTAATTACTTGTGAAAGTGGTTTTCCTTCAAGCCATTCACTGACCAAGACTTTGTCAGATGCCATAACAACTTTAGGAATAGCAATATCAGGATCACCGTCGTATGCCGCCGCATAAGTGCTCTGCGCTTCGGCTTCATACATGTAATCAACTTCTTCAATGATGCGAGCACGCAACTCTTCAAGCAGTGGCTTCATATCAAGGCCAGGCAGAACTAATTGGAAAATCTTTGAGAAGCGTTGAATCTGATTGAGATCGGAGATAAGTGCTTCGGCTGCTCCTGGATATTGAATCTTTACGGCAACTGCGCAGCCATCTTTCCAAACCGCCTTGTGTACTTGGCCAATGGAAGCTGACGCTGTTGCTTTATCTTCAAAGCTTGCAAAGTTATCTCGCCAATTTTCGCCGAGCTCTTTTGCTAATACTTTATGAACAACACGAGTTGGAAGCGGCGGGGCTGACTCTTGTAATTTCGTAAGAGTTTCGCGATATGGCTTTGCGATGTTTTCCGGAAGCGCTGCTTCAAAGACGGAGAGCGCTTGACCAAATTTCATGGCGCCACCTTTGAGTTCGCCAAGAACTTTAAATAACTGCTCCGCAGTTTTTTCCTGAATCTCGGCAAGAACGATAGAACTAGATTGACCAACTAATTGGCGACCAAGTCCAACCGCTCCACGTCCGGCTAGGCCAAGAGGAATAGAGACCATCTTCGCCGAGCGCACAGCGCCAGAGCGAGGAATCTCGGTTTCTTGAACTTTGTTTTTAGCCACGGGGATATTCTGCGAGAAAATCGAAGAATTAGCATCTTGAGAAAGCGAGCATGATGAAGCTGATTAGAAGTTGCTGGCGAATTAACGCCAGGAACACCCGCATAAGGGATGGCGCGCAAAGCGAATGTGCTGAGGATTACATAGGTCTAAATAGTTGGTGCGCACCCGCGTTGAAATAAGTGCAGATTTCTTCGTATCGATAAAGCGAAGTATTTCTGATGCAATTTGTGCGGCAACAAAGTGCGCAATTGTCACCGGTATTTCTAATTCAGTATGCGTGCTTCGGAAAATATCTATTTCTCGAGAACGGGGGTGTTGATCACTTCGTGCAAGTGTTACGCAACGAGAACAAGCACTTTTTCCTGGGATAACTAGAGGTCCGACTTCGATTGATGGCCCATCTGGTGCCGCAACGATTAAATGAATTTCATCTTCACTCATGCTCTGTGCAATGAGCGCTTCATGACCATTTCCAATAAAAATCTTTAGAAACATTTCTGGAATCTCATCTGAGCCAGATTTATCTTGACTTGGAAAGAGCGCTAATTCGCGAGACTTTTCATCGAGTGTGTGTTGAAAGTTTGAACCAACGTCAGAACTTGTCAACAAACCCGCGCACATATCTTGATTTCCGATGCGCGCACGATCTCGTCTGGATGCAGATGCCATCTTTGTTTGTGTCACACCGCTGGCGAGTAACTCTCCGTATAACTGCGTTGCAACTCTGTTTTCTCCGGATATTTCAACAAGTGCTGTTCGTCGATTTGTAAGAATTCCGACTCCACCATCTTTAACACCTGCGATCCACGTAGTTGCAGATAGTTCTGGTGTAATTTTTGATTGCAACTGGATATACCCAGCATCAGAGCTTTGATCTTGTTCTTTGAATCGACCGGGTGCAACTATTTGTGTAACTAAATAATCAATGAGTCCGGCGCTGAGTAATTGGCCAATAACTTGGCAGATAATGTCAGAATCAATCGCAAGCGCGGTTGCAATTTCCTGTGCACTCTTCTTGCCATCGAATGCGGCAATAATGGATCTAATACCAAGTGCTTCACATTCAATTCCAGAGCCGTTGCATCCAACAAAGACGCGGCTTCCTTCAATGAGTGAATCTGCTAACGAGAGAACAATTGCGCCTCTTTTAAGTCGTGGGCGTACGAGTAATAAATCTATGCTGGGAGTATTTGTATTTTCAGTACTTGAGTCTGTGCTCTGTATTTTCATCTGCGCACACTGGCGTTAAATTCTGTCTCCGCACGAGAGCCCCCAGGATTCTGTGTATGCATCTGAGAATTAATTGCTCTGAGTAACTTTCAGTGACACATTTTGACATTGGCACAAAGTAATCCCCCGCCAAGCATTAACTGCCTGACGGGGGATTTCTTAAAAGTGCTTTGAGCTAGGGCTTGAATTAAGCCTTACCGAGAATGCGGTTCACCTTGGTGCCACATACAGGGCAGATTCCCTGTGCCATGCGACGACCGGACTCTGAGACCTTTACGGTTCCCTCGAATTCACGCTTCTCTTTGCACTTAACGCAATAAGCGTCACCCTTATATGTCTCTGCCATTTTTTCTCCAATCGACGCATGCTTGCCTATGGGTTTTTTCCCAATAAGGGGCAGGCGTGCAAGCGCCACGATACCCCCGCTCACGCTCAAATGGGCTCATCTCAAGCGTGATTGTGGGAAGTTTTTTATAGGACTTCGGCTCCTGGCAGCACGGCTGGCGGCATATATCTGCGTTCGGCAGCCTCAAAGCCCTCTAAGTACGCTTCAGCACGGCTCTCTTCGGGGAATCGGGCCAGTACAGCCTTGAATTCTGGGCCGTGATCAAAGTGGTGCAGGTGGATGGCTTCATGAAAGAGGACGTAATCCAGCGCGTACGCGGGTGCAGCTTTGAGGCGATCTGAGATTCGAATCGTTGCATCAACCGATGTGCAAGATCCCCAGCGCTCGCGCATTGCACGCCAATTCACGGATTTCGGACATATCGTAATTTCTGGTGCATATTGTTCGAGTAATTCAATGCAACGCTGCATCAATATCGTTTCAGATAGTGAGTCACCAGCCTCTTGTGCGCGAATTTTGGCAATCATCTCAGGGATAACACTTCGTTCATCAGCCTTACTCATGCGCGCAGGGATCGAAATGATTATTCGCCCGCCCTGGCGATATGCGGAGATACTTTTTTTGCGGCGCTTTGAGCGAAGTACAACAATTTCGCCCTCTGAGATTCCCGGCAAGGTGATCTCGCTGGCATCATTACCGGCTCCCACATCAATATTAATTGTTGAATGTGTAATGGAGTGGTTGAGGGTCACAGAGCCAAGGTACTCGTTGAAGTGATTTCACAACTTAATTTACTCAATAAAACGCCGAGAAATATTTGCATTACATCAAAAAAAGTCCTGTTGTCAAAGCGGTGTTTAGTTGATTCTGACTCTCTTCTGTCGTATTTTGCGACTACGAAGTCCTCGGATAACCGTTCTATATCTGCAAGGGGAAGGCAGATACAGAATGTGCGCCCGGGGACTTCGCTTTTCTGTTTAGCTAAATGATGCGGCTGCGTTTTTAAGAGAGTCTGCAGTTACTGCAATCCAGATAAATCATCTGGAACTTCTGTGCTCTTCAAGAAATTTTCAGGATCTAACAAATCTTCAGGTGTTGGCAGTAAAGATGACCAAATTTTATCTCGAGTACTAACCCCTTCTTTTTCACGAATTACTTTCCAGAAGTTTGCCGCTTCTCGAGACATGCGTGGTGAAACCTCTAAACCAAAGAGTGATTTAAATAATTGTTGTGTTGGAGCCGACGTTGCCCGACGTCTACGGAATGTTTCGCGCAGAGCATCAATAGATGGAAGTCGATCGCTCACAGCAAGCGTTGTGACTTCATCTGTCCACCCTTCAATCAACGCAAAGACAGTCTCTAGTTTTGTCAGTGCTGCGCGTTGCGTTGGTGACTCTTCGGGAGTAAACATTCCTTCACCAATTGCGAGGGTAAAACTCTCAGGATTATTCGGATCAACGTTTCCAGATTCCATCGCTTCCTGTGCTTGGCGCTGAATGGCATCGATATCTATATGAATACCTTTTCCGTATTCTGAAATCGCGGTGCGTATATATGAAACAAGCCACGGATTGCCTTCGAATAGGCGGGCAACTGCTTCTTCGCGGATGGCGTGAAAAAGTGTTATTTCACTCTTAGGAATTTCTAAATCTTGCGACCACAAAGCAATATTTTCAGGCACAAGGGCAGGTATTGCTGGATCAACCAAAGGCAGTCCAACATCGTGAATTCCGGTTACTGATGAAGCTAGCGCACCAACAGAGTGACCCAATTGGGTTGCAATAAGTGCGCTAATAAAGGAACGAAGAAGTGTGGCGATTGTTTCGATAGGCATTGGAGATTCACCAGATTCGCCCTCGTTAATTGCCTGCTGCATTAACTCTGAAACAGCTGCAGCGAGGCCAGTAGCTAGAGGTTCAACTGTTACTTGCCAACCCGCGAGCGTAGAGTCGATCCAATCGGAGCGGCTGAGGGTTCTAGTTGCGCCAGTTATCGGTGCAAAGTCAGTTGCTTCATTGAGCCAGAGTTGAGCAATCGAGCTTGCTTGAGCCACCACAGTCGAATCGGTATTGCCAACGGGCAAAGAGCCAGCGGTAGAAACAATTTTTTTGGCTGTATCGCGCACAATGCTTTTTGGAAGAGATTCACCACCGGCTGAGAATGGATTCATAAATCCAGCTGGATTAATTCCGAGTTTTTGAAATTGCTCAGTTACTTGTTCTTGCATTTGCGCAAGCATTGCTGCCAGTTGTTCAGGGGTCATTTCATTCGGGTCCTGTTCGGAACCATCATCTGGGCTAAAACCAAATGGCGACATCGTGGACCTTCCCTTAAAGGTGGCTTCACCAATTTTTGCTCTTCTGATAATACGGCTCGCACATCTACAACGCAGGGTGAATGGAAAAAATTCCATTTAACTTAAGAGGTAGCCCAACCTCTAGACTATGGATATGTCCAGTTCATTCGTAGCCCTTATTTGGTGGGTTGTTCCTGCTGCGGGTTTGATTGGCGCGTTAATTTACGTGGTCTGGGTGACTAAATTTAAAGATCGCTTCGAATCTGAAATGACTCGTTCGATAGGAAAGTTCAGTGCGTTTCAGAGCACATTTAGAGATCCCAACGATCAGACTCCAGTTAATCGCAATGATCCAACACGTAATGAACTTCCTGGCCCAAATCAAGAACCACATCAAAATCGTACGAACTTATAGCAATGCGTTACTCATCGCTCCCCATCGCGGTTAAAGGTCTTATGGTTCTATTCTTTGGATTTGCTCTATTCGCGCCTCTACCTTTTGTCGTCGTAATGCCTGGCGGAGCAACAGATGTGCTCGACAAAGTTATTTCAATTAAATCTGAAAACGCATACAAGCCAAATGGTTCTCTGTATTTATTGGCTGTGCGAGTTACAAGTCCTGACACGGCGATGTTTTCCGGTGAAATTGTCTACGGATGGCTGAAGGGCGATTCTCGAATTTTTCCTCGTTCAGTGCTTTACCCAGCCGATGTCAGTGCTCAGACAATTGATAATGCAGCCAAACTAGATATGACTACGTCGCAAGATAAAGCAAAAGTTGTGGCGCTTGAATACATGAAAAAGAATTTTCCAAACCTTCCCGCAGTTAATCCATCTTTAATTACTCTCGATGTGAAAAATACCGGTGGCCCAAGTGGTGGAATGATTTTCACTCTTGGAGTTATAGAAGAATTGACCCCGCAAGATTTATTGCAAGGGCGAAAAGTTGCAGGAACTGGAACCATCGATTTATCTGGAAAAGTAGGACCTATTGGCGGAATAGATGAAAAATTAATCGCAGCGCAGCGCGCAGGTGTCACCATCTTTCTTGCGCCACAATCTAATTGCGCAGAAATCACGTCGGTTCCAGATGGCCTAACCATCTATTCAATTAGCACAATTGATGATGCTGTAAAGGCACTATCTGCAAATAGTTCGCCGGATCAGTTAGGCATGACCTGTGCAAAAAGTGCTTAAATAAAGCAAAAGTGGCAGACCTAGCACCGTATTCAGTATCTTTGACTCATGACAAGTAGCTTCCCGAATTTAAATTTTAATCGTCGCCGCCGAGGACCACTTCCAATTGTTATTGCAATTTTGGTTGTTGCATCCGTTGCCCTCGTTAGCCTCAGTGGCTTTTACGCTGATTGGCTCTGGTTTAAATCAGTTGACTTTACCGAAGTTTGGTCAACAATTCTTCTAACAAAAGCAACAGTCTTTGTAGTGGCAGGATTAGCGACGTCACTCATTATTACCTTGAATGTCTATATCGCATTTCGTAAACGCCCCTTATATGTCCCACTGACTGCGGAAGCAGATAATCTCGAGCGATATCGTTCACAGATTGAACCAATACGTAGACTCGTATTTGCCGGTCTTTCACTGGTTCTCTTTTATTTTGGCGGATCTTCAGCAACACAACTCTGGGAAACATGGTTGCTCTTTAAAAATTCGACTCCTTTTGGCGTAACAGATCCTCAGTTCGGCATGGATATTTCTTTCTTTGCGTTTAAATTACCGATGTATCAAGCATTGGTCGCATGGGGAATCTCAACTCTAGTTTTCGCAATTATTGGTTCTGCAATTGTTCATTACTTATACGGTGGAATTCGTCCACAAGTACAACAAGAACGCACAACCGTTGCAGCGCGCGTACAACTCTCAGTCTTGCTAGGTCTTGTCGTATTACTCAAGGCAGGTGCGTACTGGTTGGATCGATTCGCACTCGCGCTTAAAGATAATAAATTGATAACAGGTTTGACCTACACAGATGTGAACGCACTTTTGCCCGCAAAAGCAATCCTGGCTGGCATCGCCGTTATCTGTTCGCTGCTTTTCTTCGCAAATATCGTTCGCAAATCTTGGTTGCTTCCTGCAGCTGGTACAGCGTTACTAGTGATTTCATCCGTGTTGATTGCCGGTATTTATCCTGCAGCTATTCAACAATTTCAAGTAAAGCCAAGTGAGTCCTCTAAGGAAGCTCCATTTATTCAACGCAATATTGATGCCACGCGTGTTGCATTTGGATTATCAGCAGTTGAAGTGAAGGATTTTCAAGCAACACTTAACGCTTCAGCCGGTCAGTTATCAAAAGATGCAGTGACAATTTCGAATATTCGATTAATGGATCCGAACGTTCTATCGCCTACCTTTAGACAACTTCAACAAATTAAGCCGTATTACACATTCGGCGCATCCCTCGATGTTGATCGTTACAAGGTAAATGGAGTTTCACACGACACGATTGTCGCAATTCGTGAGCTAAACATTGATGGTAACCCAAGTCGTAACTGGATTAACGATCACCTTGTTTACACACACGGATTTGGTTTTGTTGCAGCATACGGAAATGTCCGTGATGCCGATGGCAAGCCATCATTTATTGTTGGTGACCTGCCTCCAACTAAAGGATTGGGTGATTTTGAACCACGTGTTTACTTCGGCGAAAACGTTCCAGATTACTCAATCATCGGAGGAACTACGACCGGTGAACCTGTCGAGTTCGATTATCCAGACGATGCATCTGCGAATGGACAAAAGAACGTAACTTATTCAGGCAAGGGTGGCGTACCAGTTGGTTCACTCTTTAATAAATTGGTTTTTGCCCTCAAATATCAAGAGCAAAGAATTTTGCTATCAAATTTAATCAACAAAGATTCAAAGATTTTGTTTGAAAGAAGCCCACGTGATCGCGTTGCAAAAGTTGCACCATGGCTCACTCTCGATGGAGATCCATACCCAGCGTTAGTTGATGGAAGAATTTTGTGGATTATTGATGGATACACAACTAGTGCGGAATATCCATATTCACGTAAGACAACTCTTTCGAACGCAACTTCTGACGCGCTTACAGCGAATTCAACTTCTATCACCGCACAGGGAAATCAGAGCGTTAACTACATACGTAACTCTGTAAAAGCAACAGTTGATGCATACGACGGAACAGTTAGTTTGTACCAATGGGATGAAAACGATCCAGTTCTTAAAACTTGGTCAAAAGCTTTCCCAAAGAGCATAAAACCTAAATCAGCAATTTCTGATCAATTAATGGAGCACATCCGTTACCCAGAAGATATGTTTAGAATTCAGCGCGATATTTTGAGCGCTTACCACGTACAAACTGCCGCAGCGTTTTATGGTGGTCAAGACTTCTGGCGAGTACCTCGCGATCCATCAACATTTGGTGCAAATGCCGGAAACCAACCTCCGTATTACATGACGATGCAATTACCTGGTTCTGACAAAGCAACCTTCTCATTGACAACCCCATTCGTTCCTCGTGGTGGACGTGAAAACTTGGCAGCGTTTGCAGTTGTAAATTCAACTGCTGGTCCTGATTACGGAAAAATTACGGTGCTGCAATTACCGCGAAGTACTAACGTGGCGGGTCCTTCACAAGTTGCGTCTAACTTTGAAGCCAAACCTGAAGTAGCTAACTCGCTTTCATTGTTACGCCAAGGCGGTTCAGATGTAGTTCTCGGTAATTTGCTAACTCTTCCAGTTGGTGGTGGATTGTTATACGTTCAACCCGTTTATGTTCGCGCAACTTCAAACGCAGCTGCATATCCATTACTTCAAAAGGTTCTAGTTTCATTCGGTGATCAAATTGGTTATAGCGATACTCTTAAGGGTGCACTCGATCAAGTATTCGCTGGTAACTCAGGAACTTCTGAAACTGGTGCATCAACTGGATCAGGAAAACCTACGACGGGATCTGCTGATTTAGCGAGTGCACTTGCAAATGCGAAACAAGCATTCACAGATGGTCAAGCAGCACTTGCTAAAGGAGATTTTGCGGCGTACGGGAAAGCGCAAGATCGATTAAAGGCAGCGATTGCTGCAGCAATTTCTGCACAAAGTAAAAAGTAATAACTCATCTAATTTTGCTTCTAAATCGAGGAAGCAGGGTCAAGGATTTGGTTATTGCTGCTTGCTCACTTACGATAAGCCTTCCGACGCGGGGTGGAGCAGCTCGGTAGCTCGCTGGGCTCATAACCCAGAGGTCGTAGGTTCAAATCCTGCCCCCGCTACCAATGTGTAAAGAGTAAAAATATAAGCCAGGTTCGAAAGAGCCTGGCTTATTTCATTAGTAACTATGGATTTCAAAAACTTAACCTTGCTATTCTGCGCCCGATGAAAAATAAAGCCTCAAAAGCCGAAAAGAAATCTGAGCTATTTAAATCAGATTATCAAAGAACCTTTTTCTCTATTTTTTGGGCTCTAGCGGTGATGATTAATGCCTTCCGCCAAGGAACTCACCTAGACCGTGGATTTGCTGGATTCTTCTCGATCTTGCTTTATGCGGCAGCCGCTATTTTGTTGATGAAACCTTCTTCAATCTTCCGACTTCAGGCAGTTGCTGTTTTCGGGACCGTTGAATTCTTGCTGCTCCTACCACAAATGGCTAATCACCTATTCATTCTGGGAGTTGTAAACCTAGCCCTAACACTCATTTTCGCTTTCAAGAAACTCAAAGGGAAGTTACCAGAAGATTGGTTTAACGAAGTTGCACCATTCCTACGACTACTTTTTGTCATAATTTATGGCGCATCAGCAATCGCTAAATTAAATTCAGGTTTTTTCAGAGCACAAACCAGTTGTGCATATGTACTGTCAAATAGGGAATTCGCTTGGCTAGGAATTGATATTGATTTTAATAATTACCAGTTTTTTCCGCACTTAATTTCGGCAACAGAGCTAGCAATATTTTTTGGGTTACTCAGTCGATGGACTCGACCTTACGCTTTCATCTTGGCCTGCATATTCCATACATCGCTTTCGCTAACTCCTGTTTCTCAAGGATTGGGATTCACCTTTGCACTCTATGCATTTACAAATCTCTTTCTTCCAGTTGAAGCGAAAATAGAGTCAATAAATGAAGCGCGCTCTTGGCAGGTCAAAATAGATAAAAAAATCCCTATGGATGTTTTCAAAATGCTTTATGCCATTGTGGCTATTGTGATCGCCTTAGCCTTTTTGGTCACAAGAATTAATCCATTTGTAACCTTGGCCATCCGATGGTTTTTCACACTAATGATCTTATGTATTCTGACGGCTGGCCTTATTTATTTAGCCATTAAATTCCGCAAAAACCACGTAGTTAAACCGGTATTTAAAGTGAAGGGCACAGTTCAGATAATTATTCTATTTTTAGTCGTACTAACCGCTCTTTCCCCTTATCTAGGTATAAAAACGCGACCAACTTTTACCATGTTTAGTAATCTGAGTGTTGAAGATAATAAAAGTAATCATTTCCTTATTCCTCGTCTCTTTCCCAACAACTTAGCCGATGATGTTGTAACAATTGTGAATTCATCCGATTCAGAATTACAAGCAGATGCTGATGCTGGGGTGAAGTGGATTTATCTTGAATTACAGAGAAAATTACAACAATCTCCGAATACCGCGATAACTTTTATCAGAGACGGTAAGACTTATAATTTAAAGAGAGCTAGTGAGAATTCAGATTTAGTTAATCCCAACCCAATTCTTGCAAAATTCTTATCCTTCAGAAAAGTTTCCCCTGGAGAAAAATGTTCCTGGTAATTACTCGTCTTTTTTCATCTTACAAGCAGGTGTTCCACCAGGCAGGCGATATCTATTTTTAGCCACGAGGCTGTAAATAACTTTTGATACCCAACTGACGATTGGTAAATCTAAAAAATATCCAAGTAGCTTCCAAGGTTGATTTGAGAGTTTTAAGAATTGGGAAAAGGCTTGCGCGCCGGAGTATCGATTGGTTTCATTCTTATAAAATTGCACCGCACTTAGGCACTCTTTCTGGGTAATTCCCAGGCTCTCGATATCTGTCCACTGAAACGGCTTTATCTCCGGATGTTTTCGTATGACCTTTGTAATTAATCGAATGCTCGACGAGCAAAAGGCGCAGTCACCGTCAAATATCAAAATTGGCTCTTTGGACACAGCCAAAGAGTACCTGCGCAAATTACTTAAGGCAGAAGATATCTGGATATAAAACACATTCGTAGGTAGCTGTGCCATTCTTGAGCCATGATCTGGTGGCCAAGTGAAGTTCCAACATTGACTTACGGCAACATCACTCTGCGCCCATCTCGCGAAAGTGATATCGAAGGTATTTTTAATGCTTGCCAGGATCCACTAATTTCGCACTTCACTACAGTTCCAGCCAAATACACACTCGAGCATGCGCAATCATTTGTGCGCGAACTCGACCCAGAAGGTTTGCAGAATAGGCGCGAAATCAGATTCATAATTGAAAGCAACCATGGTCAGACCCCTGGTTTAGCCGGAGTCATTTCATTTCACTCCCCAAACTTCAACAACAAAGTCGCTGAAATTGGATATTGGATTACCAAAGAATTTCGCGCACAATCTATTGGAACAAGTGCTGCAAAAGTACTAACTAATTTCGGTTTTGAAACGATGGGCTGGAACCGTATCGAAGCCATGATTGATCATGACAATGAAGCATCCAAAAAGGTAATTACTCGAGCCGGTTATGAACATGAAGGTTTGTTACGTCAAAGAGTCGTTCGCGCAGATGGCTCGATAATTGATATGGATATATTCGCGGCGCTGCAGAAAAACTGGCAGGGGCTAAGCTAAATATGTATTCATTAGCGGTATTAGTTGCAATTATTTTTTCTGTCTTGATGTTTTCGGGGCCAATAGCAATTGGATTAACTTTTGTTCGTATAAAAAATCCGACACTTAAGATAGTTCGCAGGGTATTTGTATGCATATTTAGCGCCGCAGGGATAAGTCTGGCGTCAATACTTTTATTTCAAGGCATTGCTATCGCCGCAAAGTTAATAGCGCTTTTTGCCATGGCAGCTAGCGGCTATGCACTCAGAAGAGAGTTCACACGTGAATAAAGTTTGTAGAGGTTGTGCGCTAAAGCGCTTAACCTCCTCTTGTTGCTCACAAACTTTTGCGCAAGCGCAACGTTTGATTCGCAACTGCGTGGAGGTGCCGGGAATCGAACCCGGGTCCTTCGGGATTAAATCAGGGCTTCTACGGGCGTAGTGTGATTATCGTTTTCTCAGTTCCGAATCTCATCCACACAAGTATTCGACGAACTCATTTGCGAAAAGGTTCTTCCGCAGTGTTCGCAACGCCACTGCAGAAAGAGTCTTCTAGCGACGCCAGGTTTCAGACCGAAGACGGAATCTGAGCTGACGGATTACGGGGCTAGCTTATGCAGCTAGGGCGTAATCAGTGCGAGTTGTACTTGCACTTATTTTTTGCACAGG
>Ga0114967_10002846_pt1 | contig 14407 bp, 17 predicted proteins | sample M_130628_MF_Meta_FD_92639 | JGI IMG/M metagenome (GOLD analysis project Ga0114967, IMG submission 92639) | Freshwater microbial communities from Lake Montjoie, Canada to study carbon cycling - M_130628_MF_MetaG | ecosystem: Environmental > Aquatic > Freshwater > Lake | place: Lake Montjoie... | reverse complement strand
TTTATTGATTGTTCTGATTTCGTGTAATGGTAATGATGACGCTAATATCCCAAAGCCGAAAGGTTATTATCGAATTACTTTTCCTGCTCATGCTTATAAGGAATTCAAACCTGCAAATTGTCCGTATTCATTCGATATTTCTACAACTGCTGTTGCTATACCTGATACCAATGGTTTGTCAGAGCCATTTTGGTATTATATTGTTATGCCTAAATTAAATGGCGAAATTTATATTACTTATAAAAAATTAAATGGTGATTTTGCAAAGTATGCTGAAGATACTCGCACGCTAGTATATAAACATACATCACGTGCAAGCTCAATTAATGAAAGTGTTTTAAAAGTAAATGAAAATGTTGGTGGTATTCTTTATGAAATCGGTGGCGATGCAGCATCACCCATTCAGTTTTTTGTAACGGATAGTGCCAATCATTTTTTAAGAGGCGCACTTTATTTTAATTCAGCACCTAATGCTGATAGTTTAGCACCTGCCATTAAATATGCAAAAGAAGATATCATGAAAATGATTACAACACTAAAATGGAATTAATTTTAACTTTTATAAATATGTCAACAGCAATTATTATTGGAATCGTAGTGATTCTATTTATGGGCTTGAGAACAGTCCAACAAGGAAATGTTTCTGTAATTACCATTTTCGGAAAATACCGGCGCATAACTCGTCCAGGTTTAAATTTCATCATTCCTTTCGTTGAAACTGTTTTCAAAAGAATCTCTACTCAAAATCGCTCAGTAGAATTAGAGTTTCAAGCTGTAACTATTGATCAAGCGAATGTTTATTTTAAGTCGATGATTTTATTTTCAGTTATTGATAGTGAAGAAGAGACCGTTAAAAAGGTTGCTTTTAAATTTATCGATGAGAAAAATTTAATGCAAGCATTAATCAGAACGATTGAAGGAAATATTCGTGCTTTCGTTGCTACTAAAAAGCAATCGGAAGTATTAGGACTTCGTCGGGAAATTGTTGTTCATGTGAAAGAGCAAATTGATAATGTGATTGAAGAATGGGGTTATCATTTACAAGATTTGCAAATCAATGACATTACTTTTGATGAAGCAGTAATGGTATCGATGAGTAGAGTGGTGGCATCAAACAATTTAAAAGCAGCTGCAGAAAACGAAGGACAGGCTTTATTAATCACAAAAACAAAAGCAGCGGAAGCAGACGGTAACGCAATTAAAATTGCAGCACAAGCAGAACGTGAAGCGGCGCAATTACGTGGACAAGGAGTGGCGTTGTTTAGAGAAGAGGTAGCTAAGGGTATGCAGAATGCAGCTCGTGAAATGCAACAAGCTAATTTGGATACATCGATGATTATGTTTTCGATGTGGACTGAAGCTATTAAGAACTTCGCAGAGTACGGAAAAGGAAATGTTTTATTCTTAGATGGCTCTCCTGATGGCATGCAAAAAACAATGCGTCAGATGATGGGCATGGATTCGTTAATGTCGGAAGACAAGAAATAAAAACAACTATTATTCAAGTAAATAAAAAATCCCTGCATGAGCGGGGATTTTTTATATTATAGAATCAATTCTTATTATTAAGTATTCAAACTATCGTACCTTTGACCCAATGAAAATTTACCTCCGACTTTTAAGAGAGAGCGTGCTTATGGCCATTCATGCATTGGTAGTTAATAAGCTTCGTACTATTCTTTCACTCTTAGGTGTTACCATCGGAATTTTTGCCATCATTGCTGTTTTTACTGCCGTGGATGGATTAGAAAATAAAATACGAAGTAGTGTGGATGAGATGGGGAGCAATGTGGTGTTTGTTGAGAAATGGCCCTGGGAATTTGGGAAAGATTTTCCGTGGTGGAAATACTGGGTTCGTCCAACAGCCAACTACAAAGAAATGGAATTACTCAAGCAACGCAGCGCCATAGGTGAGAGCTTTGCCTTCAGTGCATCAGCTAGTGATGTAACGGTTAAATCAGGGAAAAGTGCTGTTGAAAGTGCTACAGTGAATATGGTCTCTCATGATTATGAAAGGCTGTATACAATTAATTTATCAGATGGAAGATATTTTACCGAGAATGAATCATCAGCAGGTTCTCCTGTTGCTATCATTGGTTCTGATGTAGCTTCTACTTTAATTCCGAATGTAGATCCTATCGGAAAGAGTATCACGGTAAAAGGAAGAAAGTTTATTGTGATTGGCATTTTTGTCAAAGAGGGGGAAAGCATGTTGGGGAATTCAAAAGATAAATCTGTGATGGTGCCAGTAAATTTTGCAAGAAGGTTTTTAGATATCAGCAGTGATAACCTAGAACCACGAATTATGGTCAAAGGCAAAACAGGCATTCCCAACAGTCAGCTTATTGATGAATTAAGAGGTAATCTGCGCGCTATTCGTCGCTTGCGCCCTGCAGAAGAAGATAACTTTGCTTTGAATGAGACAAAATTAATTTCTAATCAGTTGAATAGTTTATTTGCGATGCTTACAAAAGCAGGTTGGATTATCGGTAGTTTTAGTATTCTTGTTGGAGGATTTGGGATTGCCAATATTATGTTTGTATCAGTGAAAGAAAGAACAAGCATTATCGGAATTCAAAAATCACTTGGTGCAAAAAACTTTTTTATTCTTTTTCAGTTTCTAGCAGAATCGGTATTTCTTTGTTTACTAGGTGGACTAATTGGTTTGTTGCTGGTTTATTTAGGAACATTAGCTGGTAAGTATGCTGGATTAAATTTACCATTAAGTTTATCTAATATTATTTTGGGGGTATCCGTATCCGTTATAGTTGGTGTCATTTCAGGTTTGGTTCCTGCTTATCAAGCATCACGATTAGATCCGGTAGAAGCTATTAGGTCTAGCAGTTAATAAAAAAGGGTTGAAAATTTTTCAACCCTTTTTTATTAATTTATTCTTCCAACCAAACCCCAATCATGTTTGTCAAGTTCTTGAATGGCTTTTGTAAGTAGGTCGATGCAGTTTTGAATATCTGTTTTATCGGCCATTTCAATTACTTGATGAATATGTCGCGTTGGAATAGAAATAGCTCCTGCGATAGCCCCTGTTTTGCCGTTGCGCTGAAGTGCTGCAGTATCAGTACCTCCTGCAGAAAGAATTTCTGGTTGCCATTTAATAGAGTGTTTGTCGGCAGTTTTTTTCAAAAACGCAATCATTCTTGTATCACAAATTGTATTTGAGTCCATTATTTTTATTGCAGCACCCTTGCCTAATTCGGTTACCATTTCATGAGGTCTTGCACCTGGAGTATCAAATGCAATGGTAGTATCTAATCCAAATGCAAAGTCTGGTTCAATATGATGAGCAGCAACTGATGCTCCACGAATCCCTACTTCTTCCTGCACCGTAAATGCAGCATAGAAGTCGTAAGGAATAGTGTTATCTAATTGCTTTAATGTCTCCAATAAAATATAAACAGAAATACGGTTGTCAATCGATTTGCAGTTGACGCAATTGCCCATCTCAATCAATTCTCTTTGACGAGTAACGGAATCTCCTATACTAATATGCTTATCTACTTCTTCTTTTGGTAATCCTAAATCAATAAAGAAATCTGTGAGCTGAGCAGTTTTCGTTTTTTCTTCTGGCGTCATAATGTGAATAGGCTTTGATCCCATCACACCAATAATATCTTTTTTACCGTGTACAATTACTCGTTGTGCTGTTAATGTTTTAGGGTCAAATCCACCAAGTGTATTAAATCGAAGAAATCCTTTCTCATCTATATGAGTTACGATGAAGCCGATTTCGTCCATATGAGCTGCAGCCATTACGCGTTTAGATTCTTTGCCTTTAATGAGCGCAGTAACATTACCCATTTTATCAATGGAGATTTCGACATTTAATTTTTTTAACTCAGTAATTATGTAGTCGCGAATTCTATGTTCATGACCGGGTGCGCCAGGAATTTCACAAATCTTTTTTAATGATTCAATATTCATATTAGTCTATACAAGTTAGTTTAATAGTATTGGCTGTTGCTCTGGCATGAAGCGGAGTACTTGCAACATTGATAATATAATCTCCCACTTCTATTAATTTTTTCGACTTTAAATAATCTTTTATTTCTTGAACTGTGTTATCTGTACTTTCATACTTATCATAGAAAAATCCTTGCACGCCCCACAATAAACTGAGAGTATTTAAAATCGATTTGTTATCTGTAAAAATATAAATATTCGACTTTGGTCGATGTGATGAAATTCTAAATGCAGTCATACCACTATGTGTCATAGTAATAATTGCTTTAGCTTCAGCATGGCGAGCCATTTCGCAAGCATTTAAGCAAATTGATTCTGGAATAAAGTTTAACGACTTTTTATTAGGTATTGAAGACTTAAAATAGATGGAATCATTTTTCTCAACTTCGCTAATAATTTTATACATAGCTTGTACAGTTTCAATAGGAAAATTCCCGACAGAAGTTTCACCACTAAGCATTAATGCATCTGCACCATCATATACTGCATTAGCAACATCATTAGCTTCTGCTCTTGTTGGACGGTAATTAGAGATCATGCTCTCCATCATTTGGGTTGCTATGATAACTGGCTTTGCTTTAAGATTTGCTTTTTGTACAATCATCTTTTGAATCATTGGTAATTTCTCCATCGCCATTTCTACTCCTAAATCGCCACGTGCCACCATTATCCCATCAGACACCTCGATGATTTCATCAATAAAATCAACTGCTGTTGGCTTTTCAATTTTTGCTATAACCTTTGATATGCCGTTGTGCGATTTAATTATTTCTTTTAGTTCAATAACATCCTGCGGTTTACGTACAAATGAAAGTCCTATCCACTCAACATTGTTCTCTAATGCAAACAATAAATCTGCTTTGTCTTTTTCTGTTAAACTAGGAAGTGATATTTCGGTATTTGGTAGATTTACTCCTTTGCGTGAAGATAGTTTACCGCCGTGAATAACTTTTGTTCTAACTCGTTCATCAGATAATATTTCTTCTATTCTTAATTCAAGTTTACCATCATCAATTAAAACAAAGTCGCCAACTTTAACATCTTTATGAAATTGAGGATATTTTATATATACTTGTTCTGCATTACCATCTACTTGGTTTGGCGTTAATATTAATTCACTTCCATTATTCAAGTCAAAGCTCCCTCCCTTAATATCTCCAATACGTATTTTAGGGCCTTGTAAATCAAATAATATAGCGATATGAGTATTCAGCTTTTTATTTAATTCTCTTACATTATTTATTATTTTTTGCATCATGGCATGGTCGCCATGTGATCCATTTAATCTACAAATATTAACTCCTGAGAGAATCATTCTTTCAAGTGTGAAAAGGTCCATGCACGCGGGTCCAATAGTAGCTACAATCTTTGTTTTGTTCGGTTCTTTATTCATGAATGTGTAATTTTTTTCTCAGCTTTTTTTTCGATGTATAAAAATAAGTCGCCAGATTTTAATTCTTCAGGTTTGTACTTTACAACACTGCTAATAATTTTTATTGGTTTAATATTCTCTATCAGACTATCTGTTGTGGTATAGCGAGTGTTGTTTCGGACAAGAACGAAATAATCAACCTGTTTTAGTTCAGGAATCAATAAGCCATTGCTACCCTTGTTGCCAATTACAAAATATTCTTCTTCATCGGAATTTTCTGCAAAAAAAACAGGAAACTGTCCTGAAGACCCTTTCTTTTCAAGTTGCATTTCAAAATCCTCTTTCTTTTCAAAAGACAATTCTAATACTTTGTTTAACTCAAAGCATAATTTATAATCGCGGTAGGCGCAATAAATCCCTAAAAGCAGGAAATCATATTCTTTTACAAAATCTAAAACCTGTACAACTTTTTTTGACATTACTACAAAAATAATTTAAACGGATAATTAATCACCTTATTTTAACATTAAAAAATATTGTTTTTCAATAGGGATTGTTTAGAACTTCGAAATACAAATTTTGATAAATTTACACGATGATTTTAGATGATGAATATTTTATGCGCTATGCATTGGCCGAGGCTGAAAAGGCTTTGTCCTCGGATGAGGTCCCAATTGGGGCTGTCATTGTTGCAAACGGGAAAATTATTGCAAAGGCTTATAATATGGTAGAGCGCTTAAATGATGTGACGGCACATGCAGAGATGATAGCTTTTACAGCAGCGGCGGAAGCATTGGGTGGGAAATACTTGAAAGGTTGTACTTTGTATGTTACTCTTGAGCCTTGCACTATGTGCAGCGGTGCTTCTTACTGGACGCAAATTGATAGGATTGTAGTCGGAGCAAAAGATGAAAAAAGAGGTTTTTTATCGCATGGAATAAAACTTCATCCTCAAACAGAATATGTACAAGGGGTATTGAGCGACGAATGCAGTCAAATACTGGTTAATTATTTCCGAGGTAAGCGATAGTTAAACATTGATTGCATCAATAATTTCTTGACGCAATGGTTTGTTTAGAAATTTCTTGACGAAGCGATTGCTATTAGCTTTGTTTAAATCTTTAAAACTCTCAGAAGTAGAAAGCATAATTACTTTGCAGTGATTTTTTACTTGCGATGGAAGTTTTTCAAATTCAACAAGGAATTGAAATCCATCCATAACAGGCATCATTATATCAAGGAATATTACATTCGGTAATTCATCTAATGGGCAAACGCTTAGTTGAACTAAAGCATTTTGCGCAGAATCAAATGTTTGAATTTTAGACGAGAAGCCACTGGTCTCTAACATCGATTTATTGATGAATAAATCTATAGAGTTATCATCAATTAGCATTACTTTATCATAGCGCTCGTTAGGAAGGTCTTGATTCTTTTCTCCCTTTTGCATCGTATTTGTCGAATTCATAAAATCAGTTTTTGTACAATTTAGCTTTCTAAGAATAAAGATTTTCCAAGTAAACAAGGGTGTATTACGCTTAATAAGCGCAACTGTTTTAAAGAAAACTATGATTTTCTTACAGTAATCTTACATGTTTTGGTTTGAGTATAAACAAAGAACAACCAGCAAAATGCCGGCTGTTCTCTTCAAACCAACCTAACGTTTAACAGTTAAACTGCTACACGAAGACCTCTATAATTGGCTACAGACACATGTTCTGCTTTATAGCCATATAATCCAATATAACCTCCTTCCCTAAACGGAATAATGTCAAATGATATTATTGTATCACCAAATTTTAATTTGCATTCCCTTTCGGTATCTGTTTTCATGGCAATTTCCAATGAAGTGAGTTTCTCAATAATGGCATCAGGAATCGTTGACCCCTTTGTGCAACACCAGTTTGCCAGAATAGGTAATGCATTAAGATTAGCATCGATAATCTGATGACGATAATTGATTTTGATAATTGGTAGTGAAGACGAAGTAGTCATAATTCTGTATTTTATAATACAATATTAACGCTGCCGAACAGGAGGTATTTAAAAAAAAGAGGTAATTCATTACAGGAATCTTGCATTTATAAATTATGCTTTCATAACTTTGCTGAACAAATTAAAATTTCAAATTATGCCATATCCAGAGCAATTATGTGCACCGATGCGTTTAGAACTTACCGGTGTAGGGTTTACAGAGTTAAGAGATGCACAGCAGGTTGATGATGCTATTCCTAATAGCAAAGGGACTTTATTATTAGTATTGAATTCTGTTTGCGGATGTGCTGCAGGTGCTGCTCGTCCAGGAGTTAAATTAGCTTTGCAAAGAAGTGAAATTAAGCCAGACCATTTATACACTGTATTTGCTGGTCAGGATTTAGACGCGGTTGCGCAAGCAAGAAAATACACATTGCCTTACCCTCCATCATCTCCATGTATTGCATTATTCAAAGACGGTCAGTTAATTCATTTTATTGAACGTCATCATATCGAAGGACATTCAGCAGATATGATTGCAGAAAATTTAATGGCGGCTTTTGAAGATAACTGCAGTACTGTTAAATCTTAATTTAAAATTCAAAGCAAAAAAGAACCCTGGCTGTTTAGTCAGGGTTATTTTATTGTGGCTGCTTTGTTGGAATTACCTTGTTTGCTAAAAGTTTTTCTTCAATCAGGTGAAAAACTTTTCTTTCTAATTCTGCCACATCATTTTCTGTTAAGCCAATGGTGGTGACAGGCTTTAAAACTAAAATTCTTGATAGTCCAGGCTGAACTAAAAATCTTCTTTTACCACTATCAGGAAATATTTTCCAGTTATCAAGAAATACAACTGGCACAATGGGAATTTGATTTTGAATAGCTAAACGAAATGCCCCACTTTTAAATCGCCCAAGTTCAGGACTACAAGCAGGAATGGTTGCTTCCGGAAATATGGTAATGCTGATATTTTTAGCTATGTCTTTGTTCGCACGCTTGAAGGCTTTTAATGAATCCTTGCGGCTACTTCTATCAACGGAGATATTCATCCTTCTAAAGAATATTCTGAAGAGCGGTACTCTTTTCAGTTCGGCCTTTCCCATGAAATGAAAATAATTGGGAATTGCAATATTTGCTAAAACAATATCGAGGTACGAAGAATGGTTCGGCGTAATAACATAAGCCTGGTTTTTATCTAGTGCTTCTTCAAAAGTTATTTTATAAGAAATTCCTGAAGTGATAATGATCCAATGAGCCCAAACTTTTTTTAATCGAAAAGCATAGGGGAACCATTTTTCTTTACTTAATAGGATTAAGAAAATCGGGTAGAGCGGAATGAAAAACAAAAATCCGGTCAGAAAAAACCAACAGCACCAAATTCGTTTTGCAATAAATTTCAATGAATCCACAGTTCAAATATAGTTAATAACAAGAATGAAAATAGGAGTTGGTACTGGGATTTTTTTCTACTTATTTGATTTGTTAAAAAATTAAATGGCTTAATTTGAGTGAGTAAATCGAAATATCCGACAACAAATATTTAAGATTGATTTTGATTTGGCAGTGATTTTTTAATAAGTTAAATTTATAGTGGGGTGGGGCTAGAGGCCCCCTGTTTTATTTCGAAGAAAGGTTGACTTTTGTTTAATTGATAATTTAACCGTTTGTAAATGGATATAAATGTTTAAAAACCGAATAATTAATTTGTACGCAATAATTTTGCTTGTGGGGCGGAGTAGTGGTGGCAATAGAGGCATTAAAAAAATCAAATATTTCAAATTATAGTATTAACGAAAAACAAAAAACAGTATCAATAATAGATGTAAAAGATTTTGCTGATGCTAAACTTAAAAGTAAAACAGGTAGTTTTGTAAAAGAATTAAAGAAAAAGAATTAAAGAAAAAGAATTAAAGAAAAATAATATTAAATATGGAGAAGCAAAATTCAGAGCAATCGAATCAAGATATGTCGATTCAGGAAGAAGGAGGGAAATTCTTAGAAGAATTAAAAAAGAAGGGAATGTCAAAGGACAGGCTAAACCAAACTTTCGTAACACATTTGTCAGGGCAATCAAGCGAGATGCTCAGTTCCAAAAAACAACAGTCGCAGAATACGACGGAAAGCAACCTTTCGCAGGAAACAGACTCCTCTCTAAGCCCATCAAGGAAGTTGAGGCGATTGCTAATCGATATTACAAAAGAGTTTTCGGTAAAGAAAGACCAAAATACTTAGGCTCAAGAGGATTAAATAAGGAACGAGCTAAAAAAATTAGCGATGCTTTTATTGCTATGAAACACGGCAAAGCTGCATAACAACTTATCAACCTAAATCACTACGGAGCAGAGCTTTGGTTCGACTCATTAGCAAATTTTCAATCCCAATAGCTCCCAATGCTTCGGGACAAATCCTCACGAATTAAAGGAGGGCTACTACTTAGCCAAAACACACTTCATTGTCCAATCTTCAAATTTTCAAATCAACAAATTATCAAACCCAAACCTTTATTATCTTCGCAATCTATGGACACAGTTGTAAGCGGCATTCGCAGTACGGGAAATCTACACCTAGGTAATTATTTTGGTGCGGTTAAAAATTTTATTCGCATGCAAGAGATAAATAATTGCTTCTTCTTTATTGCAGATTACCATTCATTAACAACGCATCCCGATGCTTCGCTCTTAAAGAAAAATGTTCGTCAGGTATTAGCAGAATATTTAGCCTGCGGACTAGATCCAGAGAAAAGTACTATTTATGTTCAGAGTGATATTCCAGAAACGGCCGAATTATATTTGCTTTTAAATATGCATGCTTATTTAGGAGAGCTTGAAAGAGCAACCACTTTTAAAGAAAAAGCAAGGAAACATCCAGATAATATAAACGCAGGACTATTAACTTATCCTGTATTAATGGCGGCCGATATATTAATTCACAAAGCTTCAAAAGTTCCAGTAGGGAAAGACCAAGAACAACATCTTGAAATGACTCGACAGTTTGGAAATCGATTTAATCGAATGTATAATGTTAATTTTTTTCCTGAGCCTGTTGCTTATAATTTTGGAGAACAACTCGTGAAAATCCCAGGTTTAGATGGCACTGGTAAAATGGGTAAATCAGAAGGAGAGGGCAATGCTATTTTTCTGGCTGATAAACAAGATATATTAAAGAAGAAAATAATGCGCTCCGTTTCTGATAGTGGTCCAACAGAGGCAAACTCGGCAAAGCCAGAGTCGATTAAGAATTTATTTACTTTACTAAGTGTCGTATCAAAATCTGAAACATTTAACTTTTTTGAAGAGGCCTATAATAATTGTTCTATACGTTATGGCGATTTGAAAAAACAATTAGCAGAGGATATGGAAATTTTCGTGGCTCCAATACGCACGAAAATAGAGGAAATTGCTGCCGATGATCAATACTTAAACAAGGCATTAGAAATGGGCAAAGAAAAGGCCCACACCTCTTCTTCTAAAACAGTAAAAGAAGTGCGCGAATTAATGGGTATTCAATACCGCTAATTAAATGGGTTGAATCGATTTAATAAACTTGATATTGATTCTCTCCATTAAAGCTTTGCAGAATTCGTAATTACGTGAGCTTATGGCCTTCTGAAAATTCTTTACGTTTTGAAGAGAAATGAAGTAGTAATCATTTCTGATTTTTTCTCCATCAATCTGTTTGTTAATAAAGCCATACTTCGTTGATCCGTTAACCAATTCAAACTTTGCGGTTACGTTTAAGTGCTGTTCAATTTCAAACTGTTGCATAAATAGATGTGTTTAATGATTTTCTCCTTGCAAGATGCAGTATTTAAAAAGTCGAAAGTTGACTTTTTTCTGAAAATCTTACATAAAGTCTTACAAAAAAAGAACAACTAATGAAACAGAAAGTTTGCTTATAAATATCGATTAATCAAGGGCAATTCAAAAGCCTTTTGCAAGTACTTTTCCGTCGTAACTTTGTCCAAAGCCAATGCATGTTTTATGTGATGCATGTCACTACCTAACGCGCCAATTATTTGCATATCAATTAGCTTTTCTCCAATTTTTTTAGCTTCCGGTCCGTAGTATCCACAAAGCGAATTCAAATTCAATTGAAGAACTACACCCATATCATAAAAATGTTTGTACTCATCTAAATTTCTGTACCAAAATGGATAGCGTTCAGGATGCGCAAGAATTGGTTTATATCCTAAAATTTGTGCTCGGAAAAAAACTTCCTTAATATTCTCTGGGGGATTAATATACGAAACCTCCATAAGTAAATAATTATCTCCAAAGGTTAGCAGTCTTTCTTCCTCAAGCTTTCTTATAAACCCATCGTCAATATAATATTCTGCCGCCGCATCAATTGTAACTGGAATGTTATTTTCTTTAACAGCAGCTCTCACTTGTTCCAATCCACCAAGAATAATTTCAGGTGTATTCCTGAAATAGTCACTCATAATATGAGGCGTAGTAATAATCTTTGAGTAGCCCTTTGCATGTAAAAACCGTATTAGTTCAATACTATCCTCAAGTGTTTTAGCACCATCATCAATTCCTGGAATTAGATGTGAGTGCATGTCTGTACCAATTGATGTGAAATCAGTTTCAATTAAGCTGCCTTCTTTTTTTGATGAGAATAAATTAAAAAAAGATCTAAGCATTGTTATAATTATTTTTAAACCAGTTTACTGTAATTGATAATCCATCTTTGTGCTCAAATCGCGGAGTATATCCTAGATACTTTATTGCCAATGAAATATCAGCCAATGAATTTTTAATATCTCCTTTTCGCTCAGCTACATATTCTGGCTGCTTGTTGTTGCCTGCAATTGTTGCAATAGTATTATATAAATCGTTTACTGATACTGCTTCTGAAACAGCTACATTGTAAACTCGATTCAAAGCTTCATTATTCGTTGTAAACAATGCGCGAATATTTGCCTGCACTGCATTTTCAACAAATGTAAAATCTCTTGTCTGCTCACCATCACCATAAATCACGGCATCTTTTCCAAACAACAATGCGTTCATAAATAAAGGAATTGCTGCTGCATAAGGTCCGTTAGGATCTTGATTAGGTCCAAATACATTAAAGTATCTTAAGCCAATCGTTTCAATCCCGTAATGCATAGAAAACACTCGTGCATATAGTTCATTTGTAAGTTTAGAAACTGCGTATGGAGATAATGGGTTCCCTAAGTTCTCTTCTTTCTTAGGTGATGCAGTACTATCGCCGTAAACAGAGCTAGAGCTTGCATAAACAAATCGTTTTACCCTCGCATCTCTTGCCGCCAGTAACATATTTAAAAAGCCTGTTGTGTTGGCTTCACTTGTAGCAAGCGGATTTTTAATTGAACGCGGTACTGAACCTAAAGCTGCTTGATGTGTTACCAAATCTATTCCTTCACATGCCTTACTGCAGTCAGCCAATACCGTTATATCGCCTTCCATAAATTCGAAGGCAGGATTATTTTTAAAAGCTTCTAGGTTTCTTAAAAAGCCATTACTTAGATTATCTAATACACGAACTTTCTTTACACCATGTGCAAGTAAATAAGTAACAATGTTTGATCCAATAAATCCAGCGCCTCCAGTAACCAATACCGATGTATTCGCTAATGATGATTCGTGAAATGGTGTATCGTACATTTTAAATTCTGACATAATACTTATTTTATTTCTTAACGCTGATGATATTGTTTTTCGTAAAAGTTTTGGTACTCTCCACTTGTGACCTGATTAATCCATTCTTCATTAGATAAGTACCAGTCGACAGTTTTTTCTAATCCCTCTTCAAATTGCAATGAAGGCATCCATCCTAAATCGTTTTTAAGTTTAGTAGCATCAATTGCATATCGCAAATCGTGACCAGCACGATCTTTAACAAATATGATTAGCTTGCTTGTGCTTCCTTCTTCTTTTCCTAATTTCTTATCCATAATACGACAAAGCAAATGAATCAAATCAATGTTCTTCCATTCATTATGTCCGCCAATATTATAGGTTGAACCTTGCAATCCTTTATGATAAATAACATCAATAGCACTTGCATGGTCTTCTACAAATAACCAATCGCGGATATTATCTCCTTTGCCATAAACAGGAATTGGTTTGTTGTTGATGATATTATTTATTGCAAGCGGAATTAATTTCTCTGGAAACTGAAACGAGCCATAATTGTTTGAGCAATTAGAAATCACAATTGGTAATTGGTAAGTATCGTGATATGCTCTTACTAAATGATCAGAACTTGCTTTGGAAGCTGAATAGGGACTATGCGGATCATACTTTGTCTCTTCAGTAAAAAATCCTTCTTCACCTAAACTACCATATACCTCATCTGTGCTGATATGATAAAATAATTTATCATCGAAGTTGCCATGCCATGTTGCTTTAGCGGCATTTAATAATACAACTGTTCCAATTATGTTTGTTGTTACAAACGACATCGGGTTGGAGATGCTTCTGTCGACATGCGACTCTGCAGCAAGATGAATAACACCATCAAAGTTGTGTTCGGTAAATAGCGCCTGTACTAAACTACTATCGGTAATATCCCCTTTTATAAAAGTATAATTTGACGCGTTTTTAATATCTCTTAAGTTAGAAAGATTTCCTGCATACGTTAATGCATCAAGGTTATAGATATGGTAGGATGGATAGTTGTTTACAAAACGCCTTACTACATGTGATCCGATAAATCCTGCACCACCGGTAATTAATATTTTCCTACTCATTATTATACTTTTGAAAAATTAGTACCTATAGATTTTAATTTTTTTTCCCATTCCCATGATGATTTTATCATCGCTTCTAAATCATGCGTTGCTTTCCATCCCAATACTTCATTTGCTTTTTTGGTATCAGCAAATACTTTCTCAACATCTCCAGCTCTTCTATCACCAATTGTGTAATCTAGTTTCAAACCGCTGTGCTTCTCAAAGGCATGAATGACTTCTAAAACAGTCAATCCATTCCCAGTTCCAAGGTTGAAAACTTCAAACTTGTCGGATGTATTATTGCTAAGCAATCGTTCGATTGCAATTACATGTGCGCGAGCAATATCAACTACATGAATATAATCTCGAACACAACTTCC
>Ga0114967_10002845_pt1 | contig 14408 bp, 10 predicted proteins | sample M_130628_MF_Meta_FD_92639 | JGI IMG/M metagenome (GOLD analysis project Ga0114967, IMG submission 92639) | Freshwater microbial communities from Lake Montjoie, Canada to study carbon cycling - M_130628_MF_MetaG | ecosystem: Environmental > Aquatic > Freshwater > Lake | place: Lake Montjoie... | reverse complement strand
CCAACGGTTATTCAAGCGAAAATTAAACCTTACTTCTTCGAAGAAGGAAAGATTCCTAAAATGAGTGAAGAAGATAAAAAATGGTTGATATCAGTATTTAAAGAAGATATTGAAAAAACACAAACATTAATCAATCGTGATTTAAGTACATGGCTGAAATAAAAATGGAACAAAAAAATAATTTGCCTAACTTAATTATTGGTGGTGTACATAAAGCGGGTACAACCTCACTACACACGTATTTATCTATGCATCCACAAGTATGTGGCTCGCTCATAAAAGAACTTGCTTTTTTACTTCCTGCTCGTTATAACGAGGAAGTGCCAAATAATGATGTTTATGCAACACACTTTAAACATTTCAATGGCGAAAAATATGTTTTAGAGACTACACCGTCGTATCTATACGGTGGACTTCCATTAATTAATATCATCAAAGAGCGATTAGGTGATGATGTAAAAATTATTTTCATTCTTCGTGAACCAACGGATCGCTTCATTTCTTTTTATCGTCATTGTGTTACTAAATTAGAAATACCTGCAGAGACAACATTGGAACAATTCATCAGTATGTCGCATCCATTAAACAGTGGTATTCGTCAGTCGGATGAAACAAATCATATCACTCAAGGATTAATAGAAGGTGATTACGCTTCATTTCTTCCATTATGGATGGAACATTTTAAAGATCGTTTGCTAATAATTTTCTTTGATGAACTTTCTAATGACACTCCCGGTGTGATGATGAAAATATGCAATTGGCTTAACATTGATTTTTCATTTTATAAAAAAGAAGATTTTACCGTTGAGAACAGAACAGTAGATTATAAAATTGCATTTATTCACAAATTTGCCTTATGGGTAAATCATCATACGGAAACGTTTTGGAGAAAGCATTATAAATTAAAACGATTTATTCGTAGTTTATATTACGGGATGAATGAAAAGAAAAATGATGGTGATAGTAAAGGAGATGAAGCAACACATACACGATTAGAAAAAATGTATGATGCTTCCAATACTCAATTAGCAAAGCTTCTTAAAAAAATTCCCAACATCAATTTACCTTATTGGTTGCAGCGATGAATAACAAACCAGAGTTCTTTATTGTAGGTGCTGCAAAGGCTGGGACAACTGCTTTACAACAGATGCTCACTACACATCCTGCCATTTATATGTCGCCCATAAAAGAACCCAATTACTTTTATAATGAAGTAGCGATATCAGACTTAAGATCCGGTTTGCAAAACAAATTAAAAAATGAAAATGCAGAGCAATGGATTAAAGACGGCATGAAGGGAGAACTTTGGAATGCATTTTTAACAGATGAACAATTGTATAAAAAGTTATTTGAAAATGCACTTTCTAATCAATTCTGTGGCGAAGCCAGCGTAAGTTATCTTTATTCGACGCAGGCAGCAAAGAATATTTTTGAATATAATCCGAATGCAAAAATAATTATTCTATTGCGTAACCCTACTGAAAGAGCATGGAGTCATTTTCAGATGGAAACTAAAATGAAGATTACTACCAGTAACTTTCATAATGAATTTAATAAAAATAAAAGTTTAGCTCATCCTATATGGGGCCGAGATCCCGTATTTTTAAGTGGTGGCAAATACTACGAGCAAGTAAAGCGGTTCTTAGACGTTTTTCCAAAAGAACAGCTATTGATTTATCGTTACGAAGATTATAAGAATGACGCGGCAAAGACAATAAATACTATTTTGAAATTCATTGGTTTAAATGTAGAGACTGACACATTTGATGTAAAAAATAAAATAGCCAATGAAGCAAGGAAAAGTATTGTGGATGACATTTTACCATCAGGGAGTTTAAAATCTTCATTACGAAAAATAGTACAAAGTTTAGGATTACATTCTTTACTGAAAAATATGTTTTCTAAAAAAAATCAAAGAAAAATTCCGAATGAAGTAAAGGTTCTATTAAACGAATATTATTCAGACGATATAACAAAACTCGAAAAATTATTGCAAATTAATTTAAGCAACTGGAAATAGCAGTGAAAATAAATCTGAACATAAACAATATTGTTAAAGGTGGTTTTTACCAACTACTATGGTTTTTATTTTTTGCAAGTGCGTTTTCAATCTTTGGTCGACTACCTAATAGAATCTTTGTTGATGTATCGTCGTTAGGATTTTTATTTATCTTATTAGTTCATTACGGATTTGAGTGTTATAAATCAGTTCGTATAAAAAAAGTGAGAAATATCACCTTGATCATGTTACCATTTTTAATAATGCCCATAATCAGTGCTATTCAAGCTAGTAAAGTATTCGGACAGCCTATAGTATTCGGATTAATTGCACAACGACAACTTACGATGGTATTATGTGCTCATTTTGTTGCAACGGCTTTAAGTGATAGTTGGTTATCCAAAGAAAAATTTGAAAAGTACTTTATTGGATCGCTTCATATTATGCTTTTTGTTTTCTTGGTGTTTTACATGTTTGTAGATCCTGCACGATTCATCGATACTGATTTCGTAACATTGAGTCTGAACAAAGGATACCGTTATGAATTTCCCGATTCCTGCATTTACGGTTTGTTCCTATATGGTTTATTCAAAATTTGGATTACAAAAGAAAAAGGATGGCTTTTATCTGTACTGCTAAGTGCCTTTTATATTCTTGTTTATTTAATGGACAGAACACAATTGATTGCAATTGCAGGAACAATAGGTGTATATGTACTCTTAAATTTTTCATTCCCACGTATTATCCGTACCGCTATTCTCGCAGGAGTAGGTGGAGTAATTGCATTTGGTGCTTTAGGTTTACTCGCTCCTGAATTCTTAACTAAAAATATTAACCTTTATGTTACGGCTGTTGAAACACTAACCGGTGAAAAGGTTGCTGAATCATCTACTAATGTACGATTCATGGAATCGAAAATTGCGCTAGATGGATTTATAAAACATCCGATCATGGGAGTTGGATTTTTAAGCACTAAATGGAATGATGGATTTAGAAGTTTAAATAAACACTTTTATCCAGTTGACGTCGGTATACTTGGAAATTTATTCGTTTATGGTATTATTGGAACACTCGTTTTTTATATTCCATTTTTTATCACTTGGAAGTATAGTCGAAAAATAAAAAGTAAAAATGACGCATTAATTGTTTCATCAATCTATGTGTTACTTTTTCAATTCGCAGACTATTTTACTGCGGCCTCCAATCAAAAGTTCTTTGGTGTAGTGGCAGTGTATTTTGGTATTGTATATTATTATCGTTTTAGAAAAGATAATTTAGAGGAGACATTATGATTTTCATTGTAGGGAATAGCAGATCGGGAACAACCATGCTTGGCAGAATGTTAGGCAATAATTCGAAAGTAAATTTATTTCCAGAATTACATTTATTCGGACCTTGCATTGCACACGGTAAAGAGCTTGAAAAAATTAGCAAAGATGATTGCATAAAAATATTTACATGGCTCCATGATGTTTATGCCAATGGATTTCATGCTAAAAGAAATCCTCAAGCGTACACGAAAGTAGGTGTTGACATGGCAAGTATTTTTTATCGCAACGATATGGATGCCTGGGATGCCTATCACTACTTTGTACAGGAAAAAACAAAAGCGCATAATAAAAGTATTCCTTGCGAAGATATGCCTGGGAATATTTTTAAGTTAGTACAACTATTTAAAAAATTTCCAACTTGTAAAGTAATCCATATAGTAAGAGATCCACGGGATGTAGTACTATCTCAGAAGAACAGACATCAGCGTCGAAAATTGGGTGGACATTATGTAACGCGGAAAGAATCGCTTCGTTTTTGGGCAAACTATCATCCGTATTTTATTTCGCGTTTGTGGAAGAATGCAGTTTCATCTGCAATGATATTTGAAAATCATCCAAACATTATTACAATTAAATTTGAAGAACTATTATTAAATACTGAAGCAACTTTAAAATTAATTTGTAATTACTGCGGAATTACTTATGAAGATACAATGCAATTAGTACCACAAGTAGGAAGTTCATCGCAAAAAGATAGTCCCAATAAATTTGGCGTTGATGAGGAACGCGTTGGTGCATGGCAACGAGGCGGATTAAATGCTGGAGAAATTGATTTATGCGAAAGAATTGTAAAAAATGAAATGCATCATTATAATTACTCGTATAGTTATCCGAAAACAAATTATATAACTAAACTCTGGTATATGTCGTTGTTACCATTTAAAGGATGCATGGCACTTTTACTAAACCTCGGAAGAACCAAAGGAATTATTAGCTTTATAAAAAATAGAATTCTCAGATAAATGCAAAAAAAAATTCTTGTACTCTTGAGTATACTTACGATATCCGTTGTAATTGTATTTGGTTCTCGACTTATTAATAAGTCTTCTCTTTCTTCAGTATCGTCTTCTTCCAATAAATATAAATCACTTCCGAAAGGATGGCCATGGAAAGGAATCTCTATGCAGTCTGGCAAATCAGACTACAAAGACATCCAATATTTAAGTAGCTGCGGAATTAATTTCGTTCGACTACAATTGAAACCTTGCAAGAGAACCGATAATGGCAAGATTAAACCTACAGATGCATTTTACAATGAACTAGTTTGGACAGATAAAGTATTAGATGAATGTAAAAAGTACCATATCACTGCAATGATTGCATATAATTTCTTTGTGCTAGATCCCAATAATAAAGTTGATGATAAATCGGATGAATTCTGGCAAGGTAATACGTTCCTCGACAGTGCTTATTCTCAGATTAACATAATTTGTCAGCGTTATAAAAACAGGGGAGATGAATTATGCGCCTACGAATTCATGAGTGAACCCGCTATTGGAGGAGATGAATTCTCTCGATCTGTTAGCCCTCCGCGCCTTGAAGAATTTTTTAAAAATACTCTGAAAATAATTCGTAAGTACGATACCGTTAGATATTTCTTACTGACGCCTGGTCCATACGGTAAACCTTTAAACTATGTAGGATTTAAAGGTTATAACATTAATGATGACAAATTAATTTACGGAGCACATCAGTATTTACCTCAGCAATATACTCATCAAGGAATAAAAAATCGTCCAAGAGGGGTCAATTATCCAGGACAAGCCGGCGGGAAATATTGGGATAAGAATGCACTTATTAAATCATTCAATTCACTTAAAGCATTTGAAACTAAAACTGGACATCCTATCTTCATCGGAGAATTCCAATCGGTGCGATGGGCTCCTAATGGAAATCAATGGGTGAAAGACATTATAGATATTATGAACCAGAATAAGTGGGGATGGTCATATTTCGCTTATCAGCCCGATAATGACTTTTGGAATCCATTTATGGAAGTTAAAAATCCTAAAGATGATATGCAAGATTGGGTTCTAGAAAACAAAGGCAAAGAATCAGACATCTGGAAATTCTTAATAAATACAGAGTTTAAGACAAAATAATTGAATGAAAATAGCCATCATTGATAAAGTAGGTAGTAAGGCAGGAATTGATCACTATGATATTTCATTACTTCGTGGATTAATTGCTGCTGGCGACGAATGCTATTTATATTCCAATTTTAATTGTGATGAACCTAATGTAAAATATAAAAAGTACTTTAATAATGTTGGTGGAGGAAAATTAAAATCGATTGTTAGTACATTCATCGGGTTTTTTGCAAGTATGATTCACGCTAGAATTTCGGGAGTGCAATGGTTAATATTTCATATTTTCAGTCCTAATAGCTTTGATTTAATTACCTTACTAGTAGCACGAATTTTAGGCTTTAAAGTTTTAACTATCGTACACGATATTGAAAGTTTAGAGTTTGCTACGTCGTCATTAATTAAAAAATGGGTGGTTGATAAATTGCCTAACCAGCGCGTTGTACATAACAATTTTTGCAAAGCAGAAATCGCTAAAATAATTTCAGAAAAATCACTTCAACAAACAACGATTATTCCTCACGTTAATTTTATTCAACTATTCGACGAATACCATAATGACGAAAAGAAAGTCGTAAGTTTAAAAACGAACTTCGATGTTATCAATAAGCTTTCACCTCAAATTGCTGAAGCGATAAAAAATGGCGAAGAGCTATTATTGTTTTTCGGACAAATAAAAAAAGCAAAAGGAGTTGACCTATTGCTAAAAGCTGCTGCTGAAACTAAAAGTAATTACAAACTAATAGTTGCTGGCAAATTACGATTTGAAGAATGGGACAAATATGAAGCGATTATCAAAGAACATGGATTAGAAGAAAAAGTTATTACCGTTATCCGACATATAAGTGATGAAGAAAGAGATGTGCTGTTCGCAATTTCTAAAGCTGTTATACTACCCTATCATTTCATCTACCGAAGTGGAGTATTATTAATGGCTATGAGCTTTCCTAAACTAGTTTTATCATCTGATTTATCTCCTAACTCCGACATTGTTGAAGATGGGAAAAACGGTTTTCTATTTAGATGTAAAGATATTACGGATCTTGCAAATAAAATCGATAATCTTTTTTCAGCGAATTATGATAAAGAAAAAATGTTAGAAGCTGCTATGAAAGATATTAATGAAAAAAATAATCCTATTTTGATTGGAAGAAAATTTCACGAAGCAATGATTAATTGAAAATAAAAATCAAAATAATCGATCAGGAATTTATCGAAATTAAAATACAAGAATTAACAACATTAATTAATCAACAAACAACTCTTACCTGAATGAATGTAATTAACGAAACAAAAATTAGTGTGGCTATTCCTTGTTACAATGTTTCAAAACGTATTGAAAGGGTAATTAATGGGCTGCCATCTGAAATCAGTTTTATTATAGTTATAAATGATTGTTCATCAGATTCTACTCAATCAATTCTTGAACAAATAGCTATTAACAATTCAAAAGTTCACATTGTATCGCATACTATAAATCAAGGAGTAGGTGGTGCAATGATTTCAGGTTATAAAAAATCATTGGAACTAGGTGCAGATATAACAATTAAAATGGATGGAGATGGGCAAATGGATCCTGTCAACATTTCAAAATTAATACAACCTTTGCTTACAGGTAAAGCTGATTTTTCCAAGGGAAATCGTTTTCGTGATTTGAAAGCTCTTCAGTCAATGCCCGCAGTAAGAAGGATTGGGAATTTAGGTTTGAGTTTTTTAATTAAAGCTGCTTCTGGGTATTGGAATATATTTGATCCTACAAATGGCTTTACTGCAATAAAAAACGAAGTTTTAGCTGAAATTAATTTTGACAAATTACATAAGCGTTATTATTTTGAAACATCGATGATTGCTGAATTATACTTTTGTAATGCTGTCATATTTGATGTCCCCATGAAAGCACTTTATGCTGATGAGATATCAGGATTATCAAGTACTAAAATGCTATTTGAATTTCCACCTAAGCTTCTAATTACTTTTTTACGAAGAATTTTATTGAAATATTTTTTGTTTGATTTTAATATCGGTTCGCTTTATTTACTCACTGGGATTCCTATATTTTTATATGGTATTATTTTCGGTTTATTAAAATTTGAGGAATATGATAAATTAGGTGTTGGTGCTCCTACCGGAACGGTAATACTACCTACTCTATTAATTATACTTGGATTTCAATTATTACTTGCAGGACTTGCTTTTGATGTAAATAATTATCCGAAGAAACAATCATCCTAATAAAAACGTAGTAAGTGCTTCAATAATTGACCATTTGATTTAATACCCGATTAAAACATGAAACCATCAAAAAAATCAGTAAATAAAAACAAAGAGAATATCAATCAATCTGGTAATAACACGATTTTTAATTGGATTGGAGGAATTGCAATTGTTATTCTTGGAATGTTGATTTATGCTAATTCATTTGATTGTGCTTTTCAGTTTGATGACAAACATAATATTTTAGATAACGATGCAATAAGAAGTCTAACTAACTTTAAACAAATGTGGGATATCAACCACTCGCGTTTTCTTGCCTTTTATTCATTTGCGATAAACTTTCATTACGGGCAGTATAATGTATGGGGTTATCATTTTATCAATATGTTGATTCACCTCATCAATGCAACACTTGTATTTTGGATTGTACGATTATTATTTAAAGCACCTGCATTAAAAGAACATTCACTTGCTAAACATCAATCATCAATTGCATTAATCACTGCATTGCTATTTGTATCGCATCCATTAGCCACAGGAGCAGTAACGTATATCGTTCAACGAATGGCTTCGATGGTAGCTTTGTTTTATTTTTTATCAATCGCCCTTTATATGAAAGGAAGATTAAATACAGAAAAGAAGAAAGCTTATACATACTTTGCTGGAGCAGCTATTTCAGCCTTATGCGCTATTCTTACAAAGGAAAATGCATATACCCTTCCTTTTGCAATATTATTAATTGAATTATTTTTCTTTTCAACTAAAAAAATAGCAATTGACTTTAAAGACAAAAAAATTATTTTTTCAATATTAGCTATTATTGGATTTATATTATTTACAATTACTAGTTTTTCATTTAGCGTATTTAGTCCGCTGCCACCATCGACATTTAACACTACTACTATTACTTCATCAAATTATTTTTTCACGCAGCTGAGTGTAATTGTAAAATACATTCAATTACTGATTGTGCCGATTAATCAGAATTTAGATTACGACTTTCCTATAGCCAATAGTATTATGGATGGCACTTCATTAGTGTGTGGAATATTTCTAATACTCTTAGTAGGACTTGCAATTTATCTTTACAATAAAAATAGAATTTTATCTTTTGGAATTTTCTGGTTTTTTTTAACGCTTTCAATTGAGTCAAGCATTATTCCTATTTCGGATGTAATATTTGAGCATAGAACCTACATTCCTTCATTTGGCTATTTTTTAATTATTGCCTGTTTAATTTATCAATTGATTTATCAAAAAAACAAAACATTAACAACCTTATTATTTGTATTCTTGATTGGAAGCAATACGATACTTGCGAGCCAACGAAATAAAGTTTGGAAAGATGATATATCGCTTTGGTCAGATGCTAATAGCAAATCGCCTAATAAAGCGCGACCACTTATTAATCTTGGTTATGCATATGGGAACTTACAGCAATGGGATAAAGCAATAAGTGCATTCAGTAAAGTAAATGAAGTAGAACCTAACTACCATGCAGCAGCTTACTATAATTTAGGGATAGCCTATTGGGCAATTGGTGAAAAAGAAAAATCGATGGAGAATTATTCTCTTGCTATTAAAGTTGATTCCAACTATACTGATGCTTATTATGGTCGAGGTGTTTGTTACTATTATTTAAATGAACAAGATAAAGCCCTTTCAGATTATTCAAAAGCAATATCCATACTACCAAGACCAGAATTATTTTATAACCGCGGAATGATTTACGCGAATAAAAAAATGTGGACAGAAGCTATTACTGATTATTCTAAGGCAATTTCTTCAAGTCCAGATAATGCCAATTTATATTATAACCGTGGTTTAGTTTATGGAAATAATAATCAGTGGGACTTAGCAGCTGATGACTTTACAAAGACATTACAATTAGAGCCGCAAAATAAATCTGCCACATCTAATCGTGATTTCGCGTATACTAAGATTAAAGAATTACAGAATAAGAAATAGGGCTGTAATTGGCGTAAATGCAATTACTAAACTTTAAAGTTTTTTGTTAGACTTCGTGGAATAATAAGCTTAAATCCATGAATTAAAACAAAGGTTTAAACTTATAGACAATGAAGAAAAATGCAGTATCTAATAACAACGTAAATGATACATTCATTAAGATAATTATTGCTGTTTTTTCTTTTTTACTTTATTCTCAAACAATAAAATTTGATTTTGTACTTGATGATGATTCCTTTTATGTTCAGAATAAACTTGTACAAGAGGGATTAAAAAACATTGGAAGCATTTTTACAAGGCCAAGTATTGGAGAACAAAGTCAATATACCAGCAACCAACCTTATCGTCCCATAACAATAGTAGTTTTTGCTTTAGAGCATTTGCTTTTTAATAATAATACTACCGCATTACATTTTTTTAATGTACTTATTTATACACTATTATTATTGGTCTTATATGAAACGCTGAAAAAATTATTTTCTAATTATAGTTATAGTTTGATTGCGTTAATTGTGCTATTATATGCTGCTCACCCTGTGCATTCCGAAGTAGTAGCAAATATTAAAACACTTGATGAACTATTGGCTGCACTATTTGGGTTCAGTGCATGGTATTATTTTTTGAAAGCATTTGATGATAATGATTCAAACCTTAAAAACATCTTACTGTTTTCAATTCTAGCTTTACTAACTATACTGTCTAAAGAAAGTGGAATTGTTTTCTTCGCGATTATTCCATTATCGTTGTTATTGATTAAAAAAGCTGATTTTAAAAAAGTGTTTTTATATGCTCTTCCATTCATTGGAGTAACGGTTGTATTCTTTTTATTACGACAAAACGCAATTGCTTCTCACGTAGCTAATCCTCCACTCCTAGTATTAGATAATGTTTTATACATAGCAAATACTACAAGTGAAAAAATTGCTACACGATTTTTAACGCTCTACCTTAACTTTAAAACATTAGTAATACCTTATCCTCTTACTTGGGATTATACTTATCAATATGTTTATGTCGCTAACTTTAATGACTATAAAGTTATTTTGAGTATTATCATTTATACTACACTCCTATTTTTGAGTATTTACAACTTTAAAAAAAATACGATTATTAGTTTTTCAATTTTGCTTTTCTTCATTTGCATTTTACCTACCTCTAATATTTTCTTCATTAACTCAACAAACTTCGCAGAACGATTTTTATTTATTGCTTCCTTAGCCTTCTCATTTACTCTTGTAGAATTATTGACGCAGTTATTTAAAGTCGATAGGAAGCTATACACTTTTAAGTTGAACAACAAGCTTAATTATTTAATGGTAGCATTAATTATAATAAGTGCCAGTACAACATTAAAATCTACCTCCTATTGGAAAAGTAATTTAGATTTATTTGAACATGGAGTATTAGTTTCCACTAACAATACAAGAGCACATTATAATTTGGGAATCGAATATTGGAAACTGGCACAAAACAATCAAATGAATCAAGCAAGTAATGATTACGCCAACAAATCCATTGAAGAATTCAAAAAGAGTTTAGCTATTCTACCAGGAAATTTTATGGCGATGACAAACCTTGCATGCCTTTATGATCTTACTAATAATCTCGACTCCTCTATTTATTTCTTTTCTAAATCGCAGAAGATTTATACCAATCAACCTGTAATAAACAAAAATATAGGCGCAATTTACGTCAATAAGGCTGGCATCTACGAAGGTGCTTCAAACCCTGATAGTGCAGAAGCAAATTACATGATGGCTTTAAAATACGATACTACAAATGTTTTAGCATGGAATAACCTAGCCTTGATTTACTACAATAAAAATGACATTAGCAAAGCAATTAGTACACTAGAAAAAGGCTTAATAGCTAATGCAGAAAATATAACCTTGCTTGAATCATGTGCTGTTATTTCTTTTCTTACAAAAGACAATCAAAAAGCTATTGCATATGGACTTCGCGGATTAAAATCCGATGCTCAATCGAAGAAAATTATTGGAGTACTTGCAGATGCTAACCATGCAATTGGCAATGATGCAGAAGTGCAAAAATACCAGCGAATGATGAACTCGATAGGAAATTAATAAAACTAAAGCCCTCGTTTTTTTTACTCTACCGTAACACTTTTAGCAAGGTTACGAGGCTGATCAACATTACATCCTCGCATTACTGCAATATGATATGCTAATAACTGCAATGGAATAACACTCACCAACGGAACAAGAATTTCATCGGTCTCTGGAATTTCAATTACATAATCCGACATCTTCTTCACTTCTTCATCGCCTTCGGTTACAATAGCAATGATTTTTCCTTTACGTGCTTTTACTTCCTGAATATTACTTACCACCTTCTCGTAAGAACCATGCTTGGTTGCAATAACAACCACTGGCATCTCTTCATCAATTAATGCAATTGGACCATGTTTCATTTCAGCAGCAGGATAACCTTCTGCATGGATATAAGAAATCTCTTTCAGCTTTAAAGCTCCTTCTAACGCTACCGGGAATCCGTAACCGCGACCTAAGTATAAAAAGTTGCGGGCATCTTTATATTGCGCCGCTATCTCCTGCGCCTGCTCATTACACATCAATGCTTTTTCAACTTTAGCAGGAATAGTTTCCAGTTCATTTAATATCTGACGGAAACGTGATTCTGTTATAGTACCACGGCGATGTGCAATTTGCAATGCCATTAATGTTAATACCGTTACTTGTGCTGTAAATGCTTTAGTTGAAGCGACTCCAATTTCTGGACCTGCGTGCGTATAGGCACCAGCGTGAGTAGCACGTGGAATACTTGATCCAACCACATTACATATCCCGAAAATTGTTGCGCCTTTCGATTTTGCTAACTCAACAGCAGCAAGTGTATCTGCAGTTTCTCCACTTTGAGAAATCGCGATTAATACATCGTCTTCGGAAATCACAGGATTGCGGTAACGGAATTCAGATGCATATTCAACCTCTACGGGAATACGTGCTAAATCTTCAATTAAATATTCAGCAACCAAACCAGCATGCCATGAAGTACCACATGCAACAATAATGATACGTTTTGCATTAACAAGTTTTTTCTCAAACTCACTAATACCACCAAGCTTAATTGCTCCGCTTTTCGAATCAAATCGTCCTCGCATACTATCATTGATTGAACGAGGCTGTTCGTAAATTTCCTTCATCATGAAGTGCTCGTAACCACCTTTCTCTAATGCCTCTAATTTTAATTCGAGCTCTTGAATATAGGGGGTTTTAATTTCGTTACCGATAGTTTTAACTGTTAGTACGCCATTATCCATGATTGCTACTTCACCATCATTCAGGTAAGCAACATTTTTAGTGTATTCAACAATTGGAGTAGCATCAGAAGCAACAAAAAATTCATCTACACCAATACCTACAACGATTGGACTTCCCTTACGGGCAGCTATCATTTTATTTGGTTCGTTACGAGAAAGAACAACGATGGCATAAGCACCTACCACTTCTCCTAATGCCAGACGAACGGCTTCTTCAATACTTACACTTTCACGAATTTGGATTTCTTCAATTAAGTGAATTAATACTTCTGTATCAGTATCACTGTGAAAAACATGACCTTCTTTAATCAACTCTGCTTTTATTGAAGAATAATTTTCAATTATACCATTATGAATAATAGCAAGATTTTGTGTTTGCGAATAATGTGGGTGTGCATTACGATCGTTAGGTTCACCATGTGTAGCCCAACGGGTATGTCCCATTCCAACATTACCAGCAACATCTTTGTCCTTTATAAATTCGGAAAGATCGCTAACCTTTCCAGCTTTTTTAAAAACATTTAACCCGTTATTTAATAATGCTACACCTGCACTATCATAACCACGATATTCCAATCGCTGTAGTCCTTTAATTAAAATTGGATACGCTTCGCGCTTCCCGATATAAGCAACAATTCCACACATAGTTTATGGATTTATCCTAGTATAAGTAACAATTAATTTCATTGAAGAACCACCTTGCAGTACGGTCCTTTGTGCGTTGGATGTACTACCTCCGGCTGCGATAAATAATCCGTAATCTGTTTTTCCACTCTCATTAATTCCCTTCACAATATTTTGAACATACCGGGCGATATTGAAGTGATATTCTCCTGTTGCAATATCATAAGCCCCGCCGTAGTAAGAAGAAGATTCGAAGGCGTCAAGAATAGAAGTATTCTTTCCTACCGAATCACTTGCAAAAATCAATAGGTTATTATGATTTTTAAAACCTAGTGTATTCGCAACAGCATTCATTTTAATAACCAGCTCTGCTTTATTTATTGATACCTTTCCTGTATCATAAAGATGCTTCAAATTTGGAATATAAATACTGTCTTTTAATCCTCCCATCGATTGAACGACCAAGGTATTATCAGGGATAGTATCATTATTAAATGCTAATCGTTCGTGTTTAAAATTACTGAAACGAACAGAACTAATATCTATTTGAAACTGATAACTTTTATTTCCAGAAAAATAAATACTCATACGATGATACAAGCTTGTTGATGGAAGCGTAAGAATACTTCCAACTCCATCTGCGCTGTCTACAATTACAATTCCTTTGAAGTAAGAAAGGAATGCGGTATTACTTGCAAAGTTTGAATTATTAGTTTGACATTCGCGCATTAGCTTCCCTGCAAACGCAGTATCGAGTGCAATACGCAACTGCGAGACTGTTTTAACAGAATCAACAATACTAGAATCAATAAGATTAGGAACTAAATCTGCATGGCCTAACAAATCTCCTTTTGCAAAAGTCCTTTGAGAGTAATAAGTACTATCTG
>Ga0114967_10002844_pt1 | contig 14411 bp, 13 predicted proteins | sample M_130628_MF_Meta_FD_92639 | JGI IMG/M metagenome (GOLD analysis project Ga0114967, IMG submission 92639) | Freshwater microbial communities from Lake Montjoie, Canada to study carbon cycling - M_130628_MF_MetaG | ecosystem: Environmental > Aquatic > Freshwater > Lake | place: Lake Montjoie... | reverse complement strand
GATGTAATGTATAGCTACTGCATTAGGCTGGATAAACATAGTTTTTACAGTCTTCTTAAATTTACCATCGTAATGAAAATAATCTCCAATAAAATTTATTACCATATGTGCATATGAATCCTTTTGCAAAATAGCTTTTTGCATACAATTGCTATAATATTTGCCAATCAAAGGCACATCGCAATTCAAATATTTATCTTCTTTATGAAACTCTTTGTGATGATTATACATTACCGCACTAAGATAATCAGATCTCTGAAATAATTTCCGAAAAATATTTTTTTTCTGTTACATCGTCATAAAATATGTATTTTGACTGCCAAATAATGTTGAAATTCGAATTGGACTATAGTTTGTGCATTATCTATCTATTAAAACAAACTGAAACAAAATGAATTTAAACAATTTTACCATTAAAGCGCAAGAAGCAGTAGCAGCAGCACAGCAATTGGCTTTTAATGCACAGCATCAGTATATAGATACTGTTCATTTACTAAAGGCTATGTTGGATAGCGATGATAATAGCATAGAATTTTTACTAAAAAAGAATGATGTGAATGTTGGCTTTGTAGAGCAAAAGCTAAATGATCAAATTCAAAAAATGCCAAAAGTGGGCAGTAGTTTTGCAGAATTAATTTCTAAAGAATTAAATACAATTGTATTAAAATCGGGTAGTTTTTTAAAAGAGTTTGGCGACGAATTTATTTCTTTAGAGCATCTTTTATTGGCAATAGTAAATGGCAATGATGCAACAGCTAACATTTTGAAGGATGCTGGCCTTACTCAAAAAAATTTAAAGAAAGCAATAGCAGATAGTAGAAAAGGAAGCACTGTAAGCAGTGCAGGTAGCGAAGGCAATTATAATTGGCTAAAGAAATTTGCTAAAAATTTAAATGAGTTAGCTAGTAGTGGTAAGTTAGACCCTGTAATTGGTAGAGATGAAGAAATTCGAAGAACGCTGCATATACTTAGCCGTAGAAGTAAAAATAATCCAATGCTTGTAGGTGAACCTGGTGTTGGTAAAACAGCTATTGTAGAAGGCTTAGCACATAGAATTATTAATGGGGATATTCCAGAAAACCTAAAGAGTAAAATAATTTATTCTTTAGATATGGGACAATTAATAGCAGGTGCCAAATACAAAGGAGAATTTGAAGAAAGATTGAAAGCAGTTATTAAGGAAGTGACAGACAGTGATGGACAAATAATATTATTAATAGATGAAATACATACATTAGTTGGTGCTGGTGGTGGCGAAGGCGCAATGGATGCAGCTAACATTTTAAAACCAGCTTTGGCTCGTGGTGAGTTGCGCGCTATTGGTGCAACTACATTAAATGAATATCAAAAATATTTTGAAAAAGACAAAGCTTTAGAGCGCCGTTTTCAGAAGGTAATGATAGACGAGCCAAGCATAGATGATGCTATTAGTATATTGAGAGGTATTAAAGAAAAATACGAAACGCATCATCATGTACGCATTAAAGATGAAGCGATTATTGCTGCAGTGACCCTAAGTAATAGATATATTACAGATAGATTTTTGCCAGATAAAGCGATTGATTTAATAGACGAAAGTGCTGCAAAATTAAAGTTAGCAATGAATAGCATGCCAGAAGAATTAGATGAATTGGAACGCAGATTAAGGCAGTTAGAAATAGAAAGAGAAGCAATTAAAAGAGAAAAAGACGAGACTAAATTAAATACGTTATCTAAAGAAATTGCAAATCTTGCAGAGCAGCGTGATGCTTTTCGTATTCGTTGGCAGCAAGAAAAAGAGCTAGTAGATAAAGTCCAAAATGCAAGAGCTTTGATGGAGCAATTAAAGCAAGAAGCAGACCAAGCAGAACGCAATGGTGATTTTGGAAAAGTAGCAGAAATTAGATATGGTAAATTAAAAGAGCAAGAAATTTTAATTGTAGAATTAACTGCAAGTATAGATGCCGATAGTACCAAACATAAAAGATTATTGAAAGAAGAAGTAGATGCAGAAGATATTGCAGAAAGTATTGCAAAAGCTACAGGCATACCAGTATCTAGAATGCTGCAAACAGAAAAAGAAAAGTTATTGCATTTAGAAGACCATTTGCACGAAAGGGTAGTGGGGCAAGAGGAAGCCATTACTGCAATTGCAGATGCTATCCGCCGCAGCAGAGCAGGCTTACAAGATGAGAAAAAGCCAATTGGTTCATTTATATTTTTGGGCACAACGGGTGTAGGTAAAACAGAGTTAGCGAAGGCACTTGCTGAATATTTGTTTGATGACGAAGGAATGATTACAAGAATTGATATGAGTGAGTATCAAGAGAAGCATAGTGTAAGCAGATTGGTTGGTGCTCCTCCAGGATATGTAGGGTATGATGAAGGTGGACAATTAACTGAAGCTGTGCGCAGAAAGCCATACAGTGTGGTATTGTTTGATGAAATAGAAAAAGCGCATCCAGATGTTTTTAATATTTTATTGCAGGTGTTAGATGATGGAAGATTGACGGATAATAAGGGTAGAGTTGTGAATTTTAAAAACACTATTATCATCATGACGAGTAATACAGGTAGCCATATTATTCAAGAGCATTTTGAAGATGTAAAAGATGAACAACTAGATGCTGTTGCAGATGCTACAAAAGATTTGGTTATAGATTTATTAATCAAAACAATGCGACCTGAATTTTTAAATCGTATCGATGAAATAATTATGTTCAGACCATTACGCCATAGCGAAATCAGAAACATTATCAGGATACAATTGAAAGGCTTAACTAAAATATTAGCCGAGCAAAATATAGAATTAGAAATAACGGATGAGGCATTGACGTATTTGAGTATGCATGGCTACGAACCTCAGTTTGGAGCAAGACCATTAAAAAGGTTAATTCAAAAAGAAATAGTAAATCTACTAAGTAAAAAAATAATTGCTGGAGATATTGATAAAGCTAAAAAAGTAATTGTAGATAGTTTTGAAGATGCAATAATAATAAGGAATTGATTTGTGTATAAATTTAAAATCCAACAATAGGATTAGCCATTTTTATATTAACTAGAACCAAACCTAATTATTCTTCTTCTATATCTAGCATTTGGTATGGATTACCTTGTTGTACTTGCAATGTAAAAATGCCATTTGCCAATTTGTTGTTTTTGGCTAAACTTATTTTTTCTCCTTCCTTCTTTTTACAAATAGAAAAAAATAAATCACTAAAAATATTCCTAACCAAGTAGCAATAGTTCCGATTAATAATAATTCTCTCCCAAATGGTTCATCATTTATTTTAAATAAAGCACCTACAAATGTTGCCATTACACCGAGCACTAAAATTAATATGGATACATTTTTCATTGTTTAAATATTATAATTACAAATTAACCGAATTACAATTACAATTAATCTATATCTGCAAAAAAGAAATGTAAAATCAAGTACCTTGCAGCTACAAAGTTATTTTTAAATGAAAAATCTATTTCAAACAATCAAAAAATCTAAAGTTTCGAGTATTTATTTTGGAATTTCTATTGCATTATTGGTATTACTAACTAGTGCATGGATAGTAGATGAAAAAAAAGATCATGCAAGGATTAGTGAATTAGAAACAGAAAGTGCAAAATCTTGCAAATTAAAAATAGTAAGAAAAAATAATCAAGAAGGGCTCGCAAAACCGTTTATCATGTCGGATATGGAAACAGAATCCATGTGCTTATCTGGTATAAAACAAAATGCAGAAATATGTATAGATAAGGCGAAAGAAAATAATACTATTACTAATGCTAGTATTTACATGAGAAGTTTACAAACAGGAGAGTGGTTTACAATCAATGATGAGTTAGGTTATCAACCAGGTAGCTTATTTAAATTGCCTGTATTAATGACTTATATGAAACTTAGCGAAAGTAATCCTAGCTTACTTTCTACACAAATTACTTTTGATAATACAAAAGCAATGATACCAAATCAGTCATTTGGTGTGGCGTCGAAGGTTAAATCTGGTGGTACTTATAGTGTGCAATTTTTATTAGAAGAAATGGCAATCAATTCTGATAATAATGCTACTTTTTTGTTGAATTCTATGTTAGATAAAATTGCATTAAATAAAATGCTAACTGATTTAGAAATTCCAAATACAAGTATGCAAGACATGAATTATACTATCAAAGCTAGCGACTATAGTAAATTTTTTAGAGTATTATTTAATTGTACTTATTTAAATGAAAAAAATTCTAATTATGTATTAAACATTCTTACCAAATCTCCATTTAAAAGTGGTATTACAAAAAACCTTCCAGGAGATGTAAAGTGCTCGCACAAATTTGGTGAATACTCTAATGGAAATGGTGTTACGCAATTACATGAATCTGGCATTGTTTATATTTTAAATCATCCATATATCATTACCATCTTATCTAGAGGTAACGATAAAATGAAATTGCCGAATTTTATTTCCGAATTATCACAATCTGTTTACAACAATATCAATAGCTAAGCGGCTATGCTTTGCTAGCTTCATGTATATCAATCATTATTTTTCTTGCTATATTTTCTGCAGTTGTAGCATTGCTACTTTCGCTGTATATTCTAATAATAGGCTCTGTATTACTAGGTCTTAAATGCACCCAATCATTGCCAAATTCTATTTTCAAACCATCAATATCATTGATTGGATGTGTTTTATATTTTTCTTTTAGGCTTGTGAATATTTTCTGTAAATCTATACTAGCATCTAACTCTATTTTATTTTTACTAATCACGTATTGCGGGAATGTACTGCGCAGTTGGCTCATGCTTTTACCAAAAGTAGCAAGGTGGCTTAAGAACAATGCTATACCAATCAATGCATCTCTACCGTAATGTAATTCTGGTACAATAATTCCACCATTTCCTTCTCCACCAATTACCGCATGCATTTCTTTCATTTTACTAACTACATTTACTTCGCCTACAGCACTTGCATAATAAGTGCCACCATGTTTTTCTGTTACATCGCGCAAAGCTCTTGTACTACTTAGATTACTAACTGTATTGCCTTTTTTATGTTGTAAAATATAATCTGCCACAGCTACCAAAGTATACTCTTCTCCAAATAATGAGCCATCCTCGTTTACAAAGCAAAGTCTGTCTACATCTGGATCTACAGCAATACCAATATGAGATTTGGTATCTACTACAGTACTACACAATTCTTTTAAATTTTCTGGCAATGGCTCAGGGTTATGTGCAAAATTTCCTGTTACTGCATCATTTATAACAGTAATATTATATACACCTAATGCATTTAATAATGCCGGCACAAATGTTGCACCTGTGCTATTGATGGCATCTACTACTACAGAAAAATTCTTTGCAGCTATTGCTTTTGCATTTACCAATGGATGCGCAAGTATAGCATCTATATGTTTTTGCATATAAGTGTTATTGGTTACTACTGTACCCAATTCCGTCACCTCTGCAAACACTGTAGATTTATTATCTGCATTTGCTAAAACTTCTTGACCAATTTCTGCATTAATAAATTCGCCATTACTATTTAATAATTTCAAAGCATTCCATTCGCGTGGATTGTGGCTTGCGGTTAATATTATTCCACCTGCAGCACCTTCTATTTTTACAGCCATTTCTACTGTTGGAGTAGTGCTTAATCCTAAATCTATAATTGTAGCACCAATACTTTGCAATGTAGCAGTTACTAATTGATGCACCATTGCACCACTCATTCTGCCATCTCTGCCAACAACAATTTTTTTGTTGCTAGGTGTTATCATTAATTGTCCAAAGCTTGCTGTATATTTTACTACATCTATAGGGCTTAGTCCTTCATCTTCTTTACCACCAATTGTTCCACGTATTCCAGAAATTGTTTTTAAAATTGCCATGGGGCAAAGGTATATAATTGATTGTAGAAGTAAGTAGCAAGTATCAAGATTTTAGTATCAAGATATTGATATCATTATTTTTAAAGTGAAATCATTATTATTCTTTAAAAAATCTAAAGTTTAAACTTTAAATGCATTCGAATCTCTCATTTCTTAGTTTTAAGAAAATTGTTACTTGACAATCCCATCTTGATACTTGATACTCATATCTTGCTACTAAATTATCTATCTTTACAAAATGAACAAAGAATGGTTTGACACTTGGTTTGATAGCGAATACTACCATCTTTTATATAAACATAGAAATGACGAAGAAGCTCAACTATTTATAGATAATATGGTAGCGCATTTGTATTTGCCAACACATGCAAAAGTATTTGACCTTGCATGTGGTAAAGGTAGGCATAGCATTATGCTAAATAAGCATGGATTGGATGTAATTGGTGCAGACCTTAGCGATAATAGCATCTCTTATGCAAAGCAATTTGAAAATGATTTTTTGCAATTTTATGTGCATGATATGCGCAATGTAATACGAACAAATTATTTTGATGTAGTGATGAATTGCTTTACTAGTTTTGGATATTTTAAACATAGACACCAAAATGAATTAGCAGCTACGGCAATGGTTTCTGCTGCAAAAAAAGGAGGAAAAATTGTAGTAGACTTTATTAATAGCTTTAAAGGGGAAGCTGTTATTCAAAAACAATCAGATTTTGTTGTTCACGAAGGCAGTATTACTTTTTTAATCCGTAAAAAATTAGAAAACGGCCTTTTTATAAAAGATATAGAAGTGCTAGATGGCAATAATGCTCCCCAACATTTTATGGAATCTGTGCAAGCATTTTATTTAGATGATTTTAAAGCAATGTTTGCAAAAGCCGGTGCAACTTTGGTAGAATATTTTGGAGATTATCAATTAGGTAAATTTGAGGAAGCCAATAGCCCAAGGTTAATAATGATTTTTGAGAAGAACTAATTGCTAAAAAACTACAATTGCATATTGTTAATTGCAAATTGATAATTGTATAGTGTAAATTGCAGCCTCGTGATACAAAAAATAGTAAATTGGGATTATCGTGTATTTGAAAATGTGCATGCACATTGGCATAATGCGTTCTTTGATTTTATTTTCCCGTATTTGCGTAATCCGTTTTTTTGGTCGCCATTGTATCTGTTTTTAATAGTGGTGATGTATGAAAATTTTGGTAAAAAAGGAATGCTATGGGCGCTATTCTATTTAATTACGTTTGGGCTAGGCGATTTTTTTAGCGCTAAATTATTAAAGCCATTAGTGCATCGGCTTAGGCCCTGCATAGACCCAATGTGGAATGGCATGCACAGGCATATTGTACCAGATAGTAATGGGTTTAGCTTTCCTAGCAGCCATGCTACAAATCATTTTGCTATGGCTATGTTTATTTATATTACATGTGGTAAGTTTCATAGTGGTATAAAATATCTAGCATTTTTTTGGGCTGCAGCTGTGGCTTATGCGCAGGTATATGTAGGAGTGCATTACCCAATAGATGTTTTGGCTGGAGCAATCCTAGGCTGTTGGATAGGATATTTAACTGGTAATTATTTTAATATGAGGAGCGAATTATGATTTGGGTATTTTTTATAGCATTATTTTTAGTGACCATTGCTGGCGGATTAATTCCTGTTTACTTGCAATTAAATAAAGAATGGAATAATTATCTATTAGCATTTAGTGGTGCTATTTTGCTTGGCATTACCTTTTTGCATCTACTACCTGAAACATTTTCTGATTTACATTTTAGTGCCGGTATATATATATTAATTGGTTTTTTTCTACAACTTTTTCTACAAAAATTCTCACATGGTTTAGAACATGGCCATATACATACGCATGAACATAATCATGCCATAGCTTTATCGCCAATCCTTTTAGGACTAAGTATTCATGCCTTTATGGAGGGTATTCCTTTGGGTTATAATTTTACACAAATCAATACTATACCTAGCTTGTTTCTTGGTGTAGCAGCACATAAAGCACCTGAAGCATTAACGCTGATGAGTGTGGTAACCACTTTGCCAATTTCTAAAAGCAAGAAAATCAGTACACTTTTGCAATTTGCATTCATCACTCCGTTAGCTGGAATTTTAGCTATTTATTTTGGTAAAAATTATTTGTTTATCAACCAAGTACTTACTCATTTTGTCCCAATTGTAATAGGTGCGTTTATTCATATTTCTACAACCATATTTTTTGAAAGTGGCACCAAACATCATGATTTAGATTTTAAAAAAGTACTTGCAATTGTAGCGGGGTTGGGATTGAGTTTGTTAACAATGCTAACATAGGCAGCCAAGCAATCGTCAGAAGGTACTGATAATAATATTACAATCAAGCATCTCTCTGTATTATTTACAATTTATACAACACACTGCTAATTTCATTGGTTAAAAAAGTATCATGCATTTTTTGAAAATTGTATCTTATTTGTATAGCATCACAAACGGTTTATGTAGCTATACCAATTTTACAAACAGCTTATATATTTATCAAAAAATGCTATTTAGCTATCAAAAAAATCGGATAACATTAAGGCATTAGAGTGATACACTAATGTATTTTCTATTGCAAAAAGCGCAACAAATTCTTGCTGAATTGCATTTAATAAAAAGTAATGTTTGCTATTGATGCTACAAGCATGGAATATATGAATTTAGTAACTATTATTTTTTCAACTTACTAATTTTTATAGCATCTCCTCCACCTTTCTCAACTTCTCTATCACCGCTGCATCTATTGCACCGCTTGGGTTTTCTGACATGCCGCTTACAAGGGTCATTACAGCCATTGCTAGGTAGTTAAAGTCGTCTTGCCCCGGAAATTGTTTTTTGTAGGTTTCTATATTTTCATTCATGCTTTTTACAGCACTGCGCAATGCCTCTTCACTTTGTGACATTACTTTTAATTTAAAAGGCCTATTAAATAGCGTAAGGGTTATTTGTATTGGCTGCATATATGGTGTGTTTAATATTTTATTAAAGGCATTACAATATCCGCTTGTTCTTTAAATCCAAATACTTATTAATAGCATCTGTACTTAGATTTTCTGGTGTGGTAAAGATACTTAAAATTCCTTCTTTGCTTAGCTCTTTTACAATTCTCTTTTTCTCGAAATGGAATCGATCTGCTAACGTTTTTACATAAATTCCTTCTAGCGTATCTTGGTAATTGGTATGGATGTTTTTCAATTCTTTATTTTCAAAAATCACTACACATAGCAAGTGCTTGCGCGCTATCGACTTTAGGTATGGCATGTGTCTTTCTAGCGCATTAGATGTTTCAAAATTAGTAAATAGCATGATAAGGCTACGTTGCCCTGCATGGTAGCGAATGCCTTGCATTAACGCCTCGTAATTGCTTTCTAAAAAGTTGGTGTCTTGCTTGTACAATATTTCTGTAATGCGGCTTAATTGGCTCTTTACTTTACTAGCTTTTAATATATCGTTTAGCTTGTTATTAAAGGTCATGACGCCTACCTTATCATTGCGGTACAGCACTGTAAAGCTTAGCATCAAACTAGCATTGATGGAGTAGTCCAATAGGCTCATGCCATTAAAAGGCATCTTCATAATGCGGCCCATATCTAACACGCAATATATTTGTTGACTGCGCTCATCGGTAAATGTATTGACCATCATTTGCCCTTTGCGCGCTGTGGCTTTCCAGTTGATGGTGCGAATGTCATCGCCTTGCGAGTACTCTTTAATATGGTCGAACTCCATACTATTACTCATGCGCATTAGCTTATTATCGCCTACTTGCTGCTGATTGGCAATACCATTTAAATTTTTATTGCGTATTTGTAAAAAAGAAGGATATACTTTTACTGCATCATATTGCTGACACACATATTTGCGTTGTATAAATCCAATTGGCGAAGTAGCAAAAATATTTATAACGCCAAATACATACTCGCCGCGTTTAACAGGCCTTACTTTGTAGATGTATTTTTTTTGCTGAAAGCCTTTTATTGTATCATGAATTTTAAAGTCTCTTTTTTGAAACTGTATTGGTAGCTCATCTATAATTTGCAATTGCATTTGCATATTGCTGTTATTTTGCAATACAATTTCTACTTCATTTTCATCGCCATTGCTTAGCTTTGGCTCTACCAACCTATGGGCATCTATACCACTTTTTCTAAAAAATAATAATATATAATCTGCTAGTGTTAAAACCGATAATACAAGGCTTGCAACTAATGCTACAGGCCATAATAGCAATAAATAAAAGCTTGCTACAAACAATACCACACAAATACCTAAAGCCCAGAAAAATCTTGGGCTTAAAAAAACATCTGCTATGTATTTTGCTTTTCTCATTATTTTTGGAGCTACTGTAGGATTTGCTATCTTGGTATTTCGTGGTGTTTTAAAATTTCCATTATCAAATCATCTGCTTCTACACCATCCATTTCTTTTTCTGGCGTAAGGCTTATTCTATGGCGTAAAACAGGGCATGCCACTCGGTTTACATCTTCTGGCGTTACAAAATCTCTACCGCTTAATGCTGCCCATGCCTTACTAGCTTTTAATATAGCGATACTTGCTCTTGGGCTTGCACCTAAAAATAATGCTGGATGATTACGAGTATCGCCAACTACTTTTGCAATAAATTCTAGGATGTTTGGTTCAACCCTTACCTGCTCTACTACGCTACGTAATGCCGCTAAAGAGTGCTTGCTCATTACACGTTTTACACTGCTTATTTGGTTGTGCATATTTTTCATAGAGCCAAGGTTATGCAGCATTTGTACTTCTTGCTCAAGTGTTGGATAATCTACAATTAATTTTACTAAAAACCTATCCAATTGTGCTTCTGGCAATTGATAAGTGCCTTCATGATCTATTGGATTTTGCGTGGCTATTACCATAAATGGTTCTTCCATAGTATAGGTAGTACCATCTACAGTTACACTGCGCTCTTCCATTACTTCAAACAAACTACTTTGCGTTTTTGCTGGGGCGCGATTAATTTCGTCTATCAAAATAATATTGCTAAATATTGGCCCTTTTTTAAATTCAAATTTTATTTGCTGCGGATTGAATAAATTAGTACCAACCACATCACTAGGCATCAAGTCTGGCGTAAATTGCAAACGACTAAATCCAGTATCTATTGTTTGTGCCAATAGCTTTGCTGTAAGCGTTTTGGCTACACCCGGCACACCTTCTAGCAATACATGCCCATCGGCCAAAAGGCTTACTAATAGCATATCTACAAGGTCTTGCTGGCCCATCACTACTCTACCAATCTCTTGGCGGATTTGCATTGTCTCTTCTACAATTTGCGTGATGTTGATTCTGTTTTCGAAATTAAAATTTTCCATTATACTAGGTATTGATTAAAGTGTTGAATATGTTTATAAAGCGAAATTAATTGTTCTGCAGATATAGCATTCAGATTACGAATGGTGGCAATTTTAATCATCAATTCGTTTACTTCGGATGCAGGAGCGCCACTTTTTTTGGTAAGTGTTTCTGCAAATTCGTCATCCAATTTATTAGTAAAAATATTAAAGTGTGTTCTCATTTTTTCTAGCAAATGCGTAATCATTTTTTCTGCTAAATTTTTATGGTCTTGCTTGTTGTAATACAATTGCCCAATGGTTTCTACAAACTCTAAACTTGTATTGGTAACAGGTGGTATTATTGGCACCTCTCTTTGACGGCGCTTGCCATTAAATAAGATAAATAAAGCTAATCCTAAACATGCCAATGCAATAGCTGCCATCCACATGGGGTATTTCATTAACCCACTTAGTGGATTATTAGATGCGGGTTTTTTTTGCTCAAAATGCCTGTACATGTATTGATGCCAATTAATTAATTCTACATTTTTGGGAATGTGGCTAATCGCTTTTGCTAAATAGGTTTTATTATCGGCTTGTAGTAAAAAATAGTTGGTAAATAGCAGTGGTGCACTATGCAAAAATAATTTTCCTTTGCCATAGCGTATCATTAAAAAATTTGGATCTCCATTGGCAGATGTACCTAATACGGTTTTATCAAAAATACTTTTATCCAACATGGTATTTTCGTAATTTTTATTATTTGCAGATACTTCATCAGTTGAAGGCTCATTATCATTATTATAATTATGAAATACACTTGTAGCTGGTATTGCCTTTTTTAAAGAATAAGCTACAGTATCTTTTCTAATGCCTAAATAAAAAGTTTGGATTAGTTTTACATACTGCTGATTGGTAGTAAAAATCATGCTATCATCAACACTTCCAGAATATTGGCTCACATGAAATTTATTCAATAAATTTTCACTGATATTTTCTGCAGATAAAAATACATAATTGCCTTGTTCTATATAGGTGAGTAATTTATCTAACTCTACATCATTCCATTCAAAAGTTTGGGCAATAATAAATTTTAATTGATTCGTTACTTTAGGTTCATCTAAATAAGACTCATTGTGTTTGAATATTTTTTTTGAATCTTTTATTTCTACCTTATCAAACATATGCTGCAAAGCTTGATAAGTAACATAAGTACCATAAGGAATTTTATCATTACGGCTATATGTTTTCTTCCAAGAAGTGGTTTTTTTATTGGCTAAAATATGGCTTGATGCTAGGCATACCAACATCATCAACAATACAGTATATTTCAAAACTACTTTCATGGTTATGCGGTAATTGAGTTTTGAAATTGAATAAATTGAGCACGGATTTGTTGGAAATTTTCTGCAGTTAACTCATAGTGTCCATACCATGTATAATCAAAATATCGTGTAATTACTGCAAAAGATGCATATAATCTTGTATTATACAATTTTTGCATATAGGCACTTGTAAGCGTTTCTTTTTTATAGTTAATCCAACTGTGATCATTTAATTTTTGCAAACTTTGCAAATACAAAATGCGTGTAGCTAATCGGTAATTATTATTATACAAAGCTTCTGCAATGGCTTTATCCCATTCATTAAATTCTTGCACATCTTCCCAAGTAGTTTCTTCTTGCACAATTGCTATATCTTTTTTACTAAAATATTGCTTGCCAAAAAATGCATAAATAATTATTACTATCACCAATGCTATCAAAATAAAAAGCATTACTGCGCCAAAGTCTTTACCAAAATTCCAATTGAATTTTGAGAAATCTGTAGGGTTGTTTTCTTTTTTTTGGGGTTCAGATTTTTTCTCTTTCAGCTCGATGTACACCAAATCTTTATCACTAGTAATATTTTTCCATGCAGTATCTGTAATATTTCTTTGTTGGTATATAGCTTCCTTTTTCTTTGCATCTAATAATTTTTCTTGCAAGGAAGAAATCTCTGCATCATCTTCTGCACTTACTTCTTCTGTATTCATATTCAATTCTTCTAAAGTTGCAGTATCTACTGCTACTGGATAATTTTCTGTTTGCGAATAGGCATTATTCGTTGTGCACAATTGTAGGAAGCATAAAGCAAGAACTATTATCAAAATATGATATGTAAATAATTGTTTCAACTAAATAAATTCTACTTTTTGATTATTTACAAATAACTCTCCTTTTATTACACTTATACCTCTGCGTTTTATTGCAATTGGGTATAGCACAAAATAAAAAAAGATGAATGCTTCTGATGCCACTAAAATACATAAACTAATGCTCCAATGGACTTCTGTATGCCTTGTAATGAATCCTTCTAAAAATGCAGCTACAATAAATATGGGAATTAGTGCAATTAATATTTTCACAGATTCTCTTGCACCTTTTAAGAAAGCATACATGCGGCAATGCGTGCCGGGGAACAAAAAGCTAGTACCTAAAATTAAACCTGCCGTGCCTGCTATTACAATGGCATTTATTTCTAAAGTGCCATGTGTCCATACAGTAAGTATGCTATCCCATCCTAGGCCTTTTGCAAAAAACATCTGTTGGAAACAGCCTAGCATAATGGCATTTTGTAGCAATTGATACAATGTAAATATTCCCAAAAATATTCCTTGCGAAAACACATTAAAGCTCACCCAAATATTATTAACAGCAATGCTTAAAAACATTGTCATTTCATTTTCATTTTTATACACACCAAATGGATCTCCATTGTCAATATTTTCTTGCGTCATATTTACATATTCATCTCCAAGAATTTCGCGCATAAAATTTTGGTCTGTCATGTTTGCAATAGCACCAATGGCAGTAAACACTATGAAAAAAATAAGTGTAAATAAATATACTTTATGGTACTTTGCTACAATGCTAGGCAATTCGTATTTCCAGAAAGTAGTAAAGCGATTGCCTTTTTGTTTTTTGTTGGCATAAATACCACTGTACTGCTTTGCCGCTAAGCCATTTAAAAATTGTGTGGTAGTGCTTTTTGGATAAAATGTTTTACTAAAGCTGAGATCGTCTATCAAATTGACAAACCTATTGGCAAGGGTGTCAGGATCTTCTGTTTCCTGCATATAACTTTCCCAACGGTTAATATTATTTTTTAAAAATTTGCCTTCGCGCATTAGAGTCTACAATTTTACTGATGATTATTGAATAAAAAAAATGAATATAT
>Ga0114967_10002843_pt1 | contig 14411 bp, 10 predicted proteins | sample M_130628_MF_Meta_FD_92639 | JGI IMG/M metagenome (GOLD analysis project Ga0114967, IMG submission 92639) | Freshwater microbial communities from Lake Montjoie, Canada to study carbon cycling - M_130628_MF_MetaG | ecosystem: Environmental > Aquatic > Freshwater > Lake | place: Lake Montjoie... | reverse complement strand
TCTTCAATTGGATTTAACATCTTTACCGAATGGAATGTATTCCTTTATTCAAAGGGATCGAAGTGTGCGAATTATCAAACAAGATCAGTAGTTTTGTCCTAAATTTATTTGAACATGCACCAAACAAGACCACAAATCTCTGTTGTCATTCCCTTGTTAAACGAAGTAGAATCTTTGCCTTCGTTGCACGAATGGTTGTTGCAGGTGTTTAAGAACAATGGTTTTTCTTATGAAGTGGTTTTTGTTGACGATGGCAGCGATGATGGTTCATGGAAAATGATTGAATCCCTTTGCGACGCAGATCCGAATACTTTTGGTGTGAAATTTCAACGAAACTACGGTAAATCAGCTGCAATGCAAGTGGGTTTTCAGCACGTGAAAGGAGACGTAGTGATTACGATGGATGCGGATTTACAAGATTCTCCTGATGAAATCCCTGAACTCTATAAAATGATTGTGGAGGATGGATTTGACCTCGTGTCAGGTTGGAAACAAAAAAGGTATGATCCCCTATCAAAAACGCTTCCTACCAAACTTTACAACTGGGCTGCAAGAAGGATTACAGGCATTCATTTACATGATTTTAATTGCGGTTTAAAAGCCTATCGACTCCCGGTTGTGAAAAGCATCGAAGTGTATGGAGACATGCATCGTTACATGCCCGCTTTGGCAAAATACGCCGGTTTTAAAAAGATTGGAGAAAAAGTCGTTCAGCACCAAGCCAGAAAATTTGGGGTGACGAAATTTGGATTGAACCGGTTCTTAAATGGCCCACTGGACCTCATGACTGTGGCTTTCATGGGTAAATTCGGTAAGAAACCCATGCATTTCTTCGGCGCCTTAGGCACCTTGATGTTCATTGTAGGCTTTGGGTTTGGGTTTTTCCTGGGAATTGATAAGCTGTTCATTCATACCCATGGAATAAAATTGGCACAACGCACAGAATTTTTTGTTTCCCTTACGGCCATGCTGATGGGATTGCAGTTCTTTTTGACAGGTTTTATCGCCGAGTTGATGGGACGAAATGCGTCGTCAAGAAACAATTACCTCATCGAAGAAAAATCAGGATGGGATTGAAGCTTTGGGGATTGGATCAAGGGTGGACCCTTTTTCTAGACCGCGATGGAGTGGTTAATGAACGCATTTTTGATGGCTATGTCTTGAAAAGTGACGATTTCCATTTCACCTACAAAGCCCTCGAAGCCCTGCGTTTGGCTCATTCAATGTTTAACCGAATCATCTTGGTCACCAACCAACAATGCGTAGCGCTTGAATTGATTTCCCTGCCAGCATTGCAAGAGATCCACCAACATATGTTGACTGAAATTGAAGCGAATGGAGGAAAGATCGATGCGGTTTTTGCAGCCGTTGAACTTAAAAAAGATCCAAATAACCGAAGAAAACCCAAGCCAGCCATGGCGTTTGAAGCAAAAAACATTTTCCCGGAAATAGATTTTTCCAAATCCATCATGGTAGGAGATACCGATGGCGATTTGAATTTTGGAAAAAACCTAGGCATGCGCACCGTACTTGTTCAAAGTGCCGAAATGGTTTCTGTAACACCCGACCTTGTCGTTGGTTCTTTGTATGAATTTATCCTTTCCCTATGCGAATAGTATTGTTATGCTTCTTACTGATGCAATGCGCAAGCATTTTGTCGCAAAATAAAACCGATGCCAAAGGAAACAAACAAGGCCCCTGGGTAAAATACCACCCGAATTCTAAAGTTATGTTGTATTCAGGCCAGTTTAAGGACAACCATCCTGTGGGTGAATTCAGGTATTTTTATCCCTCAGGTGCCGTTAAAGCCATCGTTCAACACGAATCCCTTCATCACAGTTTTGCATGGTATTATTACGAAAATGAACAATTGATGTCACTCGGGAAATACGTTGACCAGTTAAAAGATTCTGTTTGGATGAATTACAACGCTGGTGGCTTCTTGGTCAGCAAAGAACATTTTAAAAACAATAAATTGAACGGCGAAAAAATCATTTATTACGTTGCAAATCAAGTAGAAACAGGAGAGATTAAGGCCCTCAGTGTAGAACATTTTTCCGACAGTGTCCTTAATGGAAGTTACCAAGCGTTTTTCTCTTCCGGAAAAATGAAGGAGCAAGGAAATTATACCTTCGGGTTAAAAGAAGGTGTTTGGGAAACTTTCCACCCCAACGGAAGTATAGCTTCGCGTGTTAAATTTAAACAAGGAAAAGCGTATGGTTACATGTATGTCTATGATGAGGAGGGGGAGGAAAGCTATAAAGTTTTTTACCTAAAGGGAGTGAAATTGTCCCAAGAAGCTTTGAAAAAATACCTGGATAATTGCGCGAAAAATGGAATTACTCCTGAGGAATAACTATCTTTAAAGCATGAAAAGGTTGCGTTTTTTGGGGACATCGATCGGTCTAATGATGCTTTTAGTGGCCTGTACTAAAGACAACCCAAATGTCTCACTTGCAGACTACCATTATGATTATTTCCCTGTTAAACTTGGAGCCTATTGGATGTATGATGTCGTAGAAATTTCCCACGACCAGAATGCAGCGGTAGAACACGATACCATTTCATACCAACTGAAAACCGAAATAGGGGATACTTTAATCGACAATGAAGGGAGAATTACCAACCGTTTTTATCGCTACAAACGAAATACTTCCTTTGATTCTTGGGTGTTGACAGATGTTTGGACAACGATTTTGGTTGACAACCGCGCAGAGCTTGTTGACGAAAACATTCGCAAAGTGGTGCTGCGTTTCCCAATCAAAGCCAACATGGTGTGGAACCCCAATCAATTCAATTTTTTAGCTTCTCAACAAGCGTATTACGAGGATATTCACAACCCTAATTCCGTAAGTGGCTTTTCCTTAGACAGCACCGTAAAAGCTTTGAGCGTAAAAGAACTCAGCCTTGTTTCTTATGCCCATCAATATGAAGTGTATGCGAAAAAAATAGGACTGGTGCGGAAGTATTACAAAGATTTGAAAATTTCAAATTTTGACACCTTGAACATCCTTTCAGGCAAAGAACTTTATTATACCTTGACGGATTATAGCCATTAATCCTTATTTTTGGTGCAGATGGAATTTTCAGAGGTAAAAAGAGATTGTAAATATTTTAAAGGTCACATCCCTTGTGATTTCAATAAACAAAAGGGAAATGTTTGTCCGACATGCGACGAATATCAACCCATTGAAACACGCATCCTAATCATCAAACTTGCAGCCTTAGGCGATGTGATTCGTACCACCCCACTGTTGGCGAAGTTCCGTTCGAAGTACCCCAATGCCCACATTACTTGGATGACCCAAAGTCCAGAGATATTACCAAAAAATCAGATTGACTTGATTCTTCCGTTTGATGCAATGTCAATATTTCTCTTGGAAAACAGTCTTTTTGACCTTGTCGTGAATTTGGATAAGGAACCTGAAGCCTGTGTGTTGATGGCCAAAATTGAAGGGAAGCACAAGTATGGATACACATGGTTGGACCATGGTGTGGCGCCATGTACCCCTGCGGCAGAGCATAAATTAATGACGGGTTTCTTTGATGAGTTGTCGAAAGTAAATACCAAAAGCTACCCCGAAGAAATTTTTGAAATTTGTCACGAATCCTTTGATTATGAGCCTTATGCCATACAACTTAACCAAGAGAAGTACGAGGAGTGGAACCAAAAGTTTAGTGCGTTAAAAGGAAACAAAAAAGAAGTGGTTGGACTCAATACAGGGTGTGGTCCAAGATGGAAAACCAGGCTTTGGGACGATGAGAAATGGGTCTTGTTGGCTACGTCTTTAATCGAGTTGGGCTATTTTCCAATCTTCCTCGGCGGAGCCCTTGAACATGAGAAAAACATCAGACTGTCCAAAGAATCAGGCGCACATTACCCCGGGCATTACGACCTTGAAACCTTTATTTCTTTGACCCATGCGTGCGACATCGTTGTGACCCAAGTAACCATGATGATGCACATTGCTACTGCACTGCAGAAAAAGATGGTGCTAATGAATACCATTTTTAATCCCCATGAATTTGAATTGTACAACCGCGGTGTGATGGTAGGTCCTCCAAAAGCCTGTGAATGTTATTATGGCAATGTTTGCAAACGAGGGGTTCCTTGTATGAATGACATTCAGCCTGAATCCATTGTCACTGCCATAAAGACCCTTTCCTAACCCATGCGTTTTGTCTTTTTATCCACTTTTTATCCCTTTCGTGGTGGAATAGCCCAGTTCAATGCGTTGGTATATCGAGAACTCGAGAAGAACAATGAAGTGGTAGCCGTTACCTTCAAACGTCAATACCCAAAATTGCTCTTTCCAGGTAAAACACAATACGTTACCCCAGAAGATACAGCGGATAAAATACCTTCCTTCCCTTGGCTCGATACCATCAATCCTTTCAGCTATGTTTCAACGGGGAAAAAAGTTCGAAACCTGAAGCCGGAGGTGGTGATAACCAAATATTGGATGACGTTTTTCGGGCCTTCGCTTGGGTTTGTGTTAAGCCGACAATCTCGTTTTGCCAAAAGAATTGCCATCCTCGACAATGTCATCCCCCACGAACGACGGTTTTTTGACCACGCGTTTAACCGCTACTTTTTAAACCGAAACGATGGGTTTATTGCGATGACAGAAAAAGTAAAAAATGATTTGCTCTCTTACATTCCAGATGCGAAATGCATGCTGATTCCTCATCCCATCTATAACCATTTCGGCGCAAGATTAGCCAGGGAAGAGGCTTTGAGAAATTTGAACATTACCGTTAAAGAAGACAGCCGCGTACTTTTGTTTTTCGGAATCATTCGGGATTACAAAGGATTGGATGTTTTGATTGAAGCCCTTTCCTTATTGGACAATCGCTATGTGTTGATCATTGCTGGTGAGGCCTATGGAGATTTTAAGAAATACGAGAAATGCATGGAGCGATTTGAGGTGAAGGAACGATGTTTTGTTTTCGAGCGGTACATCGGAGATGAAGAAGTACCAAATTTCTTTTCCGCTGGCGATGTGTGCGTATTACCCTATAAATCAGCAACCCAAAGTGGGATTACAGGGATTGCACAACATTTTGAATTGCCGGTAATTGCTACCAACGTGGGTGGATTGGCTGAAACCATAGCGCATAACAAAACAGGTTTAATCGTTGATCATGTAGACCCGGCCGAACTGGCAAGTCAAATTGGATTTTACTTTGACAATCAATGCAGGGAATCTTTTGCGGTCAATATTCAAAACCAAAACAAGGAAAACAATTGGGGCTCCTTTGTGAAGAAATTGGAGGCCTTCGTCCAAGAAATATAAGGCAATGGGTCGGGCTAAATCCGCACTTGCCAATTAGTAATTTTTAAAAGTTGATTTTACAAATCGTAAATCCTATATTTGCACCCTTGTAATTTACAAATAAAGCAGAATAAATGAGAAATAAGGGCTTTTTTTGGTTTTTAACCATATTATTGCTTGCCGTGTCTTTGTATCAGTTGTCTTTCACCTGGTATGCCGTAAAAGAAGAACGAAAAGCCGAGAAAGAGGCGGTTTTAAAAGTAAACCAACTTCGCGAGGAATCCTTTAAAAATGAAGGGGATCAAAAAGGAATAGGCTTCTTGCCAAACAATACCACCGTAGATTTTAATTCACCTGAAGGTGAAGCGTTGGCAAAAGCAGCGTTTATCAATGAGATTTTACGTGAGCGCGGATCAAAAGAGGTGTATCCAATCTTTGGTTCTACCTTCTCTGAAGTGAAAAAACGATCGCTGGCTTTCGGTCTTGACCTTGTCGGTGGAATGAGTGTGACCATGGAAATCTCTACGGGAGACCTTCTTATCAGCCACGCGCAAAGTCCCAATTCCGTGAGGTTTAAAACCATCTATGCAGAAGCAAATCGCAAATACAATGCAGGAAAGGGTGATTTCTTGGATTTGTTCATTCAGGCTGCGGAGAAAAACAATACAAAACTTAGCCTCATTCTTAAGGGCGATGGCATCGGAGTGAACTCTACCAACAGTGAGATCGAAAGGTATTTCAAAGACCTTCTTAAATCTTCCATGGATGGAGTAGAACAAATCATGTATCGCAGGATCAACCAATTTGGTGTAGCACAACCTAACATTCAAAAAGACCTTGCCACCAATCGACTTTACATCGAATTGCCAGGGGTGCAAGATGAAAATACCGTAGCGCAAAAACTAAAATCTACCGCTAACCTTGAGTTTTTTGAAACGTTTGCACCCAGTCAAATAAAGAACGAATTGGCCAACGCAGATTTAATCAGTAAAAATGCTGAAAGTACAATGTCAGACACTACAGACACCGCAGATACAGCTTCAAACCGGCCTGCAAAGGAAGAAGGAAGATTGTCTTTGGGGGGTAGCAGCAAAACCAAAAGTTTGATGGATTACATTCAGCCAGTGGGAGATTATGCCATTGGTTCTGTTTTGGCTATGGACAAAGGTGCGGTAGATCAAATTTTGAAACGAGAAGACGTAATGGCAGCCTTGCCGCCAAACATTCGATTCATGTGGGGTGCAGAGCCTAATGAAATGGATAAGAAATCCAAGCAAACGGGGTACATGCTTTATGCGTGTAGGGTTCCGGAAAATGGCAAAGCACGTGTGAATGGACAACACATTTCCAGCGCTTCAACCGGTTTCGACCAACGCGATGGTAAAATCACAGTCGATTTGAAGATGACACCCGAAGGTACAGATGAATGGGGACAAATGACAACGGAAAACAAAGACAGGATTGTTGCCATCACCATGGACAATGTGGTGTATTCTGCGCCAACCGTAATCAATGCCATTACTTCTGGAAGTACACAAATCTCTGGAACGTTTACCTTCGAAGAAGCAGAATCTTTGGCTGGTTTGTTAAATGGAGGGGCTTTGCCCGCTCCGTGTTTGATCAAAGAACAAAACCGTGTAGGTCCGAGCATTGGGGCAGAGAATTCGCAAGCAGGATTGGTTTCTTTCGGCTTTGCTTTCTTAGCGGTATTGTTATACATGTTCTTTTATTACGGAAAATCCGGTATTGCGGCGAACATCGCTTTGTTGGCCAACGTTGTTTTCATCATGGGTTGCTTGGCATCCTTTGGTGCTGTACTTACCTTGGCAGGGATTGCAGGTATCATCTTGACCATCGGTACCGCCGTCGATGCGAACATCCTAATCTTTGAACGTATCCGTGAGGAACAACGTGCAGGGGTGGAAGCCAAAACCGCCATCGACATCGGATTTAAAAAAGCACTTCCTTCCATCATCGATGCGAACATCTCCCACTTACTGGTAGCCGTCGTATTGAAGTATTTCGGAACCGGTGAGATTGAATCATTTGCAACCACTTTGATTGTCGGAATCTTTACTTCTGTATTCTCCGCAATCTTTATTTCACGTTTGGTTATCAACTTTTGGATGGAAAGAAACAAAGGCGTGGCTTTCGATACAAAATACTCTAAAGGTTTGTTCCAAAACTTCCATTTCAATTGGATTGGTGCACGTAAATATTTCTACATCTTCTCGATTTCAGTGACGGTAATCGGTATGATCAGTTTATTTACCCGTGGATTGAAACAAAGTGTTGAATTTACCGGGGGAAGAACTTTTTCGGTGAAATTTGAGAAAAAAGCAGACATTGAAGCCATACGCTCAGAGCTTGAAAAGACCTTCGTCGAAAACAAAGAAGTCGCTTCCATTGAGTTGAAGACCAAGTCGAATGATTACAATGTGGAAATCATGACGAATTATAAGTTGAAAGACGATGGGGCAACCGAAGAAGTGAAAACCAAAATGAGCGAAGCCTTGAATCGACTGAAAGGAAAACTTGGTTCCCATACCTTTGAAGGACAAAGGACGGTGAGTGCTTCTGTCTCCAGTGAGTTGTGGAATTCCTCAGCCATTTCATTAACCGTGGCTTTGATTGCCATATTCCTTTACATTCTCTTCCGATTTGGTTACTGGCAATACTCCTTGGGTGCGATTGTAGGATTGATTCACGATGCCTTTTTCGTTATATCCGTTTTCTCGCTCTTGCATGGCTTCCTGCCTTTCAGTCTGGATGTAAATCAAGCCTTTATTGCCGCCATTCTAACCGTCATAGGTTACTCGATGAATGACACCGTAATTGTCTTTGATAGGATTCGTGAAAACCTCCGCGCCAGCGGTCCGGAAGACCATCATTATGAAATCGTGAACCGTTCCTTGAACACCACCCTAAGCAGAACTTTCAATACCTCAATGATCCTATTCGTTGTTGTTTTGATCATGTTTATTTTTGGTGGACCTGCGATCAAAGGTTTCCTATTCGCATTGTTGGTTGGGGTAATCATCGGTACCTATTCGTCATTGTGTGTGGCAACGCCTATTCTTATCGATTTCTCCAAACGATTGAAAGCGTAAGCATACCTACTTGTTCATTGTAAAACCACCTCCAGAGGTGGTTTTTTTATGTCTGATAATTTGATCGGCAGGGTGGATGGGTTTTTAAACGCTGTTTGTTCATAATTCCTTTGTTTCGTGTGTAGACTGACCGGCTATTCATTCTAAATTTGAGTTCACTGTATCATACATGGCCGAAAATCAATATACCGAAGACAACATACGCTCACTTGACTGGAAAGAGCACATCCGCCTACGTCCGGGAATGTACATCGGTAAATTAGGGGATGGCGCATCCGCAGAAGATGGCATTTACATTCTGGTCAAAGAAGTCATTGACAATTGCATTGATGAATTTGTGATGGGGAACGGTAAAAGAATCGATGTTAAAGTTCAAGATGGAAAGGTGACGGTAAGGGATTTTGGACGTGGCATTCCCCTTGGGAAAGTCGAAGAAGTGGTTTCCAAAATGAATACAGGGGGTAAATATGATTCAAAGGCCTTTAAGAAATCCGTGGGACTGAATGGGGTAGGTACAAAAGCGGTAAACGCATTGTCCTCCCATTTTAAAGTGTATGCAGTACGTGATGGTTCCTTGAAAGCCGCTACTTTCTCCATGGGTAACCTGGTGAAATCTTTTGAAATTGAAGAGACTACAGAGCAAAATGGTACCTACGTAGAGTTCATTCCCGATGAACAGGTGTTTAAAAAATATGCCTTTAAAACCACCTATCTCCAAAAGATGATGTGGAATTATTGCTACCTAAACCGAAATTTAAGCATCTATTTTAATGGAGAGAAATTTCAATCCAAAGATGGACTCAAAGATTTGTTGGAAAACAACATGGATGGCGATCCTTTGTATCCGATTATCCACTTGGAAGCAGAAGACATTGAGGTAGCTTTTACGCATGGAAGGACCTACGGAGAGGATTACTATTCTTTTGTGAACGGACAACATACGACACAAGGGGGGACGCATCAGAGTGCCTTCCGGGAATCTGTTGCAAAAGTAATCAGGGACTTCTACAATAAAAATTACGAAGCTTCTGACATACGTCAATCCATTGTAGCCGCGGTTTCCGTGAAAGTCGTAGAACCCGTATTTGAATCTCAAACAAAAACGAAGCTTGGCTCGCAAGAAATCGAACCCGATGGAAAGTCTATGCGCGCTTTTATCAATGATTTCCTAAAGGACCACCTCGATAATTATTTACACCGAAATCCCGAAGTTGCAGACATCCTTGAGAAAAAAATAAAGCAGGCAGAACGCGAAAGAAAAGAGCTTGCCGGGATTCGTAAAATTGCACGCGACCGTTCCAAAAAAGCAAGCCTTCATAATAAAAAATTACGCGATTGCCGCATTCACCTTACCGACTTAAAAGACGACAGAAGGGAAGACACCACCTTGTTTATAACCGAAGGAGATTCGGCAAGTGGTTCCATTACAAAGTCCAGAGATGTGGGTACGCAAGCCGTGTTTTCGCTTCGTGGTAAACCCTTGAATGTTTATGGTCTTACCAAAAAAGTGGTTTACGAAAATGAGGAGTTCAACTTGATTCAAGCAGCCTTAGACATTGAAGAGGAAATGGACAACCTGCGATACAATCGCATTGTCATTGCAACCGATGCCGATGTCGATGGAATGCACATTCGGATGCTTTTACTCACTTTTTTCCTGCAATTTTTTCCAGACTTGGTGAAAAGAAACCATGTGTATGTATTGCAAACACCGTTGTTCAGGGTGAGGAATAAAAAGAAAACCATGTACTGCTATTCCGATGAGGAGCGGAAAAATGCGATTTTGGAAATTGGCAAAGGGGCAGAAATAACGAGGTTTAAAGGATTAGGGGAGATTTCACCCGATGAATTCATACATTTTATTGGAAACGACATCCGTTTGGAACCTGTAGTCCTTACAAAAGAAGCTTCCATAGATTCCATTCTTTCTTATTTCATGGGGAAAAATACGCCGGAGCGACAAGAGTTTATCATTGATAACTTAAGGGTGGAAAAAGACGAGGCAGATGCAACGGATGAGACAGAATTGGAATTGACATAAAGCAAAAGGGTGGACGAAATAGACGACATACAGCCAGGGTCAAACGAAGAGCACAATCCGTTTGAAAACAAGAAAATCGATGAGAAAATTGTCCCGGTTAATGGGCTTTATGAAAATTGGTTTCTTGATTATGCGAGCTATGTGATCCTCGAACGTGCGGTGCCTGCCTTGCAAGATGGTTTAAAACCTGTACAACGAAGATTGCTACATTCCATGCGTGAATTGGAAGACGGTCGCTATAACAAGGTTGCCAATGTCATCGGGAACACCATGAAATATCACCCGCATGGAGATGCTTCCATCGGCGATGCTTTGGTGCAGTTGGGACAAAAAGACCTTTTGATAGATTGCCAAGGAAACTGGGGAAATACGATTACAGGAGATGGCGCGGCTGCGCCGAGGTACATTGAAGCGCGTTTGTCGAAGTTTGCCTTGCACGTAGCATTTAATCCGAAAACAACTACTTGGTTGTCAAGTTATGATGGCAGGAACAAAGAGCCAGAAACCCTGCCCGTTAAATTTCCTCTGTTGTTGGCACAAGGAGCCGAAGGCATCGCAGTTGGAATGGCCTGTAAATTTCTTCCGCATAATTTCATTGAACTGATAGACCAATCCATAAACCACCTTCGAGGGAAAAAAGTCGAAATTCTACCCGATTTCCCGAATGGGGGTATGGCTGATTTTACGAATTACAATGACGGTTTGAGAGGTTCACGTGTGCGTGTTCGGGCGAAAATCCGAAAGGTGGATACCAAAACCTTGATCATTCACGAAATTCCCTTTGGAACAACGACAACCTCCCTGATTGAATCCGTGCTTAAAGCCAACGAAAAAGGGAAAATCAAGATTAAAAAAATCGAGGACAATACCTCCTCGCATGCGGAAATCATCATTCACTTAGCACCAGGGGTGTCGCCCGACAATACCATTGATGCGTTGTATGCTTTTACCGATTGTGAAGTTTCCATGTCGCCGAATTCATCCATCATTGACAAGGATAAACCAAGGTTTTTAGGCGTTTCTGAAATCTTAAAAATCAACACGGACCACACCGTTGATTTGTTGAAACTGGAACTGGAAATTCGACTCGATGAATTGGAAAGACAATGGCATTTTTCCACCTTGGAAAAATTGTTCATCAACCACGAAATGTACATCGATTTCAAATTGTATAGCGACAAAACGGCTTTGTTTGCGTATTTGTACGATCGATTTAAACCTTTCGAAGAACAATTGATTCGTGAAATTGAAGATGAGGATTTACATAAGTTGACCCAAATCCCCATGATCCGAATTACCAGATTTGACGCCAATAAAGCCGACGATTTGTTGTTGAAAATAGAAACGGAAATGGCTGAAGTGAAGCATCACTTGGAAAACCTAGTGGATTATGCCGTTGATTATTTTAAAGACCTTAAAAAACGCTTTGCTGCCGGAAAAGAAAGAAAGACAGAAATTAAGGTGTTTGACACCATCAGCGCAACAAAAGTCATCATTGCCAATCGCAAGCTTTACATCGATTTAGAAGAAGGCTTCATCGGCTACGGATTGAAGAAAAACGAACCCATTTCAGATTGCTCGGAAATTGACGACATCATTTGTTTTTTCTCTTCAGGAAAAATGATGATAACGAAGGTGGCAGATAAGAAGTTCGTCGGAAAAGGACTCATCTATGCAAATGTTTGGAAGAAAGGCGATACCCGCACCATTTACCACCTATTTTACCAAGATGGGTTGAGCGGCATTACCATGATGAAAAGGTTTTTTGTGAACTCCATCACACGCGATACCGAATACGACCTCACCAAAGGAGCCAAAGGGTCAAAAATGACCTATTTTTCGGTGCATCCGAATGGGGAACGAGAAGTGGTGACCGTGTTGCTTCGACCAAGACCACACCTCAAAAGGTTGCGTTTCGATGTTGACCTCGGTGAATTGATCATTAAAGGGAGAAACGCTGCAGGAAATCGCGTGACCAAAGAAATCATTCAAAAAATCATTCAAAAAGAAGTAGGAGGAAGTACCCTTGCGTCTCGAAAAATATGGTACGATACCGTTGTAGGTCGACTGAATGACGAAGGCAGAGGTAAATTCTTGGGCGCGTTTAAAGGAAACGATAAACTACTGACGCTCTACAAAAATGGCGAATACCGCTTGTCTACCTTCGACCTCTCCAACCATTTTGATGAAGACATGATTCACCTTGAGAAATGGAACCCAGCGCATCCCATTTCTGCAGTTTACTACGATGCTGACAAAGAATTGAATTATGTGAAACGCTTTCTTTGTGAGGTTCAATCCGATAAAAGGGTGCCTTTCATCTCCGAGTCGGAAGGTTCATACCTACACGTAGTTTCTACGGCGTACCGTCCAGAAATTAAAATAGTATTCAATAAATTACTTCGCGAAACCAAAAACCTTTCCGATGCTGTGTTCAATGTTGCCGACCTCATTGAGGTAAAAGGGATGAAGGCGCAAGGTAATCAGGTAACGAAGTTCAAGGTGAAAGAAATTGTGCTTACCCATGAAATCGGGGAGAGTCCAGAAGCCTGGCCAACCGAAGAAGTTCCTTTCGAAATTGAAGGAATGATAGAAGACGTGGAAAGCGTGGATGGTGCAGATGGTTCAGAAAACACAACACCTGATGCGCCAACAGATGGAAGTGTGGAATGGGATTTTACCAAAAAAGATGACGATCAGCCAACCTTGTTTGATTAGTTTCCGATAAACACTTTAACCGTTTTTCCATTCGAGCCTTGAATCATGTAAATTCCTGAGGGAACATTAAGGCTTAATCGAGTCTGTCCGTTGCTTAAACGATGTTCAGAAACTTGCATGCCCAATGCGTTCATCACTTTGTAGGAAGCAGGCAATGTATTTTCTATAACCAGTTGGCTGCCATCAAACCATGTTGTGTTTTGGTAGATGCCACCGGAAACATTGGTTTGCGCAAACATTGAAAATGAACAAAGCGCCGCTAAGAAGAATAGGGTAGTTTTCATATGCGATTAGTATATGATGAATTTTTGATTCACTGGGGTTTGGTTGACTCTTTTTAGGATAAAGAATCCAGGACGCAGGTCAGATACATTAAATGCATTTGCAGCGAAAGCCTTCAAGACAAGAACCTTTCCGTTTAAGTCACAAAGCGCTATTTCATTGATGGCAGTGGTACTCAGCAATGTGAGCGTATTTTCCACTGGATTTTCAAAAGTAAAATCTTGCATTTCATTCGCAGCAACCCCAGCAACCTGATTGAACTTTAATACGGTGCCTAACAGGATGGTGCAAGAAGTGTCAAATATTTGGTAATTGATCAGCCCTTTGGTTACATCGTCGTATCCATCTATGATAGACTGTTCAATTCCTGCAGAATCAAGACCGCAAAAGCAGTTGGTTAAGAGCGAATAATTTACATTGGTATTGTTGTTTACATTGTAATTGATGTTTCCGCAAATTTCGTTGTTGGTAACAATCGGCGCATTGACAACGCTTGAAATCCCTGAAATTCTTACGCCACCTATGTTGTTATTGATTTGGTTGTTCACCAATTCTGTCAAAACAGACACGTCAACCGCCACTTCATTGTAATTGAATACGTTGTTACTTATTTTACAACCATAGGAGCTTTGAATGCCCGTAACGTTGTCTAAAAAAATACAATTTTCGATCTTTCCATTGTTGGGAAAATTTATGGCGGTACCATTGTTCAGGAATTGGCAATTGGTAATGGACATAGAATCGAAAACCCCCGCAGAAAAAACAAGTGCGTTGGTGTTTTCTAAAAATGTAGATCCCGTCATCGTAAAGGCTGTAGCGTAGGCATTGATGGCAGTACCATTGTCCTTAAAAAAGCAATTGTTCAAAGTAAAATAGCTCCAACCATAAACGGCAGCATTGTTTCCTCTGAATTGGCAATTGTTTAAGACGGTTTCATTTCCTACGGTTATGGCTTGGCCACAATGGTTAAAAGAGCAATTGGTA
>Ga0114967_10002835_pt1 | contig 14443 bp, 12 predicted proteins | sample M_130628_MF_Meta_FD_92639 | JGI IMG/M metagenome (GOLD analysis project Ga0114967, IMG submission 92639) | Freshwater microbial communities from Lake Montjoie, Canada to study carbon cycling - M_130628_MF_MetaG | ecosystem: Environmental > Aquatic > Freshwater > Lake | place: Lake Montjoie... | reverse complement strand
CATAGGAGAAGATCGTCGCGCCGCTGGTGCGGGTGGCAGCCCGCTCCAACACCTTCCTGAACCCGTGGCCGTAGAAGATGTTGTCGCCGAGCACCAGCGCCGACCGCGCCCCATTGAGGAATTCCCGTCCGATGATGAATGCCTGCGCCAGGCCGTCGGGCTGGGGCTGCGCGGCATAGCTGATCGACACGCCAAAGGCTGAGCCGTCCCCCAGCAGTTCGGCGAAGTGCGGCAGGTCGTGGGGAGTGGAGATCAGCAGAATGTCGCGGATGCCGGCGAGCATCAGGGCCGACAGCGGGTAATACACCATCGGCTTGTCGTAGATCGGTAGCAGCTGCTTGGAGATCGCCAGCGTCATCGGATGCAGGCGGGTGCCCGCCCCACCGGCCAGCACGATCCCCTTGAGCGGCAGAGGGCCGGGGCGGGACTCGTCAGGCTGAAATTCTGGCATCACAGCGGGCACCTAGGCTCTTGCGCGGGAAGAAAATCATCAGGCCCGTGGCTGGCCAGGCTCGACCTTGTAAGGAGAATCGGCATTGAGCTCGTGGCGAATCTCATCCACCTTCTCCCGCTTGCCCGGCCCGGCGTAGAGCCGATTGGGGGCGTTGAACACCCAGCCCGGCACGTGGCTGACATTGCGGTAGGCATGGACAACTCCCGGCGGAATCGTCACGGCACAGGGATTCGACTCGCCGCACACCGTGCGGGTTTGCAGACCGAAAGTTGGTGAGTTGGGCCGGGCATCCCACAGCACCAGTTCAAAGTCGCCCGGACCCATGAAGGCAAACAGATCGGTCTGGTCAACATGCTCGTGCGGGCCGCGCACGACCCCCGGCTCGGTCTGGCTGACATAGGCCATCACCGGATGCAGATGGGGAGCGAGTTCGTCCTCCCGGTAAATCTCGACCAGCCAGCCGCGGGCATCGCCATGCCTCTTGAGAGCGGTGAAGGTAACGTCGAGAATCTGCGGAGAGTGCATGGCTGAAGAATCCCGACGGCAGGAAGGCCCGCAACCGGCTCGAGGAAGCTCGGTCGGGGCGCGGGCAAAAGTGGCGGGAAAACCGCGAAACAGAGCCTTATACTCACACTTTTGTTAGGATTGTCAACTCACTCGAAGCCTTTTCTCACAAAGCGGCCCTGCCACCCGCCGGTTCGCTGTTCGTAGCGTGGCTGGATCCGGCGCTCCCCATGCCCCGAGCCATCATCCTCGCCCACCACGACCGCGACAGCCTGATCGATCCGCACGTGGTCCACGCCCTGCATCGCTACCGGCAGGTTGCCGATCGGCTGGTGGTCGTCTCCACGTCAGCGGAGGCCTTGCCGGCAGCCCTGGCCGGTTGTGTCGACACTTTTATCTCCCGCCCCAACGTGGGGTACGACTTCTGCAGCTGGCAGGCGGGGCTGGCGGCCTTGGGAGATCCCGGGGCCTTCGCCGAGGTGATTCTTGTCAACGACAGTATGTATGGTCCGCTGACACTCCTCAGCCCGGTGCTGGCCGATCCAAGAGTGGCGGCGGCCGACCTGTGGGGAATGGTGCTCTCCGAGCAGGCGACGCGCCGGCGTGGCAAACGCGTCTGTCCCCATTTGCAATCGTGGTTTCTCGCCGCCCGCCGGCCGCTGCTGAATTCAGAAGTGTGGCGCAGGTTTTGGGAGCGCGTGGAACCGCTGCCGAGTAAGGATGCGATCATCGATCGCTACGAGATCGGCCTGACGGAGGAGATTGCAGCGGCGGGATTTCGGATCGCCGGGCTCTACAACGCGGCGCAGGCGGGGCCGCTGGAGCTGCGCGAAATCTGGCCCCACCTCTCCCTCGCCGAGCCGGCCCGCTCGTGGCGCCACTTCCGCAAGGCCCGCCGCACGCCGCACAATCCCAGTGAACTCGCCTGGCGGCGGCTGCTGGAGGCGGGCGTGCCCTATGTGAAGGTTGGTCTGTTTCGGGTGAACCACTACGGCCTCGATCTGGCCCGCGTGCGGGCCGATCTCAGGCGCGATTGGGCCACGGGGCTCGATTACGATCCGGCCCTGATCGAAAATCATCTCGCCCGGCTGCGAAAGGGCTAAAACGCCGTCGCACTCTCTGTTGCGCCGCCCCTTGGGCTGGAAAATGCCCTGCTTGGAATCGCCTGCGGTTCCTGCCATAGTAGCCATCACCCGTCAGGCCAAACCGCTCCCCAAAAACCCTCCCGCCAGCCAGAGGCACACCATGAAGATTCACGAATTCCAGGCGAAGGATCTGTTGCGGGCGGCCGGCGTGCCGGTCTTGGCCGGAAAAGTGGCCCGCACCCCGGAGGAAGCGGCCGCCGCCTTCACTGCGCTCGGCACTCCCGTCTGTGCCGTGAAGGCCCAAATCCATGCCGGCGGCCGGGGAAAGGGGTCGGTGATCGGCTCCAGCCAGCGCGGCGTGGAACTGGCCAAAAGTGCCGCCGATGCCTCGCGGATCGCCAAGGGCCTGCTCGGCCAGACGCTGGTGACTATCCAAACCGGCCCCGAGGGGCAGGTGGTGCGGCAGGTGTTTGTGGAGAGCGGCTGCCAGATCGAGCGCGAACTCTACTGCGCCGTACTGGTCGATCGCCGCGTGGGGTCGCCGGTGCTGATCGCCAGCACCGCCGGTGGGGTTGATATCGAAGAGGTGGCCGCCCACACCCCCGAACTGATCCTCAGCGAGCCGTTTGATCCCGACCGGGGCTTGGCCGCCTACCAAACCCGCGTGCTCTCAGCGAAGCTCGGCCTGCCCCACACCAGCTGGCGGGCGGCAGAGCAGTTTTTCCGGTCGCTCACCAAAGCCTTCGTGGCCCTCGATGCCTCGCTTTTGGAAATCAATCCTCTGGTGCTGACCAAGGATGGCGGCATGGTGGCCCTCGACGCCAAGATGACATTCGACGACAACGCCCTGTTCCGCCACAAGGATATCGCCGCCCTACGCGATGAAGCGGAAGAAGAGCCGGCCGAAACGCGGGCTGCGGCCGCCGGACTCTCCTATGTGAAACTCAACGGCACGATCGGCTGCCTTGTCAACGGTGCCGGCTTGGCGATGAGCACGATGGACCTCGTGAAATACCACGGCGGTGAACCGGCCAACTTCCTCGACGTGGGTGGCGGCGCCGACGTGAAGCAGGTGACCGAGGCTTTTCGGATCATCCTCTCCGACAAGCATGTCAAAGCGATCCTCGTCAACATCTTCGGCGGCATCATGCGCTGCACAACGATCGCCACGGCGCTGGTCGAGGCCTCGAAAACGGTCGGATTCAACGTCCCCCTCGTGGTGCGTCTGGAAGGCACCGAGGTCGAGGAAGGCAAGAAGATCCTGGCCACCAGCGGCACCGCAATCATCACCGCCGACGGCCTGACCGATGCCGCCAAGAAGGTGGTCGCCGCCGCCGCTGCTGTCTGACAAGTGCCCCCTTTCGCTCCCCCCCCACTCCCCGCCTGCGAACCCCACTCCCATGAGCATCCTCGTCAACCGTGACACGCGCGTCATCTGCCAGGGCATCACCGGCAAGGTGGGTGAATTCCACACCCGTGGCTGCCTCGACTACGGCACGCGGATGGTCGGCGGCGTCACGCCGGGCAAGGGGGGCGAAACAATCGCCGACCTGCCTGTCTTCGACACCGTGGCCGAAGCGGTCGCCTCCACCGGCGCCAACGCCACGATGATTTTTGTGCCGCCCGCCTTTGCCGCCGACGCGATTTTGGAAGCGGTCGATGCCGGCATTCCGCTGGTGATCGCGATCACCGAGGGGATTCCAGTCATCGACATGGCCCGCGTGATGCCGGTGGTGCATGCTTCCAAGAGCCGGCTGATCGGCCCCAACTGCCCCGGAGTGATCACCCCCGGGCAGTGCAAGATCGGGATCATGACCGGCTACATCCACACCCCGTTCCATGTCGGCGTGATGAGCCGCTCCGGCACGCTCACCTACGAGGCGGTTTGGCAACTGACACAGCTCGGCCACGGTCAAAGCACCTGCGTGGGCTTGGGGGGCGATCCGCTGGTCGGCTCCAGTTTCATCGACATCCTCGCGCTGTTTGAAGCCGATCCAGACACCCACTCGATCCTGATGATGGGGGAGATCGGCGGCAGCGCCGAGGAGGAGGCAGCGGAATATGTGAAGCATCATGTGAGCAAGCCGGTGGCAGCGTTCATCGCCGGCCAGACGGCTCCCCCCGGCAAGCGCATGGGCCATGCCGGCGCCATCATCTCCGGCGGCAAGGGCACGGCCGAAGCCAAGCTGGCCGCCCTGCGGGATGCCGGCATCGAGATCGCCGCCAGCCCTGCTGACATGGGCACAGCCATGGCCCGGGCGATCGCCGCGAGCAAAAAATGAACGTCGATCTTTTCATTCCCTGCTTCGTCGATCAGATGTCTCCGCAGGTGGGGATGGCGGTGGCAGCGGTGCTGGAGCGGCTGGGGCACACGGTGCAGTTTCGCTCCGGGCAAACCTGCTGCGGCCAGCCGAGCTTCAACGCCGGCTACTGGGACGAGGCCCGGGCGGTGGCCCTCCGGGCGATCGAGGTTTTTGCCGGGGCCGAGGCGGTGGTCGGCCCGAGCGGCTCCTGCGTGGCGATGATGCGGGTGTTCTATCCGCAGCTGCTCAAAGACACGCCCCACGAAACCGCCGCGCTCGATCTGGCCGGCAGAACCTGGGAGTTTGGCGAATTCCTGGTCGACAAGCTCGGCGTCACCGATGTCGGCGCCCACTTCCCCCACCGCGTCACCTACCACGACGGCTGCCATGGCCTGCGCGAGCTGCGGATCAAGGATGCCCCCCGCCGGCTGCTCGGTGCGGTGCGGGGAATCGAGCTGGTCGAATGCGACGAGGCCGAGAGCTGCTGTGGCTTTGGCGGCCTGTTCAGCGTGAAGTTTCCGATGATCTCCACCGCCATGGCGGAGGTGAAGGGAGGCTCGCTCGACCGCACCGGCTGCGATTACATCGTGTCGAGCGATCCGAGCTGCCAGCTGCAGCTCGATGGCTGGCTCTCCCGCAACGGCCGCAAGGGGCGCACGATCCATCTGGCAGAGGTGCTCAACACTCTTCGTGAGTGAGCATCAGCTCTCAGGCTTCTGCGCACCGGGTGAGGATGCAGGAACTGGCGCCGCCGGTTTTGGATCGTCGGGACGGAGGAGCACCTTCACGGCGGTCCACGGCCCGAGCCGGTAGCGTTCCATCAGCCCCAGATCGCGCTGCTCGTTGGCATTGAGATCGTTGCTGGTGAGAATCGGCGTAAACGCGCCGTCGCCGTCGCTATCGGCAAAGGGCTCCTCGGGGGAAAAGGCGCCGTTGCCATCGAGATCGCAAAACGGCTCGCTCCACTGCGGCCGCCGCACGCCTCCTGGCGGCGGATAGGGGGCCTGCAGTTTTTCCGGATCGGGCGCGGTGCCCGGCTCCCCTTCCAACAGCACCGCCCGCTCCTGCTCCGTGGCGGCCACACAGCGGGCGAACGTGCGCAGCATTTTGGCCCCCATGTCAAATCGCAGCTGGGAGGCATCCATCCGCAAAGCCGGCGGCAGCGGCGTCATGGAGAAGGCGATCTGCAGAGCCCCGGCCAGCACCATTCCCCCGACCGCTCCCACCAGCAGCCCACCGCCAGTTTCAAACAGCGGCGGGAAAGAAATTGCCTCTTCTGGCACTTTGGCCCCGATAGCCAACCGGATCGCCAGCCCGACCGCGAGAAACACAACTGCATAGCCAGCCGTCAGCGTGTATTCCACCGGCACCTCCGCCAGCACGAGCACTTCCGCCACGGCATCGCCGAAAGCAAGCGCCGCGATAAGCGCGGCCAGCGCCTGCATTCCCCACAGCGTCGCCAGAAAGAGCCCGTGGCGGGCCCCCGCCAGTGCCATGGCCCCCACGATGCCAATCACCAGCAGATCGCCAAATCGCTGGAGCAGTGGCGCGATCTCCGCGAGGCAGAGGCTTCCGGTAAAAAACATCACTCGCCCCCCTGCGCTGTGGCCAATCCAAGTGCCATCACGATTTCACCACGCGCACGATTTCATTGACGCTCGTCACCCCGGCGAGCACTTTGGCCAGCCCCGCCTCCTGCAGCGTGCGCATGCCAGCCTTGCGGGCCTGCGCCCTGATCGCCTGCACCGAAGGGCGGCCCACCAACAGCTCCCGAATGGGGGCGTCGAGCACGAGCAGTTCATGGATTCCGGTGCGGCCCCGGTAGCCGGTGCCGTGGCAGGCAGGGCAGCCCTTCTCCCGGTAGATCACCACATCCTTGTCGGCCGGCACTCCCATCTTCTGCCGCAGCTCCTCCGAGGGCTTGATCGGTTCCTTGCACTTCGGGCAGAGCACGCGCACCAGCCGCTGCGCCAGCACGGCCGAAACAGCCGACTGGATCAGCGTGGCATCGACGCCAATATCGAGCAGGCGGGTCACGGTGGTGGGGGCGTCGTTGGCATGGAGCGTGGTGAACACAAAATGCCCGGTCAGCGCCGCCTGCATGGCGATCTCCGCCGTCTCCTTGTCGCGGATCTCGCCGACTAAGATCACATCGGGATCTTGCCGCAGAACCGAGCGCAGGATCTTGGCAAACGTGAGATCGGCAGTGTTGTTGACGGCCGTTTGGGAGATGCCATCGAGCCGGTATTCGATCGGGTCTTCGATCGTGATGATATTGCGGGTGAGCACATCGATCTCACCAAGGGCCACATAGACAGTGGTCGTTTTCCCCGAGCCGGTCGGGCCGCACACCACCAGCATGCCGTGCGGTTGGTGGACGATTGCCCGCAGCGTCTTGAGCATCGAATCGCGCATGCCGAGGGCGCCGAGGCCAGCCTTCACCATGCCGCCGTCGGCGTCGAGAAGGCGCAGGGCCATCTTCTCGCCAAAATTGGTCGGGCCGGAGGCGGCCCGCACGTCGAACTTGCGATCCTGCATCAGCACGGCAAACGTGCCATCCTGCGGCCGCCGCCGTTCGGCGATGTCCATGTCGCTGAGCACCTTCACAGCCGAGACCACCGCCCGCCCCTCGGCGCCGGCGATCTGCGACACATTCTGCAGCATGCCGTCGATCCGGCAGCGCACCACCAGTTCGTCCCCCGCCTTCGGCTCGAGGTGGATGTCGGTCGCCCGCAGCTGCACCGCCTTGGTGAAGATCTCCTGCACCGTTTTCACCGCCTGGGAAATTTCCCGGTCGAGCCCGTCGTTGCCCCGGCCATCCACCGGCGTGCCATCCTTGCGCAGCAGCACAATCCCGGCCGCCGTCGGGGTGGCGACAGAAGCCCGGGGGGAGAAGATCTCGGCAAACTGCCGCTCGAGGCCCAGCTGCGCTGCCGCCATGCGGGCCACCCGCAGGGCAAACTGCTTGTGGAGAATCTTGCAGGCGGTCGGCACCCGGGTATCGCGGTAGGCGATATAGCCCAACAGCGCCGCCGGCATCACCAAGAGCAGCAGCGGCAGCGTGGCGAATCCATATTGATACGTGGCCAGAAACTGGGCCGTGCCCAAAAGCACACACAGCAGGCTCCAAGGGAGGGAGCGGCCGAATGTTTCGCGGGCGTCGCGTTCCACCCACAGGCAGGCCGCCGCCCATGCGGTCGCCATGGCCACCCACAGGCCGCCCACCCACATCAGCCGCTCGGCGGCAGCCACCGAAATCATTGAGTTACCCACGCCCGGTGCATCGCGCCATCTCTACGCCGCGCTTCCCAGAGCAGAAGTCTGTCGGCGGCAGTGCGACGATGAACCCCTGTTTCTACCCTGCCGACAGCCGAAAATCCACGCACTTGATCCCCCCCGCAGACCTATCGGCCCACTGCCTGAGCCGGCAAACCGGCTATCATCATTCTGGTTGCGCTCATTTCCTCTTTCCCCACGTATACCGATGGCCACCGACACCACCACCGACGGCCCCGCTGCAGCCCATGCGACAGCGGTGGAGCAATCCCCGCGGGGAGCCAAGAAGCGGTTTCTCCACGATGCCGCCGAGAGCGTGCGCGACGTCGATCACCGGGCGTTTGTGCGCAAGGCGCTGGGGGGCTATTACGTCAACCGCGATGCCCAGAAAGCCCGCTATGGCAACTGGGAAACCGCGCGGGATGCCGCCAGCCTGGCCAAGTGGTCGGCGGTGAACCGGCTGGATGAATTGCTGCCGCGCTTTGCCGACAATTTCACCGCCAACGGCGGGCAGCTGCATTGGGCCCGCGATGCCGAGGAGGCGCGCGAGATTATTTTGGGGCTCGTGCTGGCCGCCAAGGCGAAGGCGATCATCAAGAGCAAGTGCATGACGAGCGAAGAGATCCACCTCAACGCGGCCCTTGAGCAGGAGGGCTATGGGGTGGTGGAGAGCGATCTGGGTGAATTCATCCAGCAGCTGCGGGGCGAGCCTCCCTACCACTTTGTCTTCCCTTGCATGCATGTCCGCCGCGGGGAGATCAGCGATCTCTTCTCCAAGCATCTGGGCACCGCCGCCACCGACAGCCCCGAGGAGCTGACGATGATCGCCCGGCGGCATATGCGGCAGCTCTATGTCGATGCCGACGTGGGGATCACCGGGGCCAATTTCCTCGTCGCAGAAACGGGCCAGATCTCAATCACGGGGAACGAGGGAAATGCCCGGCTCACCGCCGCCCAGCCGCGGGTGCATATTGCGTTGGCGGGCATTGAGAAGGTGGTGGAGCATCTCGACGATCTGGCCGTGCTCCTGCCGATCCTCGCCACCGCCGGCGCGGGCCAGCCGATGACCTGTTACAACACGCTCTATTCCGGGCCGGCCCGGCCGGGGGAATGCGACGGGCCGGAGGAAATGCACCTGGTGCTCCTCGACAATTCCCGCACGGCCATCCTCGCCGATCCCGAACAGCGCGACAGCCTCCATTGCATCCGCTGCGGCGCCTGCCTGAATGTCTGCCCGATCTTTAAGAATGTGGGGGGCTTTACATACGGCACCACCTATCAGGGGCCGATCGGCTCGGTGATCACGCCCCACTTGCGGGGTCTGGCCGATTGGAACCACCTCTCCGGCGCCAGTTCACTCTGCGGGGCCTGCACCGACGCCTGTCCGGTGCGGATCGATATCCACCACCACCTCCTCCACAACCGGCGCAACGCCGCCCGCACCGCTCCCAACCGCTGGGAAAAGCTCGGCCACAAGCTCTTTGTGGCGGTCGCCACCCGCCCCTGGCTCTTCGCCACCGGCGGCGCCCTTTTTCGCCGTTCGCTCGGGCTGCTCAAGTGGCTCAAGCCCCCGCTCCTCTCCGACTGGCTGGCGACTCGCGATCTGCCCGCCGCCCCCGCCGCCAGTTTTCGCGCCCAGTGGGCCAGCCGTAAGGGAGGCCGCTGATGAGTGCGCCTGCCAATCCTCCCCGTTCCTCCCGGCCCGGCCCCTCTGCCCGCGACACGATTCTTGCGCGCGTGCGCGAGGCGCTGCGGATTGAAGCGCCGCCGCCCCATCTCAAATCGCATGCGGCCGAAGAGGCGGCGGTGCCTGCCGCTGGCCAAGGGCATTCCGGGCTTTCGATTCTGCCGCTGGAGGTAGCCCGGCCCTGGCTGCCCGATGGGGGCGACACGCCCGCGGAGCGGCGCGCGATTCTGGTGACCAATCTGGAAAAGCTCCGGGCGATCGTTTATCAGGTGCCCGAGCTGACAGCGGCGACAGAGCTTGTATTTACTCTCGCACGGGAGCGGGATTGGCAGCGGGTCGCCTACCATGGCCACGCGCTCGTTGATCCGCTCTTGGCGGGCATTCCCTGCGCCACGCACCGGGTCGATGCGCCGGGGGTGCATTCCGCCAGTGCCAAAAGCGCTTTGGAGGCCTGCGATGCCGGGATCAGTGCCTGCGAGGCGCTGGTGGCACAGACCGGCTCGATTCTTGTTTCGAGCGCCACCTGCGGCGGCCGCGGGCTCTCGATTGTGCCGCATGTGCATCTGGTGGTGGCGACGCCCGACCAGATTGTTTCCACGCTGGGCGACGCCCTCCATGAGGCCCAGCAGCGGCATGCGGGGCGGATGCCGAGCATGCTCTCCTTCATCACCGGCCCGAGCCGCACCGGCGACATCGAGCGCATCCTGGTGCTCGGCGCCCATGGGCCGAAGGAATTGATTGTGATTCTCGTCGGCTGAGGATTGCAACGGTGCCAGAGTTGCCTGCTCTGGGTAAACTCAGGTCATGACAGGCAGACAATTCTACGACTGGCAGACGGCAGGCGGGGCCGACGACGTCATGCGGATGGTCGACGCGCTCGAACGTGCCGAATTGCACTGGTGTGCCATCGGCGGCATTGCTGTCAACCACTGGGCCTCCGAGCCGATGGTGACGAGAGATGTCGATTTTGTTGTCGCTGTTGACGAGATCGACCGGGCTGTGGCCGTGCTCGAAGCCGTCGGCTTCAAGCCGGAGCGCCACGCTGGGTCGGTGAATTTTCTCGGCCGCTCGCAGGTCAGCCTGCAGTTGAGCACGGAAGATTTCTACCGCGACTTCGCCTCCCGGGCCGTCCCCGCCGATGTGCATGGGATTCTCCTCCGGGTTGCAGCGCTCGAAGACACGCTCGCCGGCAAGATCAAGGCTTGGCGAACCCCCCAGCGGCGGCCGAGCAAGGCGATCAAGGATTTGGGTGATATCGCCCGGCTCATCGAGGCCCATCCAGCCCTGCTCGCATCCCTCCCGCCAGACGTCAAGGAGGCGCTGCGCCGCTGACGTGAAAAAGGTGTCCGCCACATCTGGGCAAGATTAAAAATCCGTTCCAGGATTTTAGCCGGGATTTTTCCTACCCCTTACTGCCGAGGATGTCGCGCAGTCGCGTGGCCGGCAGCCGGCCGAGGACAATTGGCTCCACGCCTGGGCTAAACGTCACGGTGGTCTCTTTTCGCGACGACCACTCGATCTGCTCCACCGCAGCGAGTTGAACGATGTATGAGCGGCTTAACCGCGCAAACGCCCCGGCCGGCAGGATCTTGTCCCAGTGGCTCATCCGGCGGTTGAAGAGCAGCACCCCCGCCGGAGCCTTGAGCGAAACCCGCGTGTAGTTCCGCAGCGACTCAATCCAGCAGATGTCACTGACTTTCACCACTTGAGAACTTGGCTTCCCCGCCAGCGGCAGGCTCAGCGCTTCGTCGAGCCCCACCGCCGCCACCTCTCCGTCGGGGGCATCGGCATCCGAATCACGCTCCCCTTTCCGTAGGGCCTGCGCGTTGGCTGCCTGCTTGTGGATGCGGGCCACCGTGTCGTCAAGCCTGTCGGGATCGACCGGCTTGACGAGATAGTCGAGGGCTGCTGCCGCGAACGCCTGCACGGCATATTTTACGCGGGCGGTTACAAACACCACCTGCGTGGCATCGCCCACGCTCAGGAGCAGGTCGAGACCACTCCCGCCAGGCATTTCCACATCCAGAAACAGCACATCGGGTGGCGTCGTCTCCAGAAAGGTCCGGGCCTCGGCGAGCGTTCCGGCGACGCCTGAGACGGCAATCTCCGGATGCGCGGCGAGCAGTGTTTGCATCCGCTCGTTGGCACGCGGTTCGTCGTCGACAAGCAGGGCCGTGAGCATTCTTGGGATCCTCTTGGAGTGCGGGCGGCCGATGCGGGGGAAAAGAACTTAGACGAGTTCCGCAGCCAAGCCCGGTGCGGCGGTGGCCGGTGGCGGCAGGGTGAGTGTCGCCGGCATGCGGATCACGATGCGCACCCAGCCGCCATCCAGATCGGGATCGACGAGCGTATCGACGGTGGCAGCTGCATCCACCAACAGCGCCAGCCGCTTGCGCAGCGACCGGATCCCCGTGGAAGGCGAGCGCGTCTTGTCTGGGGCCACCCAGTGGCCGGTGTTGGCGACCACCACCTCCAGCCAGCCCGCGCTCACCTTCGCCGTCACGCTCACTTTCAATGGCATGCTGCTCGTCTGGGCCCCATAGTGCAGCGCGTTTTCCAGGATCGGCTGAATGAGCATCGGCGGCACGATCACAGCATGGGCCGCCCGGTCGCAGGCGACGCGGAATTCCAGATTCGCCCCAAACCGGGCCTGCTGCACGGCGAGGTATTTATCCAGGGCCTGCAGCTCCCGGGAGAGCGGCTCAAACGTGCGGGCCTCTCCGAGCGTAAAGCGCAGGTAGTCGGCAAGATCGCGGGTCACGCTCTCCACTGCCTCAGGATCGTCTTTGCTGGCCACCACGGCGTTGAGCGCGTTGAAGAGAAAGTGCGGATTCATCTGCTCCTGCAAGTGGCGCAATTCGAATGTCCGGGCGGCCGACTCCGCCCTGAGCATGCGGAGTTCCAGATCGATGGCGATCGCTTCGGCCTCTGCGAGCAGGATCGTTTTCTTGTAAAGATCCTCGATGATCTCCAGCCCGAAAATGATCGTGCACCAGGCGCCCGCCGCGATAACCCGCGGCACAAGCGGCCCGAGTGTTGTCTCGCCGCTCCAATTACTCGGTCCACCCACGCCCGCGGCGACCAGCAGCAGAATCGATGCCGCGAGGGCTACCACCCCCACGCCCGCCATCAGCGGCCACCGCACACCCCGCGGTAACCTGCGGAGCCGGGGCCTCTCGAACAAAAGATACACGAGGCTGGAAACCACGAAGCCAGCGATAGACCGCAACGCGACCGGCAGCCACGGAATCGGTTCGTTGGGCTTGAGAGCAATGCTCATCCCCAATACAGCCGCACCGATCGCCAGCCAAAATAAAACCTGAAACGCCCAGAAAATCTGCATGCTCCACCGCGGCAGCGCGGCACGCAGTCTCGCAATCTGCGGCGGCGCGGCGCCTACTTGCTTTGCAGCGCGCAAGGGGTTGGAAAAAGTTGAATCCATGGAAACTGGCGACAGAGAGGCTCGGGTGGGGCATGGGCGGTTTGCACGGTCGGCGCGGAATCCTGAGTCTACTTCGGCAGTATGGATCATTTCGGCAGGCGCGTCAGCGGCATCAGAGGCCCGTGGTCTTTCGTGCGCCGGTGCCGATTCGGGGGCACCATCGCGCTGTTTCATGCGTGCCGGCGTACTGTTTCGTGCGCGCCATGGCTGTTTCGTGCGCGCCATGGCCGTTTCGTCCTTTGTCGGTCTTTGGCCGCTTGAAATCTTTTCAGCAAAGCGGTAATCTCTTCGCCGATTACATTCCTAAGCGGTCTAAGGCCCGTCCTTTGGTTGGCTATTGAACGGTCCTCGACCTGTACGGGAACACAAGAATGAGCCTGTTGGGATTTCATGCGACCGCCCGGGCCCCTTGGGCTCTGGGAGTTTTGCGGCCCGCCGCGCACTGCCGCCGGCTGATCAGTGGGGCAATTTTGGCCGCTCTGCTTTCTTATTCAGTCCAACCCGCCCTCGCTCAAAATGCGACCAGCGGCACGACGGTTTACGGCACCGGCCAGCAGGCGGGCACGACCTGGCAGGAGGGCACGATCTCCGAGGGGGCGACAGTGCGGCTCGATAGCGGAGCGACCGTCGCCTCCGGCAGTGGTAATCCGATCGTCAACGGCACGCTCCAGTTCAACCAGACAAGCTTCCTCACCATCAGCAGCACGATCCAGGGCCCCGGCACACTCTCGGTGACGAACACGGGGACGCTCAACCTGGCCGGCGCAACTGAAAAAAAAGTCTACATGAACGGCACGACAAACGTGTCGACCGGCCTGCTGAGGGTAGGGACATCAGTCGTTAGTGGTGGATCGAACTACCATTTTTACCTCGGCTATGGCACCACCGGCACGATCAATTTGACTGGCGGCAGTGTTACGGGATCTTCAACCTTTCTCGGATCGAACGCAGGAGGCGTTGGTGTTCTCAACGTATCTGGCGGCACATTTGATACTACGAAAACCAGTTCTGCTCGTCTCTATCTTGGCAATGGAATTGGCAATGGAAGCAACTCCGGCACCGGTACGCTGTACCTGACCGGCGGCCTAGTCAAAACTGGGGGTGGAAATATCGGGTTCTATGCTGGCTCCGTCGGCATAGCCACAATCGAAAGCGGCACATGGGCCAATGGCGGCACTTTATACGCTGGCCATAGCGGCACCGGTACGCTCAACGTTACCGGCGGCCTGGTCCAAAACACAGCTTCCTCTATCGGCAACAGTGCCAACTCCTCCGGAACCGCCACGGTGAGCAGCGGCACGTGGGCCAACAGCGGAAGCCTCACGGTCGGCGAGGGCGGCACCGGCACGCTCACGATGACAGGCGGGCTTGTGTCGGTGGGGGGCACGCTTTCCCAAGGCGCATATGGCACGATCAACCTCAACTCCGGGGGAACCCTCCAGATCGGTACCGGCGGCGCCGGCGGCGTGCTGCTCGGCGGCACCGGCAGCCTCGCCAACAACGGCACGCTGATCTTCAATCGCTCCGATGCCTCCACCTATTCAGGTGTCTTAAGCGGCTCTGGCGCAGTGGTGAAGCAGGGGGCTGGCACATTCACGCTCTCTGGCAGCAACAGCTACACCGGTGGCACAACGATCTCCGCTGCTCAGCTGACTCCGGCCAACGCGAATGCCTTGGGAACCGGCGGCGCGT